>Ga0114999_10004922_pt1 | contig 15943 bp, 12 predicted proteins | sample ArcticOcean_MG_C_3_FD_89820 | JGI IMG/M metagenome (GOLD analysis project Ga0114999, IMG submission 89820) | Marine microbial communities from western Arctic Ocean - ArcticOcean_MG_CB8_126 | ecosystem: Environmental > Aquatic > Marine > Oceanic | place: Arctic Ocean: Canada Basin | collected...
GATCGGGTCGCTGTGGGTTTCGGCCGACGGTTCTTCGGCGACGGCACTGGTGGTCATCGTGCAGGTCAGCACCGTCGCGCACGCGGTCACCAGCACCAGTGACAGGAGCCTGGTGAGGGATCGTATCGAGGTCAGGCGGGGCGTGTTCACAGTTGGTGTCCAGGAGTGATGCGGAGACGGTCGGGCTCCGTCACGGGTGGTGTTCGAGTTGTTGGTGTCCAGGTCCGAGGCGTGCTATCAGCGAACCTGGGATTGGGCGTTGCGTTCGTGCAGGACCAGGTGCCCTTCTCGGACGCGGTTGGCGACTTCACGGGCACTGAGGCTGTAATCGAACCCGGCGCTCGAGATGATCTGGATCAGGTTGACCGGCACCATGGCGGCGATCAGCTTGACGTTGACCTGGTAGGGTCCGGTGCCAGTCAACCGATTGGGTGGCACGAGGTACCTGGCCTGTCGTGTTCCGCCGGGTTCGATATTCTGCTTGTGTTTTCGGGCGCTGACCGGGCGGCCGAGCACAGTGAACGGTCGAGTTGCCGGTCTGACGAACGGCAGTGGATCGATCGAGAACGGAATCGGGAGCACCTGCTCGCGTTCTCCACCTCGCAGGTTGCGGGTGACGAACTTGGACTGCAGCGAGAACAGTTGTCGGTCGAGAGGCAGTTTGCCGTTGTGGACGTAGAGCGAGTGAGAGTCTCGGACGTCGTGGTTGGGGTCGAGGTCACCGGAGCGAAACACGACATGCCCGTCGCTGTCGCTGACGGTGACCTGCAGGAACACCAGTCGTTCGGCATCGAAGCCGGTTGGGACACCGTGGCCGTTGGTGCCGTTTGCGACCTGGACTTGGAACGACAGGCCGCGTTGACTGACGTGAAGGTGTTCGATATTGCCGAGTTGGTAACCGGCACTGAGAATCTGGTGTCGTCGCCGGTGGGCTTCTCGCAACAAGTCCAGTTGGTTTCCGAGTATTCGGCGAGCCAGGAATCGATTGTGTGGTTGGTTCCAAGGTGCCGGGAAGCTGTCTGCCGCCGGCTTGGCGGCTTCGGCGGCGGGTGTTCCCCAGCCGGTCTTTTCGTTCAGAGCCTGCCGGTAGTCGAATTTCAACCATTCATCGATCGTTGCGAGGCCCGTGTCGAGCGGTCCGGCATCGGCTGTTTTCACAGCCTCGGGATTGTGAGGGAACAGTCCGGGGTGCACGATCGAGTAGTCTGGGCCAATCATCATGTGGCTGGTGCGCCGTCGTGGCGGGGTGACGGAGTTGCCCACTTTGGCGATCGGGCCTCGGTCATAGCCTTCTGCCTTTCCGGGCACGCGGCCCATGTGGCAGTCCTGGCAGGTTGTCGAATCGCGTCGTGCTGACGGAGAGCTCTTGTACTCGCTGAACGCGTCTTCGAGCCGGAACCCGGTCGGAGCGAACACATCGTGACAGGTGCCACAGAATCCCGACTTGGACATTTGCCAGAACGGTTCAACGTCTCGATGGACAACTCGTCCACGGGTCTTCGGATCGAAAGATGTCTTGAAGACTCCGTACTTGTCCGGGTCGGCCAGCACGTTTTCGAGGACTTCGTTGCCCAGTGGCCCGTAGATGGGTTGTGTGGCATCGCCGCGGACGAGTGCCTGCCGTCCGGCACCCTTGCCCCACGCCTGGTTGACGCGATGGCACACGACGCAGGTGACACCTTCGCGTGAAACAGGATGCCGTTTGGAGTTGGGGATGGCGATGGGTTCGTTGCGGGCCATGCCGACGGGAGTGTGGCAGCGGATGCAGAAATCGCCCAGGGTTCCGTTGGTCAACTGCAGCAGTCGTGAAGACATCGCGTTGAAGACCGGGCTCAGTTGCGAGTACGCATGCGGCGACACGGACCATTCGCGGTAATGCACCGGATGGCATGTCCGGCACTTGCTGGCCGACGGATACGGGTCGTCGCCAAAGACTGCCGCGTGGGCTCGATCGACGGCATGACGCACCACGGCAGGTTGAGCTGCTTGGGATACAGTTTGCTCGATCTGGTGGACAGGCTGACCCGGGGCGGCGGCGGTGATTGTGGGGACCGGTGTGACCAGTTTCGTCGACGGTTCGTCGGCCGAGAGGATGCCGACAACCAAGCCAGAAAGAGAAAGCAGCATGGACACCGTGGCCCATTTCGCTGCTCGACCAGATTCATCACGACCCATCGCTATACACTCCCTCGCTCGACACGTGCCGCCCGAATTGCTGTTTTTCGGGCTGTAGGGTTTCTAACGCTCGTGTCGTCTGTACCTGCTGGAATCGTCCGGATCCCGGTCCATTCCGAACCCATTTCTTCATCCGGCGGTGTCAATCCCGCTCCAAGTGGTTCGACTTTGACGATTGTGAGGATTGTTCGGGTCGTGCCGGCCAATACAGCAAGAAGTCGGGGTTTGGGGGACCGCTTGACATGGGGATTGCGAGCGGTAAGGCTGCTCGCTGTCATCGAGATACCTGCGTCAAGTCCGGTCTAATCCGCCGAGCCACTCCATGGAGCCAGTTCAGCTTGCTGCCGTAGTGATTCTGGCTTTGGTGGCTCTGCAACTTGCTCAGTACGTTTACGCTACGACGCAGCGATTCCGTCGCGACGCTGCTTGCGATCGGCTGTCGCGGGTGTTGTTGGACGAGCAGATTGCAACGGCGAGCGAGTTGCGGATTCAGCGTGAGCAGGACCATTTGTGCTGGAACGGGACGCGGAAGTTTGCGGTATCTCGCAAGGTGACCGAAGCGGCCGGTGTTTGTTCGTTTTACCTGACTCCTCATGACGGCAAGCCGTTGCCGTTGTTTCGTCCTGGTCAGTTTCTCACGTTTCGGATCCGCATTGCGGGCCAGGAGCAGCGTCGATGTTATTCGCTATCCAGTGCTCCGGATTCCAGCAGTTACCGCATCACGATCAAGCGGGTACCCGCACCGGGCGACCAGCCCGAGCTACCAGCGGGGGTGGTCTCGAATCACTTTCACGACCAGGTTCACGAGGGTGACCTGTTAGATGTCGAAGCACCTCGAGGCAGTTTTACGCTCGAGCGGAGAGACCGTCAGCCGCTGGTATTCTTGGCTGGTGGCGTGGGTGTCACTCCGTTCATCAGCATGGTCGCCGCAATGGCGGCCGCCGGAAGCACACGAGAGGTCTGGCTATTCTACGGGATCCGTGATCGAGGCGATCTGGCGTTCCAGGCCGAGCTGGACGCGTTGATCGAACGTCATCCGTACTTGAAGCGAGTGGTTTGCTACAGCGACGTGGCGGAGGAGGAATTGGCGGATTCCGAGAACGAGCATGCTTCGTTCATTTCCATCGACCTGTTGAAGCGTTATCTCGAATCGAACAACTGCAAGTTTCTGCTCTGCGGTCCGCCTGCGATGATGACCAGCCTGATCGATGCGTTGCACGAGTGGGGCGTGCCCAAGGATCAGGTGCAGACCGAGTCGTTTGGTTCGGCTTCGGCCAAGGCGTTGACTGAAACCACACCAGGCGAGTCGACCGACGCATCGTCGCCGGTGGCTGGGACAACGGTCACCTTCAGTCGCACGGGCAAGTCGAGCGTTTGGGACAACACGGTGACGAGTCTGCTAGAATTGGCCGAACGGACTGATGTGGAGATCGCTTCTGGTTGTCGCACGGGCAGTTGCGGCAGCTGCAGGGTAGCCATCAAGTCGGGGAATGTGCGATACAATGTCGAGGCGGATGCCGATCACGAGGAACGCACTTGTTTGGCCTGCATCGCGGTCCCTGACGGCGAACTGGTTCTTGACGCGTGAAGCGACGAGTCGCCTGTAGTGACCGAAAATCAAAGGATCATTTAACATGAACCGACTTTCAAGAATACTCAAACTCCACATTCTGTCGCCGATTCTCGGCGGCCTGATGTTGCTGGGCGCTGTCGGAGCCATCGCGGTGCTGGCTCCGGCCACCGAGGCTGTTGCTCAAGCTGGCGGCGCCGACGCTGGTTCGACAGAGGCCAAGCCGAGCCGCGTGGATCCGGCCAAGGTGATGGGGTTTGGGAAATGCGTGGATTGCCACGCGGGTCCGGGCAAGGCGGGTCACAAGTCCGAGACGGGCGTCTGGATGAAGAGCAAGCATTTCAATTCCGAGAAGACCCTGGATGCTCCGAACGCGGCGAAGTACGCCAAGAGCCTGGGGATTTCTCTGGCCAGTCTGCGTGTCGATTCGATGTGTGTCAGTTGCCACGCGACGGTGAAGTTGAACGCTGCCAGCAAGCCGGTGGCCGTGTCGGGAGTATCGTGCGAGTCGTGTCATGGCGGCGCGGGTGACTGGTTGAACCAGCATGGTTCGTATGGGCCGAAGGGGACGACGCGTGAGGCCGAGACGGCCGAGCATCGCAAGAGTCGAATTGCCGGTTGCCGCGAGGCCGGCATGATCCGCAGCGACGACCTGCATGGGATCGCGACCAATTGCCTGGGTTGCCACGTGATCGACAACGCCAAGTTGGTGAAGGCTGGCCACAAGGAGCGAAGTGACTTCGAGTTTGCGTCGTGGTCCAGTGGCGAAGTCCGGCACAACCTGTTTCTGAATCCTCAGAAAAACGCCGAAGCGCCGACCCTGTGGGCTGCTCGCGAGGGCGGCACAGCCGCGAATCGCAAGCGGGTCAAGTGGGCGATCGGGATGTTTGTCGAACTCGAGGTTCTGCTTCGGGCGCGAGCCAAGCTGACCGATGCCGATGATTACGACCAGGCCGAAAAGTTGTATGGACGCACCAACACGCTGATCGGCCGTCGGGCACTTCGGTTGGTGCCGCACGACGAAGCGACCATGACTGTTGCGATTGTCAAACCGATTCAGCAGATGATCTTCGAAGAAGACCCCATGCCACGAGACGCCAAGCTGTTTGGTGATGCGGCTGATGAGGTGGCCCGGTTGGCTCGGGCCTTTGTGACGAACCACGACGGGAGCAAGCTGGAGACCGACAAGATCAAGCTCTTGATCGAGAAGCTGGTACCGAAGGGGGCCGTGTTTGAACCGAAGTGACGTGGCCTGGGTCGCGTCGTGTCCACTGGCCCGCGTGTTGTCGTTTTGTGTCGACCTGCCCACCTGCCCACCTGTTCACCTGTTCATTCCTCCGGCGGACGAGACTTTCGCGCTCATGGACTCACCTCAAAAGGGACTCAAGCGTCCTCAACGCTGGGACATTCCGTTTTGCGACGACATGGACGATGCGGATGTTGAGCGGGTGCTGGCCGCCGAACCGTTCAGCAAGCTCGACGGCTCGAAGTTCCGCGGCAAGGTGACGCTCGAGGGCATCATCAAGAACGACGCCCGGCTGATGCGATGCCAGTCGGGTCAGATCATTGTTCGCAACGGCGACTGGGGCAATTCGGCCTTCTTTATTCTCTCGGGTGCCGTCCGCGTCGAACTGGGAACCGTGTCTGATGCGGGTGTTTCCAGCGAACCGATCGATGTGGGTCGGCGAGACGTTCAGCGTAAGAGTCTGTTTCAGGTGGTCGCTCAGCTCTGGAACCGGCACCCCGAGCCGGAATACCGGGGCGGCGGCGATGCTGCAGCCGGGGTCGCATCGGTTTCACAGGGAAGCGGTGAAGAGACGCAAGTCTACTTGGCGGATGTCAATGCGGTGCTCGACAAGCACCTGACCGCCCGCATGGAAGCGCCTCACTTCTTTGGCGAAATCGCCGCCCTGGGCCGAACTCCTCGGACAGCCACGGTGTTTGCCGAGGGCGAGGTGGAGTTGCTTGAAGTGAGGTGGCAGGGGTTGCGCGACGTCATGAAACGTGACGAAGCACTGAAGCAACAGATCGACCAGGCGTTCCGCGAACGGGCACTCCTATCGTTTCTTCGATCCAACCGACTGTTCGAGCATCTTGACGACGAGCAACTTAGCACGATCTGCGACACGGCCATTTTCGAGACGTTCGGGGAATACGATTCGGCTCAGCCGTTCAAGGACATGGCCCAGCAGGGTGTCGATTCGGGTTTTGAAGGTGAACCGCTGGTTGCTCGGGAGGGTGGTTATCCTGACGGCTTGATCCTGATCCGCAGCGGCCTGGCGAGGCTCAGTCACAAGCATCACCACGGCCATCGCACGGTCGGGTATCTGTCGCCCGGCCATACCTACGGCTTTGACGAGATTCGGGCCAGCGCGGGCCAATCGTCTCATGCCGAACTGAAAAACTCGTTGCGGGCGATCGGATTCCTTTCCGTCGTCGTCATCCCGACTCACCTGGTCGAGGAACTGCTGTTGACGAAGCCGTCGGCCGTGCCGGTTCCAGCTGCCAAGCCCGGTCCGGCTGACCCGCGGGACCATGCCGACCATACCGACCATACCGACCATGCCAGTGACGCATTTCTCGAGTTCCTGGTCGACGAGCGGTTTGTGCAGGGCACGGCTGCGATGGTCATCGACCTGGATCGTTGCACTCGATGCGACGACTGTGTTCGGGCCTGTGCTGCGACTCACGACAACAATCCGAGGTTCATTCGTCACGGCCCGGTCCACGACCATTTCATGATTGCCACGGCGTGCATGCACTGTTCGGACCCGGTCTGCATGATCGACTGTCCGACCGGAGCGATTCACAGCGATCAGCTCGAGGGCCAGGTGGTCATCAACGAGGCGACCTGTATCGGCTGTTCGTCGTGTGCCAACAAGTGTCCGTACAACGCGATCCGCATGGTCGAGGTCCGTGACGAGCGGGGTGGATTCTTGCGCGAGGCGTCGAGCAAGCCGTTGGTGCAGGCGACGAAGTGCGATTTGTGTGTCGATCAGCTGGGTGGTCCGTCGTGCCAGAGTGCCTGTCCACACGATGCACTGTTTCGTGTTGATCTGAACCAGTTCGAAACGATCGAGAGCCTGGTCAGTTGATGAAGAGCCTGTCGATTCGCCGCCGGCGCAACCTGGGCATCCTGTTGCTGTTGTCGATTGTCGTGATCGTCATCGACCGGTTGCTATCGGTGTCGTTGTATCCGGTTGCCTTTGTGTCTGGCTGGCTGTTGTTTTCGCTGGTGGCGTTGTTGGCTGCCTACAACATCAGAAAGAAGCTGCCATTTCTGCCTTTGGGCAGTTCGTCAACCTGGCTGCAGTTCCACATTTATGGAGGGTTGTTGAGCGGTGTCGTTTTCGTCGTGCACATTGCCGGCCGGGTTCCAAACGGTGGTTTCGAAGTCGTCTTGTCGGCGTTGTTCCTGGGGGTGTTTTTCAGTGGAGTGATCGGTCTGTTGTTGTCGCGATGGATTCCGCCTCGGCTGACCACTCGAGCACGAGATTCTCAGGAGGTGCTGTTCGAGCGGATCCCGATTTTTGTGCGTCGAATCCGTGACGAGGTGGAAGCGATGGTTCTGGAGTGTGGTTCGCAGGCCGAGTCGACGGTGGTCCCGGCGTTTTATGCGTCCCGCCTGAAGTCGTTTTTCGAGCGGCCGAGGAACTTCTGGAGTCACGTATTGCACCTCCAGCGACCGCGATTGAAGTTGCTCAGGGAGATCCAGTCGCAGGAGGGCTATTTGTCCGAGGTCGAGAAGTCGGTGATGGGTGACATGGTTGAGCGGGTGAAGCAAAAGGACGATCTCGACTACCAGTACGCTTTGCAGGCGTTGCTGAAGTACTGGTTGTTTGTGCACATTCCGTTGACATCGGGATTGTTGGTTTTTGTGGTGTTTCACCTGGTGTTGGTTTATTCGTTCGCCGGAGGCATTCGATGAACGATCCGCTTCAATCTTTCGAGCACAAGGACAGTTCCTACGAGCGTCCGGATCGGCCCTGGGTATGCGGTCATCTGTCGGATGGCCAGCCGTGTCCGGTTGGTCCGGATGTGCGGGGTCAGTGTCAGGCTCACCATGTCTGCGTACCGGCACCGCAGGGAGACGGTCATCAGTGTGTACGGCCGGCGGCGTGGGGCGGACGTTGCGAAGCCGGCCCGTTGGCCGATGGCAGTTGTTCGGAGCAGGTACCACCGTGTTCTCCGGTTCGGAGCCTGCTGGCCAGGCGCAAGCGGCTGACGATCCTGTCGACGGCCTTGGCTCTTGGGTGTTTGGCGTTCCTGTTCGGAGGTGGTCTTTCGCAGGGTGAACCGGGCACCAGCCAGCCCACATGGGCGGGTCGTCTGCTGTCCCCGGGCAAACTGACCGAGGCTCACCGCAGCTTCCGCCACGATTGTGGGACCTGCCACACGGCGGGGAATGATGGGATCATCGAGTGGAGCAGTTCGGCATTATCGGGACATGCCGGCGCGCAGGAGAGTCGTCGGTGTTTGAAGTGTCATGACGACTTTGAAGACAAGTACGCATTGTATCCGCACAACCTGTCGCCGGGCCGGTTGCAGGCGATCACCAAGCGGTTGCAGGACACCGGGCGCGAGACGGCCGGCTTGATCGAGCTGGACCTGGCCAGGTTGGTGGCCAACGTTCCGGTCGGTCACGAAGGCGCTCTTGTTTGCAGCACGTGTCATCGCGAGCATCGCGGTCGACAGGCCGACCTGACTCACATGACGAACCTGCAGTGCCAGCGGTGTCACACGAGCAGTTTTCACAGTTTTTCTGACGGGCATCCCGAACTGGTCGACTATCCGGCTCCGGCACGCAGTGGCTCGTCGTTCGATCACAACTCGCATTACGGGCAGCACTTTGTCGAGTTCACCAGAACGATGCCGGATGGTGTGAAGCCCGAGTCGTGTTTGTCTTGTCATCAGGACGACCGGTCGGGCGGATTCAGCGTGTTGAAGCCATTCGCCGAGAGTTGTGGCAGTTGTCATTCTGGCCAGATCCAGAGCGATGCCTTGCCGGGCATCGCCTTTCTGAATCTGCCGGTCCTGGATCTCGACAGCGAGAATGGCAGGAAGTTGAGCCAGGCGATCGGCAAGTGGCCGGTGACGGGGCGACTGTTGGGCCCGGACACGTCGTTGTCGCCCTTCATGATGGTGCTGTTGTCTGCCGATGCGGGGATTGCCAGGACGTATCGGTCGATCCAAGACAACAGGATCAACTTGCGGGATCTGGGTGGTGTATCGGCCGAGACGTTGTTGGAGGTCGAGCGATTGGTCTTGGCGATCCGTAAGCTCTGGGAGGATGTGGCCGAGGGTGGCGAGTCGGTCTTGCGAGCACGATTGCTGGCCGTGTTGGGCGAAGACGTGAGTGGTTCTGATCTGGCTGATCTGACGGTCGGATGGTCTCGTCGGACGATCCAGGATTCGATTGGCCGTTGGCTGATCGAGGAGCCCGAACCGGATCCGAAGCCGCAGGATTCGCCTCGGCCGAACGAGGCGTCGGCCGCGGCCGCTGCTCCAGCCGAGCGGCTCGAGTCGGGTCAGCAACCGACCGACCGACCGACCGAGCAAGGTTCGAAGCGGGGCTGGTATGCCGACGATTCCGATTCGTCGATCCGTTACCGTCCGACCGAGCATGCCGACCGGTTCTTGCGTGCGTGGATGGAGGTTGCCGTACGGCTTCAGTTGCGAGAGTCGGGTCGGGTGTCTGACGACGGTGATGGTCGACGTGCGTTGCAGTGGATATTGTTGGAGCTGTCGGGTCCGTTTCAGGTCAGAAGCGGTCGATGCATGAAGTGTCACACGGTCGGGCAGACCGAAGGGCCTGCGTCTCGGATCGTCTGGAGTCCATTTTCGTCGTCGGGTTCAGGATCCCGGTTCGTGAAGTTCTCGCATCGACCTCACCTGACCTTGAAGATGACTTGCCATAGTTGTCATCCGATCCGTCGGCCGTCGGAGTCCGACTTGTCGTTGGTGGGACGGGAGACTGCGATGGCTCGAGTTGTTTCGGACATCGCGGGCAATCCGTTTGGCGTGCTGAGCAGCGGCCTGCGGTCGATGCAGCGCGAGCAGTGTGCCACGTGCCATACTCGGCAGAGGGTGGGTGACAGTTGTCTGAAGTGTCACAACTACCACATCGACCGCATTTCCAAGCCGGGGTTGCCGCACCCGCGTTTGTGAGTTTTGGTGACTGCCTAGATGTTTGATGTTGTTTTCGACCGTTTGAAGGGGTTTGTCTTTCGTGTTCTTCGGGAGCGTGGGGTGATTCTCTGTCTGCGGCGGACTCAGATGGACAATCGGGAGATGAACCAGAGTTACACGGACGGGGCCTACCAGATTCTGCTCGACGACTCGGTGCGGAACGTGGCTTACGAGACGGTGATCAGGAAGCTGGTGTCCGGCAAGCGGGTGGTCGACATTGGTACGGGGGCGAGTGCGGTATTGGCTGAGATGTGTGTCCGGGCGGGTGCCGAGAAGGTGTATGCCATTGAGGAGAACTCGCAGAGTCTGAAAACCGCACAGCGGCGAATCGAGCGGTCTGGCATGGCGTCGGACATCGAACTGGTGTCGGGCTTTTCGACCGATGTCGAACTGGCCGAGCCGTGCGACGTACTGGTCCATGAAATCGTCGGGTCTGTGGGCAGTGCCGAAGGCATGACGCTGGTGGTCAATGATGCCAAGCAGAGGTTTCTGAGTCCGGACGCCGAGTTCATTCCGCATGCGTGTACGACCTGGATCTGTCCGGTGGAACCGCTGAAGCTACCGCTGCTGGATGCCGCGATCAGCGGACTGGGCCAGCTGCTGTTTTCATTTCAGCAGGCCGACCTGTACAAGGTCTTCAACTTTCCGCCGGGGAATGTCCTGGGGCCGGCTGCGGAATTCGAGACGACCGTGTTTTGCGAGGACATGCCGCTGACGGATTGTCGGGAACTGGAGTTGGTCATTTCCCGGGCCGGCGACTTGGAAGGCCTGGTGTTGTTTCTCGAGATTCACGTGGACCAGCAGACGGTGATCAACAGCCTGCATCAGCGGACCAACTGGTCGACGCCCTACGTGAAGCTGTTCAGCAAGCCAATCGCGGTGGTCGAGGGTGATGTCGTCCATGTAACGGTTCAAAGAGAACTGTCGACGACGCAACCGAAGTACGAGTTGGATGTTCGCATCTGCCCGAAGACGAGTGGGGTTGAGCTGACTCGTCACTTTGCCTGGCAGGGAAACTGAGCGGCATCTGGCGTCTAAGAAAAACACGCAAGTGGTCACGAGGACATCACTTGCGTGAGAGCCGCCGAGACCGCCATTGCGTCGGCTCCCCCCACGTCCGTAGCGTCTCACGTGGGCTGACGCTTTCGCCTTGAGCGGGGAGTGAGGCCGTCCTGGCCATCATCAACGCGATGAAGCGTGGCTAAACCGTTCCCGCCGGAAATGGAATCCGCGCCCCCACCCCTCGCTCGGCGGGTACCGGGAGATAACGCGTGTTCACGGAGGCGTCATGCCTGGAGCAGGTGGAGCAAGGACGATCCGTGGCGGGCGTCTGACCCCGGCGGGTGCCCGAACCTGAGTTTTTCACAACGGGCTGCTGGCTCGCGGTGGCGTCAGCGGACCTGGGTGGCCTGCTGCAGCTTGACGGTGGGCGGCTTATCCATCACCAGGGCCGCGTGCGAGTAGTAGGGGTAGACGCTCCACTCGACACACGCGATCACATCGGGCAGTCCATCTCCGTTGTAGTCACCGATCCAGGGATGAGGTCCGTGGTTGGTGATGCGGATCGCTCGGCCATAGCACTTCATGGTGCGGGGGGCGTCAAAGAGCGGGCTGGTACGGGTGCCGACGTTGCGGAGCAGGTAGATGCTGCCCCCCTCGAGCGTGCCGTGGTGCGAACCGGCGATGCTGTAGACCAGATCGAGCAGCCCGTCGCGGTCCCAGTCGACGGGCCGGAACGACTCGCTCCAGACGGCACGTCGCCCGGCCACGGCTCCGGTCAATTCGCGACCGTCCTTGAGCCTGACGATCGAGTCGCGTTTGAGTTTCAGGTTGCCGCGTCCGTCGCGGTACTGTGTGTACAGTGCGGCCCTGAGCACCGAACCCTCGCAGGTGATCACATCGAGCAGTCCGTCGCCGTTGAAGTCGGCCACGGCGGCACCGGTTCGCCAAAAGAACGGGCGGTTGGGTTCGGTGGGATAGATACCGTTGTTGGAGCGTGACGAGGCGGCTCGGGTGGCCGAGAGCGTCTTGAGTTCCGGCGAGTCGGGGAAACCGTCGCAGAGGACCTGTTGCCGAGGTCCGAACTTCGGAGGCTGGCCTCGCTTGGCGATATTTCGGAACCAGAAGATGCGGTTGGTCTCGTTGGGGCAGAACAGGTCGGGCCGACCGTCGGCGTCCCAATCGACCAGCACCGGGTAGGGGTAGCCCATGTTGTGTCCGCTGGCGGGTGAGCCGAGGATCGGGTTACGGAGCAGCCGCAGCGGGGTGCCCATCGATGTGATCCGGCGGGCGTTTTCGTAACGGGGAGACTCGTCGCTGCCGCTGTTGATCACGATTTGAGGCCAGCCGTAGCCGCCGCCGACCAGCAGGTCCTGGTCGCCGTCGTTGTCCCAGTCACAAAGAGATGGCCAGGCCTGGTCCGAGAGAGACAGCACCGCATCGGGCGACTCGGCCCGGCCTATGCGCCGGAAGCGGGGAGCCGATGTGTTGTCTCCCGTCGTGGCCTGCTGGTAGAGGACCAGGTGCTGGTAGGCGTTGTGCTGGATGACCAGCAGGGTCTGGTGCCTGGCCTGTTCGCCGCCCCCATGGGACTCGTGCCGCTGTTCCCTGGCGGGGGCCGGCATGAGGATTCTCGAGGCACAGACCATCGTGATGCCGGTCTCTGAGATTCCGGCCAGCCGCTTGGGATCTGCAAACTTCAGCACAGCGGTCTTGCTCTTGAGTCGTTTTCTCCAGACGAGGTGTCCGCCGAGTGTGTCACCTGAGGAGCCGGTGCGGTGGATGACGTCGAGAAGTCCATCGGAATCGAGATCGGCAAAGGCACTGCCTGCGGGCAGGCCGAGGGGCTTGGCGGGTGAGAGTTTCAGGGGCCAGCCGGTGGCCGAGATGTTTTCGAGCCACTGACGACCGAACACGAGGTCGAGGTCGCGGTCGCCATCGAGGTCGACGGCCTGGCAGGTGTAACCGTGGGGGACCGTGAACTCGAGGTCGCCTCGGAAGATCGGGGCGCCACCGGGTTGGCGATCGGAGGTGCCCAGCAGGATGCGGGCCCGGTGGGTGTTGCCATTGAGGTACAGCAGGTCGGTGCGGCCGTCGGAGTCGAAGTCGGCACAGTCGAGGGCACTGTAGTCGGTGTGCAGGTCCTTGATCTTCCCGGGTGACTTCGGTTCGAAGTACCGCAGTCTCTGCAGGTTTCCGAATTGCGTCGGACGAAGCGGGTCGATCGACGGGTAGAGGATCGGAGCCGCCCAGGGGTCGCCGTCGCGGTAGGAGTAGTTCCAGCTGCCGACCAAATCGGGCCGGCCGTCGCCGGTCAGGTCATGCAACTCGGCCTGGAAAAACGACGTGATCGGGCGATGCGGGCCGGCGTTGTACCTCAGCAGGTCACCCACCCCGATGGCCGGCACGTGGCCCTGGGGCCGGATGCGGACGCGGGTCTTTGTGGTGCGGAACTGGATCCGCCAGGAGGTGTGCCCGGGATCTGAGATCACCCACTCGATGCGACCTCGGTCCGAATAGGCAAAGTCCTCGGTGCGGGCCGAAGCGACCCGTTGGCCGGTCGTCGCGTTGATGACTCGGATCGAGTTGGCATCGAGCACGCCGGGGATCCGCTTCTGGCGGAAATGGCGGATCTGGTCGGCGAAGTCGATCGTGACCGACATCGGCGTGTTGGGATGGGTCAGCCGGGAGGTGACTTCCAGGCCGATCTGGAAGTCGGCTCCGAGTGCGACGGTCTGCCAGAGCAGCGTAAGTGCGGCGAGGAGTGTCGCAGATGAGTGGGGGTGGAAGCTGTTCATCGGAGGATCACCGTTTCTCGTCTTGACCACACAACCGGGGCATCATTACAAGTCCGCCTCGATTCTGTCGACCATGGGCAGATTCTACTGTTTTCTGTCGGTAAGACAGAAGAACGGGCCCCAATCTACGGTGGTTGCGACTGACTTCCCAATGCAGCCCAATCGGCCGCTGTCCCAAGAAGCCCACCACCTAAATAACGGCCAAAAACCTAGTATAATAGATTGATGCGGAACCGTAGCTCACGTGGGCTCCGTTTTTTCGCGTCTGAGCGCCATCTCCGAAAATCAGCTGAGCCGCTTCACGCACGACAAGGTCGGGCTGTCCCTCCGGTCGATCGATCGGCTCTGCCGGGCCTTGGGTCTGGAGCTGAAGCCGAAGGACGCGTGAGAGATGGCGACCCGCGTCCCCACCAGTGTGATCTGCCGGATCGGGAAAGCTGCCGGGATCAAGGTGGCCGAGCGAAGCGGAAGGAGCGGCGTGAAGGTGAAGTACGCATCAGCCCATGACTTTCGCCGGGCGTTTGGTTCCCGTTGGGCGAATCGCGTGATGCCCGTGATCCTCCAGCAGCTGATGCGGCACGCGTCGATTTCGACGACGATGGAGTTCTACGTCGGCCGGAACGCCGAGGCTGCTGCGGAGGTCTTGTGGGAGGCTTCAGGTAACACTGAGCCGATTCCGCTCGAACACGGATCGCTCGAAAAGAGCGGAAGTCGTTCCCATTGAACAACTTCCGTGAGAGCCGCCGGGGAGACTCGAACTCCCGACCTAGGCATTACGAATGCCTCGCTCTACCAACTGAGCTACAGCGGCTGAAGCGGTTTTAACCTAGCGTTGGTCCCGGTTTGTGGCAAGGCGGGCCCAGCCAGCCACTCGCCGCCAAAAATCCTCTTGACCCGTTTCGTTCGATCAATAGAATCCCGGCCTCTCTCATCTCCACTCCACTCATACTTCCCCAACCATTCGACTGACCAGATCGGCCCCGTCGTCTGACACGGTTCTTGTGTCATATAGACCCGGCTCTCTTCGTTGCTGCTTGTCTCTCACACCAACCGGCGCAAGTCGGCCGCCTCGGCGAACATCGTGATCACCGTGACACTCAATACTCAAACCATCTCGACACCCGGACTGCTCGTGAGTCTCGTGCTGGCGTTGCTGCCATTCGTTTCGGCCAACGCCAATGCTGCGGTCGTTCGAGCCAATCGACCGATCGACATCGAACTCGATCGGCACGGCAGCCTGCATGGTGAAATCGGCATCGCCGACTGCCAGTCAACAGATATCACCCGAGTGCTCGTCTACCATGGCCGGCAGTTGATGGCCGAAGCTGTGGTGACCGGCGATGGCAGTTTTCGGATCGACGGTCTTTCGGGAGGCGTCTACTGGTTGAGTGCACCGGGTACGGGTCGTGCGGTGCGAGCCTGGGCCCAGGGCACGGCACCTCCCCACACGGGCAGCCATCTTGTACTCGAGTCCAAGACGACCACCATCCGCGGTCAGGCTCCGGCACCAGCTGTTCCCTCGGTTCAGCCGATGCCTGCCTATCCGTTTCAGCCGTACCAGGTCCCGGGAGGCGGCATGATGTGGCCTGGGACGTACACTTCGCCCGGAGCTGTTTTCTACAACCCGTTGCTGACGGCTGCGGTTGTCACCGGAGTCGTGGGTGTGATCGTGGTGACCGTCGATGACGATGACGATGACGATGACGATCCCCCGGCCACTTCACCGTTCAGCCCCTGAAACTATTCGGATCAACTGACCTTTCCACCCAACCTCGAACTTACTCGTTCTCGCCGAAAAGGATTTCGACCATGAACATTCGCTCTCAGATCACTCGTTGTCTTGCCGTCGCCATGACGGTCACCTGTCTACTGGGATCTCAGGTCCTATTACCGGCCGCTCAGATCGCGTCTTCCCCGCGCGTCATCGATGTTTCGTTGACCGACTCGGGCTCGTTGTCCGGAACCGTGATCGACAGCAAGGGGCAGGTTCGTGCCAAGACGCTCGTCGAGGTCCGTCGCGGTCGCATTGTGGTGGCTCGGACGCTGACCGACCAGTCGGGTCGTTACTCGATCAACAATCTCCCCGGCGGCCTGTACCAGGTGCGTGTGGACGGGACCGAGACACTGATTCGGGCGTGGGCTGTCGGAACAGCTCCTCCGAGTGTCGCTGGGCAACTGCAGGTTGTGGCCGATTCGCTGATCGTACGAGGCC
>Ga0114999_10004927_pt1 | contig 15938 bp, 17 predicted proteins | sample ArcticOcean_MG_C_3_FD_89820 | JGI IMG/M metagenome (GOLD analysis project Ga0114999, IMG submission 89820) | Marine microbial communities from western Arctic Ocean - ArcticOcean_MG_CB8_126 | ecosystem: Environmental > Aquatic > Marine > Oceanic | place: Arctic Ocean: Canada Basin | collected...
GACCTTCCTTAAAGTCGTCGCTCAGCATGCAGTTCTCAACCAGCTCATCGCAATAAGCGACGTCGCGGTCATCAGGGTCCTTGGCAGCTTCGGCGACAATCACCTTAGTCGCCAGGATGGTCAGCGGGGCATTCACGGCAATCGTCGAGGCCAATTCGTGGACTACCTCATTGAGGTCATCTGCCGGCACCAGCTGATTGATCAGCCCCATCGCCAAGGCGTCTTCGCCCGAATAGCGACGTCCCGTAAAGACAATCTCCTTGGTCTTGGCGGGACCCACCAAATCGACAATTTTTTTCATATTTCTGAAGGGATACCCCAAAGCGAGTTTGGCTGCCGGAACTCCAAACTGCGAACCCTCCGCCGCAACCCGGATATCAGCATGCAACGCAGTGCCAACGCCCGCTCCCATGCAAAACCCACGGATCATCGCGATTAACGGCTTTTGAATATTACTAAAAGCTTCATTCACCTTGGTAGATAACGCGTCGTAAACCTCGCGCTGCTCTGGTGTCGCACGCTTTTCAGCGAATTCAGAAATATCCGAACCCGAGACAAATGCCTTATCACCCGCACCCTGCATGACGATGACGCGAACCTCGGGGTCGTTCTCAAAATCAGCAAGGATTTCGAGGATTGCTTCGCGCATCGCATAGCCAAGAGCATTACGCCGCGCTGGGTTGTTAAAGGTGATCCAACCAATACCGTCCTTTTTTTCGGCTTTCATTTTCTCGGTGGCGAGCGTCAATTCAGTCATCGTACCTCCTTAGTGGTCCTGATTGGATACAAAATTATTCATTGGCAAGTTGAGCAGCATTCTTGCCAGCCTCCCGGCTAAACACCGCATTGCGGGTCTGGCCGGTGCAAGACGGATAGTTATGAAAAAACAGCCCAACGATGTCACCTGAGGCATAAAGCCGGGGTATCCGCTGTTCAGTTATATCCAGAACCTCACAGCTGGTGTTAATGCTTACGCCGCCAAACGAGAATGTCACGCCACCCGTCACCGTATAGGCGCGGAAGGGTGCTTCATCAATTCGGTTGGCCCAGTTCGATTTGGGGATGGCAAGCCCCTCGGCCGAACGGCCATCCAGCATACCCGGATTGAACGGAACGTCCGTCTGAACTGCCGCGTTGAACTCGGCAATCGTTGCCTCAAGCGCCGCGGGCTCAATCCCGATCTTCCCGGCTAGTTCGGCAATCGTGTCCGCCTCTTCATAAACATCAGTGTATTCGGCACCAAGCCGGAAGAGGTCGATTCCCTTGCGATCATATATTTGATGCGCCAAGCCACCGGGCTGCGCCAACACAGCACGTCCGGTTTTAGCGTACGTATAGGAGTGGTTGTTCTCACCTTCGTCATAAAACCGTTCGGCAAGATTATTGACGGTGATGCCCTGCGTGTAGTCGTAGCGATTGCACGTATTGCTATGGCCATCCTGGCGCAACGGCGTGCCGCCATCCGGGGCATAGGCATCGATCGGCGTTGCGTGGGCGCCCTGCCAGTGACCGGCGGGCTTCACCCCGAGATCAAGCAATGCCCGGAGTATCTCACCAGTATTATGTTTGGAACCCGCACTTTCATGAGATCGGCGTTGGCCCCGAGATAGCGCGCGCGCATTTCAGCATTGGCCTGGAACCCTCCCGCACAGACAATGACCGCGCCGGCCTTTAGCTCATAATCATCGTCATCGGTAGCCACGCAAACACCCTCGATACCGCGGAAATCGCCGATAAACTTCGACACCCGCGAGCGATAGCGGAGATCGGCGTCAAGCTGCAAAGCAATCTGGCGCCATCGCAAAAGCTGACCTAATCCACCACCCACTGTGTGCACGATGATGCCGGGTTCAAAATAGAATTTACCGTCAATCTCTCGGCGCTTCTCGGGCTCAAACTTGATGCCGGAATCGTACATCCAGCGTATTGCCGAGTTTGATTGGCTTACCATAAAATCTGCTAGTTTCTGGTCAATCCGGCCCTGCGTCACACGGTTGAGATCGTCTTTAAAGATTTCCTCGGTATAGGCGGGGATATGAAACCGTGCAAATTCCTCTGCATCCCAGTCCGGTACGATGTCACGAATATCGTCCGGCCCGGAATAGACAAAGCGGAAACCGGTATGGGAGTAACGGGCATTGCCGCCAAACTCTTCTTCCGGTGCTTTTTCCAACATCACGACTTTTTCGGCGCCGTTCTGGCGGGCCGATACGGCAGCCTCAAAGGCCGCACTCCCGCCGCCAACAATAGCGACGTCGCAATTCTCAGTGCGCACGATTCTCTATCTCCAACGAGTGATTAGGCGTCGACCTTCGGCTGTACGCGTTTCACGCCGCGTTCGCGGTCGGCCTCATATTGCACCTCCTGAAATCCGTGCGTCGAAAGATCGAAATTATTCCCTTCCGGATCGCAGCCCCGTTTTTCAGCATAGGGCCGATCGCGCGGACGTTGGCCAGGCGCTTTCAAACCAAACTCTTTCATCCGTTTGGCAATCTCCTCCTGATCGTCGATCTCAAATCCGAAATGGTTAAGTCCGTTCGGCTTGCCTTCCGCCTTTTGCGGCAGCAAGGCAACATTGATATAGCCGTCAGTGAGATAGGTCGCGCCGCTTTTGGAGCTATGCAAAATCTTCATGTCAAAGACCTGCTTGTAAAATTCTCCAAGCTTTGGCGGATCCATTGAAACCATCGCGATATGTTTAATTTTAGCCATTAAAGCCTCCTGTTTTTGATCTCGGTTCTTATAGCCAAAATCTTTACGTGCACCTTACGCCGGAACGAGCTGTTCCAGAACCCATTTCGCAACATCAAAAAGCGCATCATCAGCGCCGTGACGCCCCATGATCTGGATTGCCACCGGCATCCCGTTCGGCCCCTTATGTGTGGGCAGCGCATAACTCGGCACATGCAGCAAATTCCACAGGCCGATATGGGTATGATCGCCGGTGCTATTACGGTCCGGTGGTGCTTCGCCCGCCGTACAGGGCGCGATGATCGCATCAAAGTCGTTAAACAACGCATCGAGGTCGCGCCGGCGATCAGCGCCAACCGTCATCGCATGGGTGTATTCTTCATATTTCCAGGCAAATCCTTTAGCCACACCGCGCTGGAGTTGCGGGCTCAGAAAGTCACGATGGTTGAACCACTCATGAGCGGTCGCTCGCGCCCGTTCATAGCTTGAAATGATATCACGGGCAGCAACCAACTCATCGAAACTATCCGGCAAGACCAGCTCGCTTACCTGGGCACCCTTAACCGCAAGGGTTTCACGGGCAATCTCTATCGCCTCAACGGTTTCCGGTTTAACGATATCCCATAGATGGGTTTTGCAGATCGCAATACGGGGGGCCGTGACGGCGGACCTCTCCAATCGTGTAGGTCTACCTACGAGGGCTGCGCTCAACAATTCAATATCATCCATCGAGCGAGCCAGCAGACCAAGCGTATCTAAAGATTGTGCGGCAGGCCAAACACCGTGAATACTGAACGTATCAAATGTAGGCTTGTAACCAATGACACCGCAATGAGCCGCCGGGCGATGGATCGACCCTGCGGTTTGGGTCCCAAAAGCTGCCGGCACCATAAAATCAGCAACAGCCGCGCCCGAACCACTGCTGGACCCCCCCGGCGTACAGGCCAGATTATGAGGGTTTGCGGTCGGCGGCGGTGCCATACCGGCGAATTCTACTGTTACCGTTTTACCCAGGATAACCGCACCCGCCGCCCGCAATAGTGCAACACAGGCAGCGTCATAGCCAGGCCGGCACCCTTCATAAATCGGCGACCCCATTCCGGTCGGCATGTCATATGTCGCAATAATATCTTTGACACCAAAAGGCACGCCATGCAGCGAACCTTTACGCTCACCCGCCGTATCACAAGCCCGCGCCTGTGCCAGCGCCAACTCGGGATCGAAATACGCCCAGGCCTTTATATCATCGTCGCGCGCTTCAATCCGATCGAGGCAATCTCGGACCAGTTGCTCAGAGCTAATGTCGCCACGCTCAATCGCCGCGGCGGCCTCGGCAAAGGAAAGTTCGTTCAACATGGAACGACTCGACATCAAAAGTGGTTCTTGTGCAACCGGCTGGCACAATAAACCAAAAGAAAAGACAGCTCGACCATCGCCGATCTGTCCTACTCATTTGAAATATCGTCTGAAATGTCGTCGGAATTATTCGAAACGGTTTATACCATCAAACGCAGCGGTTTTATAGCATTCCGCCAAAGTCGAATATTTAAAGACGGTATCGACGAAATAATCGACCGTCCCTTCATGCGCCATAACCGCCTAACCGATATGAATCAGCTCCTCGGCTTGTTCACCAATGATCGACACCCCGAGCACCCTGCCCGGTCGGCTAGACGGCGTTGACACTGAAGTTTTCGACGAGACGACTGTTTCATTTTCTTCCACCACGCTCTTCGGGCGGTTGAATTCCCAAGGCATTCCCGTAAACGATCGGGTAACCTTCCTGGGCTCTTCGATAGATGGGCTGGAGACTGACAGGATCATCCTGAGCAATTTCCTTCAACCGAAAACGATATCTTTATCGTGACCGAGATCCTCGCTGATGGCGAATGCATCAAGGGTCTTCCCGCCCCTGGCCAACTGGCCGTGTTCTGTGCCGCGCTGGCCTTCTTCAGTGCAAGGCGGTTTCGCGCATCCGCGCGGTAGGCTCTCCACCCAGACTCAAATTCCTTCGCATACATAATTTACGGTCGGGGCCTTGTGAATTAGGCCGAGGTTTGTCAAAGTCGCGCCGCCAATTTGGGGAGAGAGAAATGCTAACCGTCAAACGAATTTCCAACGACGAAGCCAAGCTGATGATCGCCGCAGCTGAAAAAAAATCGGCGGAAATTGGCATTCCAATGTGTATCGCCGTCACCGATGAATCAGGTAATCTAATCGAATTCTCCCGGATGGATGACGGCAAGGTATCAAGCATTTCAATCGCCATCGACAAAGCCTTCACCGCCGCTGCGGCCAAGAATGCAACCTCGTTTTATAACGAGATGTGTCGACCAGGCAGCCCGACCTTTGGCATTCATACCTCTAACCAGGGCCATTTCAGCATCATCGGCGGCGGATTGCCGGTAAAATCCGGAACAGCGGTTGTTGGCGGTATCGGTGCTAGCTCCGGCACGCCGGCGCAAGATATCGAAGTCGCCCAGGCAGGTCTCGATGCTCTGAAGGCCAGCTGGAATTGGAAAAAACCAAGTAGTAAAAGAAAGAAGTAAATGAGCGCTTTTGATATTCAAGGCGATGCCAAGCGGGCGATGGATGTCATCCTCAATGGTGGTATTGCGATCATTCCAAGCTATGTTGGCTATGTGATTCTTGGGGCCACAACGGAAGCCATTAATAAGACTATCGAAGTCAAAGAACGCGGACCTTCAAAACTCAATGCCGTGATTGGCTGCGCCTCAATGCATGCGGCCCTGCATGTCTTAGAGGGCCGCAACCGGGAAATCGTTCGGACTATCACCCAGGGGTATGACCTGCCGATGGGAACCGTTGCCCCTGCGGACTTGAATCATCCGATGATGAAGAATCTCGACACCGAGGTATTCGAACGGACGACCTTGGGCGGCACGATTGCGATGTTACTTAATGCCGGGCCGCTGATGGATGCCATGGCGGACCTCAGCTTCGAAGCCGGCCAGCTAGTCGTTGGCTCATCGGCAAACCTCTCGCTGCATGGCACCAAATTCAGAGCGCAGGATATCGAACCGCAAGTTCTTAATGCAGCGGATATCGTTATCGATTATGGATTGATGCGCTGGGCCAATTACGGTCGGTCGTCGACCATGGTCAATGTGCACGACTTCAGTGTTGTGCGTTATGGCAGCTGTCTTGATCTGATCAATGATGTGCTGCAGCGCCATTACGACTTCAAACTGCCGCCAGAACCGGAACGCTAATCGGGGTTCTGAAAGACCCAGATATCACCAAGTACGGGTTTACCATATTCGATCCGTAGCTTCTCGCTATTTACCGAACGCTCTTTGAACCTCGCGGCAAGCGCGGCGTCGCGAACATAAGTCCGGCCGTGCGCATATCGGCCAGAAGCCGTTAGCTCGAAACCGGCCTCTTGATACGCTTCGAGCGAAAAAATCGCCAAACCGCCCGGTTTCAAGACGGCGGCGACGCTGGCAAACAGCTCATCGAGCAACCCAAAATAGACAAAGACATCGGCGCCGAGCACGAGATCATAAGACCGCCTCGTTTTATCCATATAGGCGACCACTTCCAATTTGGTAAGCGTTTTATAAACTCGCCGCTTACGCGCCAGCTTGAGCATTTCGCCCGACAAATCCACGCCGTCAATGCGTTTAGCCAGGTCTTTAACAGCCACACCGCATAAACCTGTCCCACAGCCAAGATCAAGAATATCGAGATCACCCTCGGACGATGAGGAGTAGTCTTTCGCAGTTTCTGCCAAAATACTTGGCACCTGGTATTCCAGCTCACCAGTGAGCTGGTCATCGAAGTCAGGCGCAAATCGATCGAACAGGGTCGCGACATAACCATCGCTAGCGCGCTCTGGCGTCTCCGTCACGCCCATCGCCGATAACATGTGAAGTGCCTCTGGCTCATCAGGTTCAATATCAAGATAGCGTTGATACCAGCTTGCTGCTTCGTCTCGTTCACCGAGAGAAGCGTAGCATTCCGCTATTCCCCAAATCGCATCAAGATTATCGACAATAACAACCAAAGCATTTTTGTAGCATTCGATCGCCTTCGGATAGAGCGCATCGTCAATCGCTTTCTCCGCAGCGGTACAGTGATCCTCGGCTTCCTGCTCATTAGCTTTTTGAGACAATTCCACTGCGCATTTCTTGTGACCGCGAGCTTCAGCGGCCACCACTCGTCCTTGCAACGCGGCGAGGCTTTCCTTATCATTTTCAAGAACAGCACGGAACAGCCTGTCGGCAGCATCAAACATTCCGTCAGCCAGCAGAGATTGAGCGTGTTCAACCATATCAGCTGTAGAAAGAAGTCGGTTAAATTCTTGATTGTTTTGCTTCGGCATGAATCGGATTTTATGCAATCAAATTGGATCGCACCGTCATACACTAAGACGCCCTAACGTCGAACCAAATTAAGTCTCCCAGCGGCGGCGATTACTGCCACGACTGTTTCTCCTGCTACTGCTGCTCACCTGGCGCCGCCGAGAATCATTACGACGCCGATTGTTGCCGCTCCGGCGACCGCGACCGGGTCGTCCCTCTCCCTTATTTTTACTTTTGCCCCTCTTGTTTTTACCATCCTTTTCCCACAGCGACGCCTGCGGCATCCACGACCGCTTGGACAGGGCGACGGCACGACAAAGGCGTTAGCGCTACGATCAATATGCAGAATTGTCGGCGCCACATAGGCAGCGGCCGAGACCGGCCAACGCCGTACGCCGGGACAATGCAGGTTCATCAGCCCCCACCATTTGTTAGGACTTATCATTCCTAGTCATACCGACTTCACGCTATCGTCATGACCGGTAAGCTAAGCGGAATTACATAACACTCCGTAAATTCGTGCCGTCTCGTACATTGGATGAATTGAGCTATTTGCCCGGACAGGAATTAACCCAATACCGACCCTCTACTTATTTTTAATGGAGCGACGTCTGCGACGCCCACTACCACTTGAGCAAGGCGATGGCACAACAAAGGCGTTGGCGCTGCGATCATATGCATGATTGTCGGTGCCACATAAGCGGCGGTGGCGGCCAGACCGAGACGGGTTAACCAAGCGCGATCGGTAAATTTAGTCTCCGGAACATCTTCCATTTATCGCCGTGTTTCAATAACATCGCCCGACAAGAGGACGACGCATCTTTACCTACATTCCTAGTTATGAGTATAGGAGCCCTCGTAAGGGAAGGTAGGGGAAATAAACGAAATTAAATCGTCCTGTTTCGACACACGAACTCAACCGTCTCGCCCATGACGTGAATTTTTCCGCAATATCTGCGAGAATGCAAATTCTTAATGTATTCACGAACTTGGCGGCTTTACCTTTATGCTACCACTCGAACTTACTTACGCGCCCTTAAACGACGGCCGCGACATCAGCTGCAACGTTTTGCCCTGACGGCCAGCGAACGGCTACAACGGATTATCGACCGCCAGCCTTAGCGATAGCGCGGACTTTCCCGCGGGGCTGTATTTACTGAGACATCTGCTCGATGGTGCCAGTGGTGCTATGACCTTCCTCAAGATCAACCAACAAAATTTCTCCGCCATAAGACTGAACGAAGTCACCCCCGACAACCTCATCGATAGTGTAGTCAGCGCCTTTGGCGAGTACATCCGGCCGTAGCGCCTCGATTAATTTAACCGGCGTGTCTTCTGTAAAAAGCACCACCAAATCGACGCTTGCCAAAGAGGCCATAACGGCAGCACGCGAGGCTTCATTCTGCACGGGACGCGACACTCCCTTGAGGCGTTTTACCGACTGATCAGCATTAAGCCCGACGACAAGGCGGTCGCAGGCGGCACGCGATTTTTCCAGGATAGCCACATGGCCAGGATGGATCAGATCGAAACAGCCGTTGGTAAAACCAACCCGTTCACCCTGGACCCGCCAAACAGCCACCTGCTCAACGGCCGCCTCAAGTGGCATGACTTTCAACTCACCTGAAATTTGAGGTTCCTGATGCCGCAACGTTGCGGCTATCTCGGAAACATCGGTAATAGCGGTACCTGTTTTGCCAACAACAATTCCCGCCGCAACATTCGCCAGCCGAGCTGCCTCCAATAACGAACTGCCCACCGCCAAAGAAGCCGCCAATGTTGCGACGACTGTATCGCCAGCGCCAGAGACGTCGAAGATCTCGTGTGCCTCGGATGACAAATGCTCAACGCCAGCACGGGACACCAAGGTCATTCCCTCAGCACTACGGGTTACGAGGACGTTTTCAATCTGGTATTCACTCGCGATGAATTTGGCAGCGGCTGCCGCACTATCATCATCGAAGATATCCTTCCGGCTCGCTTCGCAAAGTTCGTGACGATTAGGCGTTATCAGCGTCGCACCGCTATAACACCGATAATCATCTCCCTTTGGATCAATTATGACAGGGCACTTCGCCTCGCGAGCGGCGCCAATGAGTTCGATAATTGTACCCGTCAACAAAACACCTTTCCCGTAATCCGAAATTACCAAGGCCCCAACATCGGGCAACAAGGTAGAAACATACTCAACAAGTTGATGACTGATTTCTGACCCGACCTCTTCGGTTTCTTCTCGATCAACGCGCAGCAGCTGTTGCGACCCAGCTACAAAGCGCTCTTTGATCGTCGTCTGCCGTTCTGGATCTTTGAAAAATTTAGCAACTATTCGATCATCATTGCTGATCAGGCTTTGCACTTCTTGTGCTGCTTTATCAGAGCCAATAACGCTGACAAAATCCACCGACACCCCAATCGACGCGAGATTCCGCACTACGTTGCCGGCACCACCCAACATGGCATTTTCACTAATCACGCGGCAAACAGGAACCGGCGCCTCAGGCGATATCCGGGAGACGTCACCATAGACGAACCGGTCCAGCATGACATCGCCCACGCAAAGCACTCGACCCTCGCCCAGCCCTTCAATGAGGGAAAGAAGCCGGCGGCTCTCACTCATTTACCGCACCGTTGTTCCAAAACGTCACACAGCATGTGACCGAGGATAATATGCATTTCCTGAATACGACCGATTACATCCGATGGCACAACTAAAAGTGGATCTGCAACGCCAACGAGCTTGCCACCATCCTTACCGGCGAGGGCCGCCGGGGTGGCGCCAATTTCCTTTGCCGCTCGTAAAGCGTTCAGGACATTCAGACTATTGCCAGACGTGGTAATCCCGATCGCTAAATCTCCCGCCCGGCCCAGTGCCCGGAGTTGCGATTCGAATATCGTGTCATAGCCAAAATCGTTGCCAGCAGCCGTCAGCGTTGAGCTATCGGTCGTCAAAGCCATTGCTGCCAGGGGCGCACGATTGACTTTATAGCGAACGATCAGTTCAGCAGCGAGATGCTGAGCATCGGCGGCGCTGCCACCATTCCCGAAGAACATGATCTTGTTACCAGCCTTAAGTGTCGTCTCCGCCACCTCACAGAGCACCATAAATGGTGCCGCAAGCGCTGCCTGCGTCGCATGCATGACAGCTTCGTGCTCGGAAAACTCTCGGTCAAAAAAAGATTTTAGGTCCATAATGTCCTTTCCATGAAATGGATGCGCCGCAAGTTCAAGCGGGAACCAAGTTCAAAGATTTTTACAAAGGCAGTCTTACAGAAGTCAATCACGGGTTCCAAGGCTGAAAATGTTTGCTTAGCGCCAGGCCCTGGCGTTGATAGGAAGACCCGGATTCAGCACCATAAAGCTGATCCGGTGTATCCGTCAGATGTTCATATTTCAAACGTCCGACCAACTGTCCATCTTCGATGATAAACGGCACCCCGTATGACCGTACTTCCAAAACGGCGCGCGTCCCCGCCGCCCCAACATCCGCGTGGCCGAATCCAGGATCAAAGAATCCGGCATAATGAGCCCGGAACTCACCGGTAAAGGCGTCATAAGGTACCATCTCAGCAGCATGGTCGACCGGCACCGACACCGCTTCCTTGGAGGCCAGAATATAAAAATCATCTGGATTCAAAATAACACTGCGGCCCTCATCCCGATAAATCGGATCCCAGTAATCGACCGGGTCGTAATGTCCAATTTTCTCGAGATCGATTAGTGGTGCATGCGGTTTCGCTCTAAAACCTACCAGATCGGTATCACCGATACCGGCAAGGTCAACCGATAACGGCACACCACGGAACAGCGTACTCACTTCGCGTTCCGTCAGATCACGATCGAGAACAGGCTGATCCTGTAAGAGCCGTTTTAATTCGGCTTCGCGCACATCAGGTGTCCCTCGGCTCAATCGCAACTGGTTCAACCGCGTACCGGTACGAACGATAACGCTGAAAGTCCGCGGAAAAATTTCAGCGTAGAGGGGGCCCTGATAGCCTTTGGTAACAACATCAAAATCCGGCGCCTGGTCGGTAATAAGCCGAGTAAACACATCAAGCCGCCCAGTGGAGCTCTTGGGGTTAGCAACGCCCGAAAGCCCATCGCTCAGTGCCAGAGATTCCATCAGGGGCACAAGATAGACACAACCGGTTTCCAGCAGAGCGCCACTGGTAAGGTCAATTTCGTGCAATCCAAATTTTTCAATTTGCTCACGGACGGTATGGTTCGGCCCAGGCAGAAAACTGGCGCGCATCCGATAGGCCGTCGTCCCAAGCCGTAGATCGAGACTCGCCGGCTGCACCTGCTGCGACCTAATCGGCTGTTCCGCCGTGATCTCGCCATCACGAATGAGGGCCGTTATAGACTGGTAAGGCAACACGCCCGTATCGCGGCGAATAACCTGGGTGTCTGTGTTCAAGGGTTCACTCTGTTCATTCATAGTGTGAAGTTATCAGATGGTCTTTTAGTTGAAGACTATTTTCATTGATTTTTTTCCTAATCAAAATCCTTTTTTTCTCTATTCTGTCCACAGACTTATCATAATCAAAATAGGTATAATTCATTGATTATAATGACGAAAATTACCTATCCCCAACTCTGATGTTATTCTCAATGCCATATAGCTATCAATTAAATCAAACTCAATCCTTATTTTGATCAGCCAGCTCATCTATCGCCTCAAGCATCTCGGCCTCAAGGCGCAGGAAATGTGCTTCCCAGGTCCAATTTTGCTCAACAAATTTCCACGCAGCAGAACTAATGGCCGCAGATAATTACTTTCATACTCGTCCTCGCAATCTACGCGCCTTTTAACAAGCTGATAGCCTGTCGAACAGCCCTGACAAACTTTCTGCGTTCAGCGGCGTCGCTGTATCCGATCAGCTCAGCCACAACGCCGACTGGCGCCGAGCCCCATTTTCTGCGGGAGACATCGAAAATAGATGGGCGGGAGTTTCGACGCCAAAGCGCGGCCAGTATCGTCCCGCCTCCTTGATCGATAGCTCGCCGATAAGCGCTTTAATCGACACCACATTACCCATCTGGCTAAATGATAATGTTGCAGATGCCGCCTGCTCCCACGCCTGCGGGACAAGGAGATTGCTAGCACAATCAGTGATGATATTCCCCTGCATTAAGTCGCAAACGAGCAAGGCCTCGCCCGGCCAAAGGGCTATAAAACGACGCGTTTCGACGCCGACATGCGCATAACCATCATGACGACCAGCACACCAAATTGGCGCAAACTTCGTCAAAGATTCTGAAAGGATTTCCGAGGCCTTGCCACGTCTCCCGACCCGGAATGACTTCCAGAATTCTATCGGTTCAACTCCGGCCATATGTGGGCCGTTATGCGATGCAGCTGAACGCGAGACATCGCGCAATTCACCCGCCGTGTAAGTTGGAATGGCCGGATCAACAAGCAAGCGGTGACCGCCAACCGATGCTTCAATTGATAAAAAATCCGCATGGGCATGACCGGGATTGTCATCCGGCCCACATAGACCGCAGTCAAATATAACGGCATCACCACCACGACCCAGACGAACATAACCAGCGTCGGAAAGCCGAGCAGTCTCTGGTGTATTATCGAGTTCAACGACCTGCCCGGCGGGTGGTGCTTCCCCGATCCAGGAATCGTTGAACAGCGCCACTTCACCATCCGGGTGACTCATCACCGGCAATGCCTGGGCCATGGATGTTTTGGTTTCTCGCACTAAATTTGAAAGGTCTTTATCAAAAACACCGCTTGTGGACATCACCCTGTTGCGTACCCTTGCCCCGATGATCGCGGGATCTCGTCCCCCAACCAAAAACGACATGGCGACGTCATTGGCCAAGCCACTGCCCCCTGAAATCCTGCATCGACCAAAGACCGGCTTCAGTATCCCGGTTCGCGACTGGGTCGGCGGCGAGAAACAGGCAACGCGTGGCGGCGATTGCCGCGACTGGGCGCGTTATATATATAACCGACAATGGGCCGCATAATCATCATGAGAACCGTCGGTATTTTAGGTAGGAGCGTAAAGTGGCCGATGTAAAAAAGTTGCTGATCTATCGCATGGGCAGCATCGGTGACACCGTCGTCGCGTTGCCGATCTTTCATATGCTGGTGCGGGAGTTTGCCGATGCTGAACGGCGGGTTCTCACCAATAGACCGGTCAATAGTGATGCCGCCCCGATCCAAGCCATCTTAGGAGATGGCGGTTTTGTCGATGGTTATTTTTCCTATCCGCCCGGCACTCGCGACTTCGGCGCCCTCAAAAATTTACGGAAATCAATTCGTGACTGGGGTCCGGATCTCGCAATCTATCTCAATGAGCCCCGCGGCAATTTGGTGCAGTTTCGAGACATCGTCTTTCTAAAGCTGTGTGGGGTCCACAATATTATTGGCGTGCCAGCGACAGCTGAACTAAGCAAGCATTTCTCGCTTAGAGAACATGATTTATGGGAAGCGGAAGCCTCCCGCCTCGCGCGATGTGTTGCCGATATCAGCAAGGTTGATTTGGACAGCCCGCAGAGCTGGTCCCTAAATTTTACACCAGCTGAGGAAAAACAGGCTCAGGCGGCTCTATCCGGCTGGGGAGGTCGAGATCGTTTCATCGCCTTCAGTATTGGCGCCAAAATTGATTTCAAAAGCTGGGGCGACAATCGCTGGGCCGAATTATTAGCCAAAATTTCTGGCAACCATCCGGAGCTAGGACTGGTATTTCTCGGCGGACCCAATGATGGCGAACGGTCTAACATTGCCGCAAATGGCTGGACCGGCCCAAAACTCAATTTATGCGGCAAGCTAACACCACGCGAAAGTGCGCTAGTTATGCGGGATGCCGAAGTTTTTATGGGACATGACAGCGGCCCCATGCACCTTGCGGCCAGCGTCGAAACACCGTCTGTCTGTGTTTTCAGCACGCATGCTAAGCCCGGCATCTGGTTCCCTTGTGGCCTACAACACCGAATTTTGTACCCTGGTTTGCAGTGGTCCGGTGGAGAGCCACTTACAATGCGAGAGGCGACCGGCGAAACCAATATCACCCTTATTCCGAACAGTGACGTCGAAGAGGCGTTTAATTCTCTCTTGAAGTAATAGACGATATAATTCAAACGTTCTCGAAATTTTTTTCGCCACGAACACTTAGTATTTTGTAAAGTGCTGTCGCCCGCTCGTGTCAAACATTTGTTGAACCGGGTGACATCAAGTATGCGTTGTATTTATGAACCGTAAAATCCGTCTCGCCTATCTCGTTAGCCACCCGATCCAGTATCAGGCGCCGCTGCTACGTCAAATTGCCGCCGATCCAGATATTGATCTAACGGTTTTCTTCTGCAGCGACATCTCAACACGCAAACACGTCGACGAAGGGTTCGGCCAAGTCATCGAATGGGATACACCCCTTCTGGACGGCTATAAACACGTCTTTCTAAAAGCTTTTATGGCGATGACAGCCCACCGTCAGTGATCCGACCTATCAATAGTGGCCTGGCGCGGGCGCTAAAAGAGGGCCAATTCGATGCGCTTTGGGTGCACGGATATATGCGGCTGTACCATATGATTTCGATGTTCCGCGCCAGAATGATGGGAGTTATCGTTCTAAACCGTGACGAGGCGTGGGAATTAAGCGCTGCGCGTGGACCTATCAAGAATTTTATCAAGCATCTCTTGTTTTTTGCCTTACGCAAAATCTGTCATGGCTGGCTAGTTATCGGATCGGCTAACAAAGACTACTACCTGGCGCACGGGATGAAGGAAGAAACGATCTTCCCGATGCCCTATACCGTCGATAATCAATATTTTCGCGAACAAGCAGTCGCCGCAAGAACCAATCAGGACGTCTTACGGGCCGATCTCAATCTTGAATCTGGGCGACCCATCATTCTTTACGCTTCCAAATTTATGGAGCGTAAACGGCCTGAAGATCTTGTAGAGGCCGTTGCCAGATTGGCATAAGATCCGAAGAACCGGCAACCGTATCTTCTGATGGTCGGCGATGGCGAACAACGCGCGGCACTTGAACAACAGGTGCAAGACTTGGGGATAGAAGGCTCGGTCAGGTTTACCGGATTTCGTAATCAATCAGAATTGCCATCGTTCTATAGCCTGTGCGACGTATTCGTATTGCCGTCTTTACTGGAGCCCTGGGGTCTGGCCGTCAATGAAGTTATTACAGCAGGCCGGGCTGTGGTTGCGAGCGATCAAGTTGGCGCGGTCTTCGACCTCATCCGCGATGGCGAAAACGGCCATGTGTTTCCAGCGGGTGATGTCGATGCCCTCACCACTTCATTGAGCCACATAGTTTCTGACCCAGACATCTCGGAGAAGATGGGACAACGTAGTCTGGAAATTATCGAAAACTGGGGATTCCGAGAGGACATAGAAGGGCTAAAAAGCGGTCTCGACTATTTCATACCTAAAGACCAAAGGTGACGAAGGCTAGCGCCACCCCTCCCACACCAATGCCTCCCCGTCCGCAGGACCAGGCGGGTATCCATCGGCGGCTTGTCCAAGGCATCGCTAGCAAAGCGGTCGGTACTGCAATCATTGTTCAGCGAACAAATTCTGCTCGTGCCGGTTTTCTATTGTTCTGGAGTCCAGACCAATACGGCGTTTGGCTCGCGGTTTTCTCGGATCAATTTTTACCGGCCTGTTCCGCCTGGAATCAAACTTCTCGCTGGTTGTCGCAGGAATTATTTACCACGTGCTTCTGTATTACGTCGTCGGCTTCTTTATTCGTACCACTGCCAAACGCGGAACACGTGGACTCAGTGGCCCTCGCTCCCCAAACTACTAGTTTTCTATTCCGCTGATAAGCGGGTGTCGAAATATGCGATTGTTTTTTGGAGTCCATCTTCGAGCTGAATCGTCGGCTCCCAATCAAGTTTTTCGCGCGCTATGGAAATGTCCGGCTGGCGCTGGACGGGGTCATCTGC
>Ga0114999_10004929_pt1 | contig 15932 bp, 10 predicted proteins | sample ArcticOcean_MG_C_3_FD_89820 | JGI IMG/M metagenome (GOLD analysis project Ga0114999, IMG submission 89820) | Marine microbial communities from western Arctic Ocean - ArcticOcean_MG_CB8_126 | ecosystem: Environmental > Aquatic > Marine > Oceanic | place: Arctic Ocean: Canada Basin | collected...
CAGGAGTTGGAACCTGAGCAGGATCCTCTCGGTGAAGACCCTTGGTCGGACCTCTGGTTTTACGCCAACCCCATCTTTATCGATGTAAAGTGATAGGAATAGAGAGCTCCAGAATTTGGATCTGGACGTCGGCGAAACTGAAATTGAAACGTGGTTTACCACTGCAGATGGAAAAACGCTTGGAGCGTACTATGTGGACGTTCGACGAATCAATTAAGGAGACCCATTATGAAGAAAATGCCCAACCCTTTAGATAAAAAAAAATCAAGATGAATCCTCCTCTCGGTATCCGAATCCTGTTGGTCAGCCTAATTCTGTTTTCTTCGTGGGCGTTTGTACAAGGGGAAACAAGTCGGCCCAATATTGTGGTGATCCTGTCCGATGACGTAGGTTGGGGCGACATCAGTGCCAATCAACCGTCCAACAAATTCAAGACGCCAGCCGTCGATCAACTCGCAAAAGAAGGGATGCGTTTTACCAACGCGCATGCACCGCACGCGGTTTGCACACCCACGCGGTATTCCCTGTTGACGGGCAGGTATTGCTGGCGGACGTTTTTAAGAGAAGGCGTTTTACCTGGATACTCGAAAGCATTGATCCCTCCGACTCGAATGACGCTGGCGAGCCTTTGCAAAGAGCAGGGGTATGCTACCGGTGCCTTCGGGAAGTGGCATATTGGATTAGATTGGCAACCAATAGAAGGCGATCCTGGGGACTTTCATTACGGTTCACAAATCCACGCAGCGAATCAGGCTTTGGCGGACATCAGCCAACGAGTCGATCACTCCGCTCCCATCAAAGGAGGACCTACTCACATCGGTTTCGATACGTTTTTTGGGACCCCGTCCAATCGAGGCAGAATTCCGGTATTCATGCGGGACGACCGTATCGTCGGATCACCGGTGCGCGATAAATCAGGCCTGATGCGCGACCCTAAAATGCGTGGAGATACTGTAGACGATCTTTATGTCGATGAAGCTATCGCCTTCATGGAGCGGGCCGTTGATGAAAAGAAACCGTTTTTTGTATACTTACCCATTAATGCAGCTCATGGCGCGGTCGATGTGCCGAAGGAATTCCAAGGAAAGAGTGGCGTATCGAGTCGCGCGGACAAAGTTCTGTGGGTCAACAAAAGCGTGGGTCGAATCACCGAGTCTCTCACTAAAACCGGGCAGGCCTCGAACACCCTGATTATTTACACCTCAGACAATGGCCCTTTTTCTTTTCGAGGAGAAGATTTGAAGCAAGGTCACGACGCATCCGGGCCCTACCGCGGATTCAAAACCGATGCCTGGGATGGTGGAACGCGAGTCCCGTTCATAGCACGCTGGCCGGGAAAAATAAAACCGGGCACCACAAACGATAAGCTGCTCTCCCTCACCGATATCATGGCCACTCTATCCGCTGTATTCGATAAGCCATTACCTGATTGGGCCGGCGAGGATAGTTTCAATCAACTACCAAGCTTTTTAGGCGAACCAGAAGGCGCAGGTCGCGAATCCATGATCACGCAATCCTATACGGGCATCTTGTCCATTCGGGAGGGCAAATGGAAACTCATCCTCGATACCAAAGGTTCAGGCGGCTTTTATCGTTACTCTCCCGAAGTCCAACGCCACACAACCATGTCACCTTGGCGTCCTGATATGAGTGACTCCGGGCAATTGTACGACATCGAAAAGGATCCTTACGAATCAACGGACATCTTCTCTAAACACCCGGAGGTAGTGAATAAGCTTAAGCATCAACTAAGAGCTTACATTAACAGTGGCAGAACCAGGCCCTTGAATTAACTGATTTTGCTGAATTCTTGGTAATGAGCGACTTTAGAAAACGATCTTCGTCAACATTTACCCACACCCAAAACTTTCTCCACTGCTCGAAGACTGGTCGGAGACTGTTGTGTCGAAGGTGATAAGGCCTTCTCCGCTCATGGTATAAGGTAAACCACGGTCTCAAACAACTCATCGCCTGCATTGGTCAGGACTTGCTCAACAGGGCCGTCGTGCCAACGCCAATCGGCGGGAGCAAATTCGAGGACATCAGATTCCATGTTGTCGGTTTCGATCTTCAGTTGGCCGGAATTAAGGGAGATCGTGAAACCCGAAAACGGGTAGTTCACAGATCCAGTTGATTCCCCAGGAGCGAGTTTCAGTCGATAGACTCGGATGTGAGGGTTCTCGATCTCCAAAGTGTAGTAAGGTGATTCCATTGGAAGGCGATCGAAAGTCCGCCCGGTATCGTAGAGCTCTACGCCGACAAAATGGGCGTTGAGTTGCCCGATATTACTAACCACATGATTGAATGGATTATCCCGTTGCGGATTGAAGGAGACTGCGCCTTGAAGAAACTCAAGTTCATCGACCTGCTCGCTACCGGCTAACCGGCTACTGATCTTTGTAGGTGAGACCGTCAGGTAGATCGTGTTTTGGGAATGTCGATGATACAGCGTCGTTTTCCCAGGTAGAATGACCACCTCATAAAGACGCGCACTTGCATTCTCAAATTGCTGTCGATGATCGGGTTCATCACGAACCTCGACATACTCGATCGTAGATCCATCAGGGAGCTTCAGCGTCTTGAACGGTGATCGGACACACCCGCTGACCAAGAACAACGCAGATGCGGCAATTATACAAAAGGTAACAGGCAGATAATGATTCGAGTATTGACGCATAATATTCGGTGACAATATCATCGGACCACAGGGGTAACGAAAAGTCTAGGAACATTAGTGAACACAAAAAAGCAATAGGGACTATGTAGTTCGACGATATTCTTTAGAAGAACGGGGCAGTTTGTTTATTTTTGGAGCAGCCTTACAATGAAGGTATATAAACTATTCGTGCGGGTCGCCCATTCTCTAAAGTGTTTCCTTTAACCACTGCAGTGTCGAAGCCAGGACCCGCTCATCAAGATCACTTTCAGGGTTGATCGTATGAAACACATGATCTGCACCTCCGATAATAACATACTCTTCACGCCAGACGGATGCAGCGGCGAGAAAGTCATCTTCGTAACGTTCAACAAAATCATCTGATCCGCGGATGGCCAGTAGAGCGCCTTCATCGGCCCAAACTCTCCCGTCCTTTCGTATCCGAGAGTTCGCGACGAAAACGGCGTAGAGTGCTGCCCGAGTGATAAAATAAAGGCGATCACCGGAGACCAGAGGGTGGCATAAATTTTAATGGGACCGTTCATGAGTAGAAGAAATAAAAACCTCGAGTCATTCAACTCGAGGGGCTCAATTTAATTGATACTAGAAAGATCCGCGAACACCTAAAACGTATCGGCGACGCCAAATCAAAAAAAGAGCGGTCCCCCTATTAAGGAACCGCCCTTTGAAATTAAAATAAACAGGATGCTCAGGCCTTATACTTCCATCCCTTGCTGTATTTGCGTTGGATGTATTTCTTTAGCTCTGGTTTACCTTTGATTTCCATTGCGTCGGCATCCCACTCAAGTTTCTCGTTTGGAGAACGTTGAGCGATAACACCAAGAAGGATGGTTTCCGTAAAGGGTCCTGCGTGGTCGAAGTTCGATTGGCATTTTACGACATTACCAACAACGGCATCATAAAATTCATCGTAGTTTTCCTGTTTGGTCGCACGAGGAATCGACATAGCTGGCCAAGTAAATCCATCTACAGCGGTCGTTGGGTTAATCACCCAATTCTCATTGTGGCGGTGGAAAAACATCTTTCCTTCTTCACCGATGATTACGCAACCGTAGTCATCGAACGGACGACCATCTAAAACCTCAGCTGACGGATGGTTGTATTCTTCGCTTCCCTTGACCAATTTCCAGGTTTTAGGATCAAACTTTGCGTCTAAGTAGCCGTCGTACCAATTAAAACGAACACCTCGGCTATGCGTGTATTGGTTAGGCTCGAATTCCCAGGTAATCTTGGAGTTTATCGGAGGAGAAATATCGGTAGCACCGGATTGCTCGGCCGTTACGTTCTTCGGAGCCCCCGGCATCAAAGCCCAGTGTGGCATGTCCATAATATGGCAGGCCATATCGCCCAAGGCACCAGTTCCATATTCCCACCATCCGCGCCAAGAAAACGGTGCGATATTTTCATTATAATTCACGTGTTTTGCCGGACCTACCCACTGTTTCCAATCAATCCACTCAGGGACTTTTTGCTTTGCAGGTGGTTTAGCAAATCCTTGAGACCAAATCGGGCGATTCGTCCAAATATGGACATCCCTCACTTTGCCAATAACGCCAGCCCGGATGAGCTCAACACAGCGACGCATATGGTCCTCGGCATGAGCCTGGTTGCCCATTTGAGTTTTAACTCCTGTTTCGGCAGCGATCTTAGCAAGCATACGCGCTTCCCAGATACCGTGAGTGAGCGGCTTTTGGCAATAGACATGCATTCCGGCCTTCATCGCCATAGCTGAGGCATGGAAGTGATGGTGATCCGGTGGAGTAACGGTTACAGCATCCACCTTGCCTTCCATCTCAGAAATCATTTCACGATAGTCGGTCCAGAATTGTGCATTCGGATAGCGTTCGCGCACCTTAACAACCGAAGCGAGCCGCTTGTTCTTGGCAACGACATCAGCAGGGAGTTTCTTCGCGTCGACAACATCGACGAGCCCAACAAGATCGAAACCGGCATCAACACAGCCGCGTGTATCGGCATCGCCTTTACCGCCTGCGCCAATTGCGACGAGCGTCGGTTTGGTTAAGTTTCCCCAGGCTGCGCTGGGAATGAATTGAAATCCGAAAGCTGCAGATGCTGCAGTTGCAGATAATTTACCAAACTTGCGCCTGGAAATTGTAGGAGAGGAATCGTTAATATTTTTAGTGGGTAGTTCTGACATGGTGAAGCAGTGTGCTCATCATAAACCATTTGTCCAGTCGGAGATTTGTCTATCATTTGAAACTGTTCCAAACGGATAGACTCTACTGAACTTTACTGAATGTTTTTAAGAGAGAGATCCGAATTTATTTCGATTGTTCGGTCTCCTGGTTTCTTAACCCCAATAACGATACGACTCGCCCACGCACCACTCGCGCAAAACAGAAAGGAATAAATGCAAGCAATTGCAGCCTTTAAAGGGCCGACAAGTTTGAGCATGCAATAAACCTCGCACAGGATAAAAATACAAACAGCACGTCTATCAATCTGTATTTCCATCGGTTTGCGACCGAATCAGGTAAACGGTATTTTATCCAAAGTTCTCTAGGAATGTGCACAAAATCCCCGGAAATTGCTAAACCTAGAACCCAAAGCCTGTCTCCTTCAAACTCACCCGATAAATTGGGTCGCATCCGTCGTTCAAAGTTTAATACCCGGGACCGAACCAAGCCGTGGTAAGGCAACCACCAATGCCCTTTTCCCCACAGCACACAACGAGCACGTTTTGTAGGCAAGGAATCCACAGGTACACAATCATAAGTAAAATTGATGACATCGGCTTTATCTGATGCACTTTCTTGCAGATCTGAATAAGCCACCGAAGCATTTGGATGCGCCTGCAATTCGGTAAGAAGTTGCTCAACGCAATTGGGCAATAGTACATCATCATGCGACACAATCATGAAATAGTCGCTTAAATCCTGATTAAGAATTCGATTCAAATTCCCCATCCAACCAAGCCGCGTTTCGTTGGATTGGACGAGTATTCGCGAATCTCCCAACGCAAGCCGATTACATACTTCAACTGTGCGATCACTTGAATGATCGTCTGAAATTATACACCTGATATGTGAATAGGTCTGAGAACAAATAGACTGCACTGTTCTTTCGATAAACAATTCCGCATTGTAGGTAGCCACGCAAAAAGTTACTAATGGTTCCTTACTGACCTTGGATTGATTGTTACAACGCATACTCCAAAAATGAAATTGAGTTTAAATAGGGTGATATTTTCACTCTAATAGAAAATGAAAAGGAACTAAAAGAATTCAGGTATCTAAGAAGTGTAAGGTGCAATAATTCTCAGGACATTCGCTTCAAATAGGAGATTGCATACCAGCGGGAGGATTACCATTATGCGGCTCCATACTACCTAAGATCCTTGTTTTTTTGAGAGCAAGAAGACAACAACAGCTAAATAGTTAATCCCCTATGAATCCCCGTTCACTTCTATTCTTAACCCTCCTCCTTTCCTCTGGGAGCGTTTTTTCTAAATCCAATCTGGAACCGCAAATGGTACAATTGGATAAGCTGATTCTTAAAGAAGACTTTAGTAAACCGCGCCCACTCAACAATGAAAACTGGAAACCTCGGCAACATACCCAGTGGGCTATTGAAGAGGGAGTCCTGCGCGGAAATCCCTCCACAGCAGAGTTTCAAGCAAGCCAGAATCACCACCAGGGATTTGAGCCACGACTTTCCATTCCCTCCTGCCCTGACGAATTTGCGATTCAGTTTTCCCTTCGATTCATCGGAGGAAAAGAAACCGCCATCTGTCCTTTTATCGAATTTGGTCATCACAAAGCACGTATTCGCTGGAGTGAAAATGGAGCTCAATTGATGGCCAATTGGGAATCTGTTCAGTTGGATCACAATACCAATTTCAAATTAGAATCGGGTGAGTGGTACCACGCATTGGCAGAGATCAAAGGAGACGAATTTTTAATACGATTTTCCCATGGGCCTGTCCTCTACGGAAAACACCCGAGCATGGATGCCGAGAAAGACGGATTTGGAGTAGCAGGGTTCAAAGGTGGTAAAGTCGAGCTCGACAACATCAAGGTGTGGTCCATCAAGGAAGCCCGAGGCGAAAACTGGTCAGAACATTTGAGACGCTTTAAGCCGATGCCCCACAAAATCCTCAAACCTAAAAAGGCAAAAGGCTAAGCATGCGCACAACCACCCACGCTTTTAGTATTTTCATTATTTCAGCTTCGCTGCTATCAGCTCAAAGCGACGAACTGATACCGACGAAGGTTCATGAGTTTATCGACCTCAATTGCTTTGATTGTCACAACGAGGTCGATAAAGAAGGAGGGCTGGATTTGGGGAATTTCAGTTTCAATCCAAACGACGTGGCATCCATGAATCAATGGACGTTCATGTACGATCGTGTAAAGCACAGCGAGATGCCTCCGGAGGAGGACATGCAGCCCCCTGCCAATGAAAAATTCGATTTCATCAAATCCCTGGGGGAAATCCTCCATACGGTATCCGAAAAACAACAACAGGATATCGGTCGCGTTCGCTCGCGAAGATTAAATCGCGCTGAGTACGAAAAATCCGTGCAGGGTCTTCTTGGAGTGGATATCCCATTGAGTAATCTCATTCCTGAGGACGCTACACAGGACGGATTCAACAATGTAGCTGACGCCCAGCAAATGTCTTATCACTTGCTGCAAACCTACCTCGCCGCTGCTGATGCAGCCTTGGACGAGGCGTTCAAGCGAGTTCTGGAACCTTCGGAGCCATTCAGCATCCACTTGAATGCTCCCGATTTCGCCTACTTCCCCAACAAGAACCGAGGTCCCTGGTTATGGAATGATCTGGCTGTATCCTTCTCCAACTCTGGTAACTATCAAGGTCGCATGGAAGAGACCTCCGTTCCCGAAAGCGGCTGGTATCGGATTCGGGTAAGTGCCCGAGCCATTGACCCTCCGGAAGGACGAGGAGTTTGGACAGCGATTCGAAGTGGATTCTGTTACGCCAAGGCTCCTTTACTTTTCTGGGTCGGCAGCTTTGAGGCGACACTTAAACCCGAGGTATTTGAATATACCGCCTGGATTCTGGAAGGACATAAACTAGAAATCCGGCCATCGGATTACACTTTGAAACGTCCTGGAGCTGGTAGCCTCAGCGAGGAATCTTTCACAGATCCAACGATTCCCAAGGTGGCAATGGACTGGATCGAAATGGAGCGCATCTATAACGGGCCAAATCCCAAAGACCTGCGCAAGCTACTCTTTGGTAATCTCAAAATCAAAGACAAGCAATGGGCGAGTTCGAAACCCGAACAAGACCTCTTCAAGCTCATGGATCGATTTGCAGTTAAAGCATTTCGCCGGCCTGTCTCCAGGAATGAGCTTCAGCCATACATCGACCTTGCACTCATCTCACTTGATGAAGGCTTACCGTTTGTGGAGGTTGTTCGGAGTGGCTACCGGGCCCTTCTCTGTTCACCACGCTTCTTATATTTCAATGAACCGGTTGGTAAGCTCGACGAGTACAGTGTTGCCTCAAGGCTCAGCTACTTCCTGTGGGGCAGCTTACCTGACGACAAACTCCTGGCTCTAGCCAAGCAGAAAAGGCTGACGAACCCACGTGTCTTAAAACAGCAGGTCAACCGTATGCTCAACGACCCGCGCGCGATCTCATTCGTTAAGAACTTTTCTGACCAGTGGCTCAACTTGAGTGATATCGATTTTACAACCCCTGACTCGAAACTGTATCCCGAATTCGATTTGATCCTTCAAGAGGCCATGCTTGGCGAAACACATGCTTTCCTCCAAGAAATGATTCGCGAGGACCTAAGTGTTACCAACGTGGTAGATTCCGACTTTACTATGTTGAATGAACGGATTGCCCATCACTATGGGATCAAGGGTGTAAGGGGAACCGAATTCCGAAAAGTGGAGCTTCAGCCAAAGCATCGACGTGGTGGGATAATAACTCACGCCAGCGTATTAAAAGTAACGGCCAACGGCACAATAACATCCCCCGTAGTTCGAGGCGTATGGATGCTCGAGCGCATCATGGGTGAGAAAACCTTACCACCGCCAGATGATGTTCCTTCCATCGAGCCGGATATCCGGGGAGCGGAATCCATTCGTGAACAATTGGACAAACACCGCAACACTCAGGCCTGTGCAGTTTGCCATGTTAAAATCGATCCTCCGGGATTTGCGCTGGAAAACTACGACGTGATTGGAGGCTGGCGTAACCATTACCGAGCCTTTCAAAATAGAGGGAATTGGAACCTGGGCATCCTTGTCGACCCTAGTTTACAGATGTCGGATGGAGCCGCGTTTGATGATATTGTTGAATTTAAAAGGATATTGTTAAACTATCCTGAAAAGATTGCCCACAACCTAGTTGAAAAATGTATTATTTACGCAACCGGAGCCAGTATCGAATTTGCGGACCGACAAGAAATGGAATCTATTCTTCATAAAATCTCTGACGAAAACTACGGTTTCCGTTCTCTTATTCACGCCGTTGTTCAGAGCCCCATTTTTCTAAATAAATAATCTGACGGACCTCACCTGCCTTCCAAAGAACCAAATCAGTAACTCCTCTACCCAATGAAACGCGTAAACTTCAATTTCTCAAAAAACGTATCGCGGCGAACTTTCCTTAAAGGCGCTGGAGTATCCATGGCTCTTCCCTGGCTCGACTCCATGCTACCGGCGTTTGCTGCTTCTTCCGCTGCCACGCAACCCAGGCGATTTGTCAGCATTAGCCTGGCACTGGGATTACATGGACCCAACTTGAATCCTATCGACTCGGGATTTGATTATACACCATCGGTTTACTTATCGAAAATCAAGGATCTCAAGAACGATATGACCATCGTTACTGGAGCCTCCCACCCGGATGTTTCTGGAGGACATAAAGCAGAAGGAAGTATCCTCACTGCCGCCCCATACTCGTCAAACGGTGTATTCAGGAATTCCATTTCTCTCGATCAATACATGGCCAAGCACCTGGGTCATTATACCCGTTATCCATCTTTGGTCCTGAATCTGGATAGTAACAACAGTCCATCTTATACCGAGAATGGGAGTATGATTCCTGCCGAGCACTCCGTGTCTAAACTGTTTGACATGCTGTTCATCACGGATTCGCCGGAAGAAATTAAGCGTCAAAGAGGTCGGCTACGCCAAGGACGCAGTATTATGGACGTTGTTTCTGAAGATGCCCGTCGTCTGCAGCGCGATGTAAGCAAAGCTGACCGGGAAAAACTCGATCAATATTTTACATCGGTTCGCAACTTCGAACACAGGCTCTCGGAAGCGGAGGATTGGGTCGGAAAACCCAAACCCAAAGTGGACATGGCCAAACCTATCGAGATTGCTGACAACAACGCAGTGATTCGCAAAAAGCGACTGCTGTTGGACATCATGTATTTGGCGATTCAAACGGATTCCACACGTTTCATGACACTTCATTTAAATGGCAATGGTGGTGCCATACCGATCGAAGGCGTTGAAGAAGGCTATCACTCTCTGAGTCATCATGGGCTTGATGAAAACAAGATTGGGCAGCTCACTCTTGTGGAAACCGAGCTGGTAAAAGCCTGGGGTGGATTTGTTCGGAAGCTCAAAGAAACGCCATCTGGCGATGGAACCCTGCTCGACCAGAGTATGGTCCTCATGACATCCAACCTCGGCAACGCAAGTGCGCATGATAACAAGAACATGCCCGTCCTATTTGCCGGAGGTGGTTTCAAACACGGTCAACACATCGCCTTTGATCAGAAGAATAATTACCCCTTGCCCAATCTCTACCTAAGCGCGGCTCAGCGCCTTGGTCTGGAGAAAGACAAGTTCGCCAGTAGCTCTGGTACTCTGGCTGGCCTTGAGATGGTGTAACAAAAACTTATTGCTCCCTGTCCCACCAGGCAGTGGTGATAACAAAGAAAAAACAATTTTTTAAAAGTATAGGCTTTGCTTCTAACAATGAGAATGTTTTGTTGATCTTATGGCATACGAATTAAAAGGAACCGTAAAAGAAATCTTCGACGAGCAAACTTTCGACAGTGGCTTCAACAAACGCGCCTTCGTTGTTACGAGTGAAGCTGATAAATTCCCGCAGGACGTTCAATTCGAATGCCTTAAAGAACGGGTCGAGCTGGTTGGAAAACTTTCAAAAGGCGATCAAGTTAACGTCAGCTTCGACATCAATGGTCGCGAATGGAACGGCAAGTATTTTGTGAATTTAGTTGCCTGGAAAATCGAAAGCGACAGTAGCAGTAGCGCTGGTGCGGCAAGCGGCGACGAACCTCCACTGCCGGACCCCGACGAAGACTTTGACCAAGATCCTCCTTTTTAATTTAGGTGTTTAACAAAAACCCCCGTCTCCTAACGAAGACAGGGGTGTAAGGTTAAAGGTGTCCTCAGCCTAGAGCAATTTAACCGTAAACAGTCACAATTTTCTGATTTTGGTAGGGCTCGGTCGCCGAGCGAGCCGATATGAAATCGGCGGTTTGGGCCAAACCTCCCTAGCAAACTTTGCGACAGATTAAACTTAATAGGCTCTAGTTGTGTGGATGCATTTCGAGAATCTCATCCACCATATAGAATCCGGTTTTGTCTTTCACTTCCTCGCGAACCCGCGCGATGTCGGCAGGGTCAACAATTCTCGAAAGGACTTTCTTATTTCCAAACTGAATACGAGTGTAAGTAATAACAGCGGCAATCTCCGCATCGGTTAGAATACCTTCGAAACCAGTCATAGGCGGTAACCCCTTCGTAGGATCATATTGTTTCCCGGCCACTTCAATCGGTCCCCAAATACCTTTCAGTACCATCTTGATTAATCGATCCTCATTACCCATCACCCACTCATTATCATTCAGAGGAGGATAAATGCCTTCAATCGCCCCTTTCCCATTTTCGCCATGGCAAGTGGCACAATGAGCATCACGATTGAATACTTCACGACCCAACTCAAAGACTTTTAAGGCGGCAGCTGGAACGTTTGTCTGCGGCACAGAATTACTGTTGGCTTTCTTCTTAGGATCATAGAACTGCAAGGTCCCAGCGAGATAGGAAGCGAGGCTTGGGTTGGATGAAACATCCAACTGTCCAAGCAGGGCCATAGATTCAATTCGATCACCGAGAGTCCATATGATCGCCTCATAGGCAGGACCCATCCATTTCGTGATTGGCTTTTTCATACCCTCCACTGCGATCCTGGCGCCAAGGTCATTATCCATCCAGGAAGCGGCAACCACGGATTCGAGCCGCACACGGGGATGTTCATCCACTGCAGCAGTCAAAAATAGATCTTCATAGCCATCGATTTGCTGGTAAGCGTAACGCAACACTCGAACAGCTGCAGATCGCAGGTCATAGCTTTTACTATTCAAGCACTGTTTTAACAATTTTTCGTCTACCTGATTTTGCCCCCAGGTAACCCACAGCGCCTCTAGTAAATGACGGTTATAATTCGGGTCAGACTTTTTCAAACGGGAAGCCCAACGCTTAACAGCCGGAATCACCTTTTCTGCGTCGTATCCTCGAATCTCCCGGCGAGTGCGGTATCGCGTGCGGTATTCGTGTGCTTTCAGATTTTCGAAAAGCGTTGATAGAGATGCACCGTCGATTTCAGCAGGTTTCAGCAGAGGTCGCGAAGGATAGGTGATGCGGTAGATACGGCCGTGGTCATTGTCCCGGTTGGGATCGCGAGCCGAGTGCTGCATGTGCCCAATCAGCGGGTTGTGCCAGTCAATTATATAAAGAGATCCATCCGGAGCCGTTTCGATATCAACCGGACGAAAATTCGGGTCGTCGGAATATACCATGTCCTGTCTCAGCTCACCGGTATAACCAGCGCCGTCCTCCCAGATCTTATGCTGTTTGATTCCAAGGAATCCAATGGAGTTGCAAATAAGAAAATCCCCCTGCACGTCATCCGGGAAATGCCTGGAATACATAAACTCTGTTCCCGAAGTCGGACGGACCCTATGCGTGGTAAATTGAGCAACTTTTTCGATTTCTTTTCCGTATGGAATCTTTGCAGAAAGTGGTAACGACCACCAATTGGCACCTCCAGAGGCATCAGACAAAAAGTTTTGTCCCCACTCATTAAAGGTGATTCCCCAAGGATTTGAAACATCGGTTTGCATAAAACGTTCGAGTTTCCAACTCTTGGGATCGAAACGCCAATTACCACCATCGGTGCAACGCTCGGGGCCATAGGGTGTTTCGACTTGCGAATGAAGGAAGCGACCTTCGCTCAAGTAAAATGCACCTGAAGCATCAGCACTGTAAGCGGAGATAGCATGGTGCGTATCGTGGGAATCAAACCCGTGCATTAAAAGTTCCATGCGGTCGGCTTTGTCATCACCATCGTCATCGACGAGTAAAACAAGGTTAGGTTCCTGCGAAAGATACACACCTTCCGGGGCGATTTCGAATCCAATGGGAAGATGCAGTCCATCCGCGAACACCGTCTGCTTATCCGCACGACCATCTCCATCGGTATCTTCCAATATCAGGATCTTGTCGTTGGGTCGTTCGTCTCCGGGTTTATAATGCGGATAGGACGGTAGGACGGACACCCACAAGCGCCCTTTGTTATCAAAAGAAGTTTGTACCGGGTTGCGCAAATCCGGGAATTCAGACTCTGAAGCAAAAAGATCTATCTTGTAACCTTCAGGGAGCGTGAAACCCTCCAACGCTTTGTCGACATCCAGAAACTCAATCGGAAAATCGAAATTTGTTTCCGTAGGTGTTAACGAAGTTGTCTTCGCATCATCAACCATCAACGTTTCGGTCTTACCGCGGGCAACTTCATGAATTTTCTCATCTCGAAGAGCAGTCATCTCACGGATTTTTTTAATTTCCTCCGGATAATTTTTATCACCGTAAGGGGCGTAGCGACGGCCATAGACGTGGACTCCGTTAAGCATGCGATAGTCGTTAAACCAAAACCAGTTTTTGTTCGTGACCGCTTCGTAAACGAGATCTTCGGAGGTCCATGAACTTGGCTCCACTTGTCCAAACAAGCTGTTGGCCAATATTCCGGAAAGGTTACGATAACCATCATTGGACATTGAAAAACCATTAATGGTCTGAGAGGTAGATTCGACCGGGTATAAAGCCAGAGTCGGAGAAAAGAGGTCAATAAACCCAACCTTATTATCCCTTGCAGCGCGCTTCATTGCGGCTGAATAAGCAGCTAAGCGTTTGTTCTCTTCAACCCCGTTTGGTAGATCCATCTTGTCGGACAGATCTTCATAGGCAATCGGGGAAATCAAAACCAATCGAGGTGCCGACTTGCCATTGTACTTTTGAGCCAAGGTATGTTTTATAAACGCATCCACCTCGTAATAATAAAGATCCGCTTTTTCGATTCCATCGAACGATTCATTGTAGCCAAAAAATGCAAGAATGGTATCTGCCTCCAACATACTTAACCACTCATCTGGATACGGGTAGTGACCAATACCCGTATGAATCTCATGCTGCGGATGAAATACTTCTGCACCCGGAAATGCCCATTGCGTTTCTCGAGAAGGGTGAGGACGAAAACCAGGTGTATCTCCTGGATGGCAAATATTTCGCACGATCAGCTTATTATCTGGATACCTGCGTTGCAGTTCCGTCTCGAAATACGGAAAGTAATTCATCCGCTCCCCAAGGCCGTTTCCAATCAGAACGATATTCTCGCCCTCTTTAATTTTTAGAGGCAGTGGGTTCGCCACCACTACATTTACACCGACAGTAAGTATGGCAGCAATTAGTAATCTTTTAAGCATAATAAGAGTAGGGAAATTAAATTGGGCCTTCGGGGATTATTCGAAGTCAGATACGTTTATGATGTGCTCGTCAAAATAAGGATCATTCAGAAAACCAAACATCGACGGCTCGTATTGTCCGACAATATCAATCTTGGTTCCTTCCGCCGGCACTGGAATTCCCAGACTCCAGAAGATGCCATTCACAATCATACGAGAGGTTCCTTCAACAGGAAGCTCGTTGGAAGCACCCATGGTCGTGCAGAATGCTCTACCCTTTTTGCCACCTGGGACTTGATAAGACTTGGTCCAAGCAATAGGCATCATCGGATCGTTTTTGTGAAAGCCCTCATGCGCTCCATATTTTGGGAATTTTTCATAGGACCCTGGGCCAATAGCAGGACTATCCTTTTCCATTCCCGCAAGTACCTGCCCCATCACAACAGGGACGCAGTCGTTATCTACCGGCCACGTTGCACCATAAACATCAGTAGGACCCCAGATGTCTCCATCGCCAATCCCATTTGAAATTTCATGGCTACCTACCACGATTCCACGAGTGGACTCTTGTTTATGCCATCCGTGGTGGGATATCCATGTGGTTCCTAGAACCAGTTGGCCAAAACCGTTTTTCCATTCCGTTTTCGCACCTTTATAGTTGAAACTGAAATGCTCGTAAGCCGATCCCTCAGGAACGTTGAAAGCATGAGTAGCGGTACGAATTCCCACAACCGGCTTACCGGCGAGAATAAAATCTTCTATGTGCTTCATTTGATCATCAGCCAAATTCCGGAACCGGGTACCGATGACCATGAGATCAGCTTCATTAAGCACCTGCGTGTTTGGAATGTGTGTCTGATGATTAGGGTCTACAATACCGGGCTTTTCTGGGTCCTGTGAAAAGAGCACGGTACATTTGAACCCGTGGTGAGAGGAAAGAATTTTCGCTAGCTGAGGCATTGTTTCCTCAGACCTATATTCTTCGTCCCCGGCTATAAGAACTACGTGTTTTCCTTTACCAGCTCCTTTTGAGCCTTCGAATTCAAGCCATTGCATAGGATCGTTGGATGTGGATTTTGAAGACGTTTTGGAACTGGACTGCTCTGCACAACCAGCGGCAAAAAGGAGAATCAGTGAAACAAGACAAATCGATAGCTTCATAAAAGAGTGTTTAGGGTAATTATGGTAAAAATTAAGGGCGCATACTCAAAAGATTATTTTGCCGGGTCAACGACAGGATTCGAGTAATTGTAGAGTTTTGTCACACCCTGCAAGAATTCAACTTGCGCGAAGCCAGCGACTCGCACTTTCTTTAGGTAATGAAGCAAATATACCCGATGCGTTTCATAGGCCTATTTTTTGCTCTTTGGAGTTCGGTGGCTCTAGTCGCACAAGAGCCGGGAATTCAGGTTCCTCCAGGATTCAAAGCAACAGTCGTGGCAGACAAGCTGGGGAAAGCTCGTGCCATAGCCATCCGAGATAATGGCGACATGTATGTTTCATTAAATGAACATGTGGACCTAAACTACTTGATCG
>Ga0114999_10004931_pt1 | contig 15920 bp, 13 predicted proteins | sample ArcticOcean_MG_C_3_FD_89820 | JGI IMG/M metagenome (GOLD analysis project Ga0114999, IMG submission 89820) | Marine microbial communities from western Arctic Ocean - ArcticOcean_MG_CB8_126 | ecosystem: Environmental > Aquatic > Marine > Oceanic | place: Arctic Ocean: Canada Basin | collected...
GCAGGTAATCAAAGAAGCGCCTCATCTGCTAGTTACTCGTGGACGAATTTGGTCGGAGTATAATGAAAAGTAGAACGGGATTTATTGTTAAATGGATCGGAAGCAATCCTGGGGTCATGGTCAACAGCAGGGGCTAAGCTAAAGGTTTTCGAGGCCATTACTTTTCTAAAATTCTCACTTCTTGCTCTTTTATGGGGCATAATATCGATTACAAAGAATGCATGGGACTGTTTTTCAGGATCATTTTTTGCGAGAGCGAGAGCGGTTGAATCTATAGGTGTTGGTTTTACTTCTAAGATGTTTGGTGATGCTGTCACCTCGGCAAGGGATGAGGTTTTAATATCATCAAATGATAACCAGCCGTAATGATGTATCGCAAACGCCATGGTAAAAATGGTCGCTGCGCTCAGGGATATCACAGCATAAAGATTCATTTTTATAAATTGCCAATAATGCGCGTGCCAAGGTTCTTGATGGACGAGAGCCTGGAGTGTCTTTTGACGTAAATCACGGTCAAAATTATCCCAGAACTCCTTTCTTGGCTTCTCTTCTCTTTTCAGAAGAAGCAAAGATTCTAAGCTTATTTTGGGAACCGTATTATGATTTTCTAATGACATGTTATGAGTGATGGTATTTTAATCTAAATAATCCTTGAGATAAGCCTGTAATTGCTGCTTGGCATAGTGCAAACGCGATCGCACCGTACCGACAGAACATTCCATAACATTTGAGATGTCATGATGGCTTAGTCCTTCTATTTCATATAATACCACGACTGACCTATGTTTATCAGACAATTTTTGGAGAGCTTCGTTCAATTTTTCCTGCAATTCATTTATAAGCGCAGTTTTATCTGATTTCATTTTAATTGATAACGCTTCTACAATTTCTGAAGAACTAATCTCTTCATTGATATTTTCAAAGCTGAAAAAGTGCCGCATCCGATTGCGTTTCAGATAGCTCAGGGTCGAATTTACCGCAATGCGATAGAGCCAGGTATAAAATGAGGATTTCCCCTTAAATCGTTTAATCGAACTGAAAGCTTTTATAAACGTTTCTTGCGTGAGATCAGCAGCATCTTCTCGGTTAGAGCAAAGATTGTATATAATAGAATAGAGTCTCTCTCGGTATTTTAATATAAGTTGATCAAATGCAGCCACATCCCCAGCTTGGACACGGCGCACCGTCGCAAGATCGCCATCTACCTTACTTTGCTCTCTAACTGCACTAGGAGCGATAGCCTCATCAACTGCTTTCGTGAAAGCCATTTGTTAATTTAACTTATAAAGATCTATTAATAATTCAACTTTATTCATTAATGCTTAAATAAAATCAAATCAGCTCAAAATAGAGATAACTGAAATCACCGAGTCCTCAATAAACCAATAGTTTATTTATTTGAGTATCGAAATAGGTACTAAGTTCCATTAAATGTTTAATCGGCGGTTTTCCCAAATAGCCATCTAATGCCATCTCTGCTGCTTGTATCTCACCGCGAAAGTAATTTTCTACTTTTTCAAAAACGCCGTTTTTCGCCATGTACATATTTATACTATTAATATCCACGGAGTCCGCATTTTGTATTTCGTTTAGGATAACCTCACGCTCCTTACCTTTTGCACGTTCCAAGAGTAAAATGATCGGAAGGGTATACTTACGGTTTTTAATGTCTGTACCTAAAGTTTTTCCAATAGATTCTTCAGATCCAATAAAATCAACCAGGTCATCATAAATTTGATACGCGGTCCCCAGGTGTCTTCCAAAGAGACCGGCAGCACAGACAAAATCGTCATCGTTAGCGCTGAGCTTTGCGCCTAGGGTACACGATACAGAAAATAGTTCCGCGGTTTTTAAATCAATCATCCTGAGATAATCTTCAATGCTGATCTCAGGGTTTCCCTGCTGGAATGTTTGTTTTATTTCACCGGCACAGACCCTGCGTGTCGATTCAGACACTAATCTACAGACATCAATAACCGGAAACTCAGCGGCCAACCTCAATGCTTGAGAAAAAAGCGCGTCACCAAGAAGAACGGCAACGCTGGATCCAAATTTTTTACTAGCGGTTGATTCGCTGCGCCTGATTTTAGCTTTGTCCAGGACGTCATCATGAACCAGGGTTGCCATATGCACAAATTCGATAACTGCTGCTGCCTTAACTAGATCTTTCGAAATATGATCATCGGAGGTCCAACCGCTGAAAAATACCAAAACAGGGCGAAGTCGTTTTCCACTAGTCTTAAGACAATAGTGAACGAGCTCTTGTATTTCTACTTCAAATTCTTCAGCCTGTTCATCCATAAAAGAATCCAGCGCATGTAAATATTGCAATGCTGGTTGAATAATCAAATTTAACTCATTATACGTTGCATTATCTTCGCTATTATTCGAGGTCAGAAGCATGGGGTCGAAGTTAATTGATAAAACTTTAATGGCAAGTATATACAGTACCCGAATCCGTCCTTGTATCTCTAATTAACAGCGATGAATCAAAATCCAATTACCATTCTCCTAATAACGGGATTGACTATTTACATCGCAATATACTGGTGGAATGACACTAAGAAAAGCCTATTGGGGCAGCATGAACCCTCATCACTACCCGGTGCTTATCCAACAACGGCTATCGCATTATTCATCGCCATCATTGGCTCATTAGTAATTCTTGCCATTGAAACATGCGGAGAGCTCCTATTGGGAATAGCTGAAAAGCAGTCAACCATCAGCTGGTTATGTTCTCAGCGGGTTTTTATGAAGAGATCCTCTTCCGCGGTTATCTTGTCATTGAAAACAAAGGTAGACGTGTATTAATTTTAAGTATTTTTGTCTTTTCGGCCTTATTCGCATTAATCCATTTCCATTGGATCGATTGGAAAGGGATGAAATATGGCTGGTTCGAGTTCGATATTAGCTTAGAGTCCTGTTACTGGACATCTATTCTCTTTGTTAATTCACTTTGGTTTTATACTGTCCGTTTCTTCGTATTTAATAAAACAAAGTCCCTATTGCCGTCGATTGCTGCCCATATCGTGAGCAATTCAGGCGTATTTATCGTCAAATTAGTACAAGGCCATGTTATTGGTCTTTATTGAGCGCAGAAACGAAATGTGCGCTGTCACCTCTTAGAGATGGAGCTCGGTGCTCGATTGGAAAAAGTCGAAGGGTGATTGAGTTTGAGGGTAGCAACAACCGTTGAGATTAGGCTGCGTCGTCTTCGTCTCAACTAAATGACTCAAGCTAAAGCAGGTTCGGTGTCAGGCCCAAGCCCTTCGTCTTTCTTACCCTCTTTGACTTTTTCTTCGTCTGGGCTTTCATTCACGATCGCTTTTGGAGTTTCAACTTTCTTAAAAACCGGTGAGCGAATCTCGCCAAATTCAATAATTTCATAAACGTGTTTTCCCTCCAGCGTTTCATATTCAAGTAACGCTTTTGCAATCGTTTCTAAAGCTTCACGTCGCTCAGTAATAAGTTCCGTGCTGCGTTTATGCTGCGCATCAATTATTTTATAAATTTCACTATCTATATGCTGTGCAGTTTTTTCACTGTAATTCTGATCGCGAGTAATTTCTTTGCCAAGAAATATATGGTCCTGATTTTCACCATACGCCACCGGCCCCATACCACTCATGCCCCAATCACAAACCATATGTCGGGCTATTTCCGTAGCCATCTTTATATCTTGCGATGCGCCACTGGTAATATCATCAAAAACCACCTCTTCAGACACGCGTCCACCCATCAAGGTACAAATCTGATTGGTCACACGTTTTTTCTGTTGATTGAGAATGTCTTTCTTAGGAATAAACATCGTGCTCCCTAAACTTTGACCGCGAGGAATTATACTTACTTTGTGGACAGGTAAATTTTTATCGCCGATTAGTGCTGCCACCAGGGCGTGACCCGCTTCGTGATAGGCCGATATTTTTTTATCCTCATCGTCCATTAGACGGCGGCGCTCACGGCCAAACGCAATTTTATCTCGCGCTTCGTCCAAATCGACCGATTCGACTTCATCTTTGCCATAGCGAGCGGCTAACAGGGCACCTTCATTGAGTAGATTCTCCAGATCCGCACCACTAAATCCGGATGTATTTCGCGCGACAACATTGAGGTCAATCGCCTTGCTCATCGTAATCTTCTTAGCATGCACCTTCAGGATCTCTTCACGACCGACAAGATCCGGCATATCAATTGTTATCTGTCGGTCAAAACGTCCTGGCCGCAACAAAGCGCTGTCCAGCACATCGGGCCGATTGGTTGCCGCGATGATAATTACCCCCTCGTGCGATTCAAAACCATCCATTTCAGAGAGCAGAGAGTTTAGGGTTTGTTCTCGCTCGTCATTTCCGCCCCCGACTCCTGCTCCACGTTGACGCCCCACTGCATCAATCTCATCAATAAATATAATACAAGGTGCATTTTTACGAGCCTGCTCAAACATATCACGAACGCGAGCGGCACCGACCCCAACAAACATTTCTACGAAGTCAGAACCGCCAATACTATAGAAGGGAACATCAGCTTCACCGGCAACAGCACGAGCTAAGAGAGTCTTTCCCGTTCCCGGCCCACCAACTAGTAATACTCCTTTGGGGATATGCCCCCCGATTTTTTGAAATTTTTTCGGATCCCTAAGGAATTCTACAATTTCCTGGACTTCTTCTTTTGCTTCATCGCATCCGGCGACATCAGCGAAGGTGACCTTTTCCCGGTCGCGTGTAAGCATCTTTGCTTTGCTTTTACCAAAATTCATCGCTCCACGCCCCGCATTTCGTAATTGGCGTATAAAAAGAAAATACAGAATACCGATAATTATGACGAAAGGAAGCAGCGTGAGAATGACTTCCGTCATCAGGGTACTGGCGGGAACTTCCTTGAATAGGCCGGTTGCTTGCAAGCGCTCGAGATTCTCGTCAGTCAACCTGCCTCGGGCGATCACTCTTTCTCCTCCTTCAGCCTGCATGCCAGTAAGCACAAGGTGAATTTCCGACCAGTTCTGACCTCCTGTCGGTTCTGCCTTGATTGTTCCCTCTTTAATGCGGCCATCATCCACCGCATTGAGAACCCCTTTTATTGTCCATTCCTGGCTTTTTTGACCCTGTGGTTCGCTAAATAAGTAGAGGCTTAAAATGGCGCCAATGATGACCAGCCAGATAATGAGTACCTTAGGCTGGAAGCGTTCCGGCGAATCCTTGCGCAGGGGTTTATTGCGTTGTTCTTTTTCTTCTTCAGACATGATAATTCGATTTTATTTCAAGCTAAGATGACGTGTAAGTCAACCTCAGAGCGCTGTTTGTGAAATCATCAATCCTGTGGGAATCGGCTGGTGGCAACCCCGGGATCCATAGAATTTTATCCTGATCATTGCAGACAACGGGTAATCTTTTTCGTTCCTCAACAGAAATTTTACGGTCCGTGAACAAATCTTGTAATTTCGAAGTTCCTGGTGCTCCCAGAGGACAGTAACGATCCCCTGCCCTCCACTGGCGGACCTCAAAACTCGAATACGCATTCTTATCAGGACTTTGGATAAAAGCATAACTACTTTCATCGTAAACACCGTCCATGATAGATTTACGTAATTCATCATCGATTTCTATCGCCTCTGAAACCAAATGAGAGCCATGGGGCAAAAATATCTCTGAATTGATCGAAACGGAAAGGGGCGGCCATTTCTGTTCATTCCCTTCACGCACTAATTTCAAACAGTCTTTATCGAGTTCAATGAAATACTTATCCCCAGCACTCATTCGGAGCATTTCTCTATTTAATATAGAGCTAAATACATTTTCCATCGCTTCACGTGAAAGAGTGCCCATCAAACCCTGTGCTTCAAGCCAGCGGGATAGCATACGCCTTAATAATGCCGCTGGTTTATTCATAAGATGACTGAAATCATAACTCTCGCCTGAATGAGGTTTTATTCCAACTTCATCCAACCAGAAGTCCAACGCTTGATCATCTTCTTCAAGATAGCGACGCGCGCGCGATACACCATCGTCGACATTACGTTCTTCAGCCTCACGCCAAGCAGGTAAAACTGAATGCCGCAGCCGGTTGCGCAAAAATTGATCCTGCAGATTACTCGCATCAACACACCAGGGAATATCATTTTCTTCCATGTATTTCTGAATTTCAGTTTTAGCGATATTCAATAACGGCCTTAAGTGCACAATTCCATCTCTATGGTAGTGGACCGGACGCGGAGCGGCTAATCCCTTTGTCCCGCTTCCCCTGGCCAGACGCATAAGCATAGTCTCGGCAATATCTTCTTTTACATGTCCTAAAAAAAGCGCGCTTCCACCGATCTTTTTAATTTCCTCTTTAAAGAATTTTAATCGAGCTGCACGCGCCACCGCCTCATTTACTTTTTTCTTATCATTTAGCGCCATCATACTTGTGTGAAACGCAATTTCCAGACTCCCAGCGAGGTCTTTCACAAAAGACGCATCATTGTCCGATGCTTCACTGCGTAAACGATGATTAAAATGTAAAACATGCATCCTGCCGCGGCGAGAGGGGAAAAGTGCATAGAGTAATAACACCGTGCAAACCGAGTCTGCCCCCCCCGAACAAGCAATAGACCAAGGCCTATTCTTCCCATCTGATTCAATCCAGTCTAACACTTCGGTATGTACCCGTTCACGAGTAAAATCCCGACCCATCTGTTCGGAAAAAGCATGCCAGTTTAATGGCCTACCTGGGGAATATTTTGACATAACGAAAGATGCTATAAGTTACTAAATCGTAAGCTGTAACTGTCGACGGTTATAAGTTAATATTTAATTAAGAATTTCTTATAAAACAAATTCCACGATTATATTAACCCAGGAATTATTTCTCAGATATTATAAGAAAAGTTAGACTATTCAATAACAAGAACTAATGAAGGATAAAGGGAACTCATCTACTGATAGATAGCAGGTTACCGATTCAACCTCATAACACCTTAATATTATGAAAAAAGCTTTAATAATAATGGCGGTAATAATCGCATTTATTTGGATAAAAATAAAATCTGACAATTTGGACGCCAACAAATTCTGGAATGATGCAATTACCCCGAAAAAAGATAACACCCTGAAAAATGCCAGAGAAAAATCGGTGCGTGAAGGTTATGTAAAAGTCATTTTAAGGAATCATATTGGTATTAGTGCTACGGTTATCTTAAAAGGAAATGGGAAAGCGCATAAAAAGTCGCTCGGTCCCACAGAAATCACATCGATTGAGATACCACAAGGTGATTACACCGGATATTTTTATAATCATAATGATCGATCAAATCATATTAAAATATCCGGTTTGGGAAAAACCAGAGACTATACGGTTATGGAAATCAAACTGACTATGAGTACTCCGTTTTCGAAGTAAACACTATGGACTTGAGCAAAGAGCCCATTAACCTGATTGCTGAAAACACCTGCTGCTTAACCAGGGCCGATAATTTTCTTTTTCATCCAGGGCTCTAGAATTTCCGGTGCCCTAACCCCGCCATCCTCGCACAAATTATTTTCGAGTATTGCGGCGAGGACACGCGGAATAGCGAGCCCGGATCCATTGAGCGTATGGACAAATTGTGTCTCCCCATTTAAATCACGAAATCTAATTCCTGCACGGCGCGCTTGAAAGTCTGTAAAATTACTACAACTTGATACTTCAAGCCAGCGTTTCTGCCCCGCAGCCCAGACCTCGAGATCATATTGCTTAGCGTGTGGAAAACCCAGTTCTCCTGTGCACATGGACAATACGCGATAGGGCAGGTTCAGTTTTACGAGAAGTTGCTCTGCGTCATTACGTAGTTTCTCCAACTCATCAAAACTGGTTTCCGGATGCGTCCATTTAACCAGCTCGACTTTGTCAAACTGGTGCACACGGTTCAGACCGCGAACTTCTTTACCGTGACTACCCGCCTCGCGGCGAAAACAGGGAGTCGCGGCACAGTGATATAGGGGCAAGCGATCAATACTGATAATTTCATCGCGGTAAAAGTTAGTTAAAGGAACTTCTGAAGTCGGAATGAGAAAAAGTTCGTCGGTAATCGTCTTATACATGAGTCCCTCTTTATCCGGTAATTGACCCGTAGCCATCGCACTTTCAGCATTTACAAGCAGCGGCGGAATGAGCTCGATATAGCCAGCTTTACCTGCCTCTTCGAGAAAAAAGCTTATTAATGCCCGTGTAAGTTGAGCCAAATCTCCGACAAAGAAAGGAAATCCGGCGCCCGTAACCTTTGAACCCCGGGATAAATCGACATACTCTTCAAACCAGGGAATATCGTAATGCGGTTTAGCGTGAGATGAAGAAGCGTTTTGATCGCCCCATGTTTTTACAACTTCATTATCATCTTCGTTTTCACCGTGCGGAACAGATTCATGCGGTAAATTAGGAATTGTCATGACCAGCGACTGCCATGCGGACTCGATAGCCTGCTGTTCAGCTTGAAGCTCTTTTACGTGAACAGAAATAGTTTTAAGTTCCTTAACTTTATTTAAAAAATCAGGTGAACCTTTTTTAAGCTTGGCCATTTCACTATTGGCGGCCTTTTGACCAGCGCGGGCTTTTTCTGCCGCTCCTATAATCGCTCGTCGCTTTTCATCGAAAGAAAGAAAGTTATCTAAATTGCAATCAAACTTTTTCTTGCGAATACCTTCGCATACCAGATCCAGGTTCTCACGTAAAAATTTGGTATCGATCATAATTCTATTGCGTAAGGTCTTCTTAGGGAGCAGTCGAAATCGTAATCAGCACAAGGTCAAGGAAACTATAGAAGCTATCGCGATTGATTCAGAGCACCCATTACACCTTGAAAAACCGTTTCACACGCTAACCGACCCAAGTCACCATTCGGAGCGCGTAAAACATGGTGTTGAGGATCGTCGAGCGGATAAGGCCCAAACCGCTCTGGCTGAGTGGGGCCGAAAAGAGCGACGACGGGGACACCCAATGCTGCTGCCAGGTGAATTGGTCCACTATCATTGGCGACAATCAGCCGTGCATGGCTGATCAAGTAAGCCAACTCTTCGATTTCTGTTTCCCCAGTTAGATTAAAAAACCTTTCAGTTGGCGTTGGAGTCGGAGACTCGCGCCTCGATGCTCCGCACCATATTATGCTTAAATCATTTCTTTCTTTTAATAATTTATGTGTAAGTGAGGGAAACCCGCTCCACTCTTTTTCTGTCCGCTGGCTTTCCGGGAAAAAGAGTAGTGTATTTTCATCCAGTATCTCATGGGAAAGAGATGACGGTTGATTTTTATTAAATTTTAACCCCCTGCTCAAGCGAGGTTCACAATGCAAAAGAGGAAGAAATTGTAAGAGTATTTCTATCGCATGGGAATGTTTACCACCTTCTGGTAAGGGCGCTTTCTTCCCGTAAGTCCACCTGGAAAATTCACGCGCATCCGTACGGCCGATTTTCTGCTTGGATCGAGAGGCAACAGTCATCAATCCGGAGCGCGCAAGCCCCTGAAGATCGATAACCGTATCATACTTGTGTTCGCGTATTTCTCGGAGAAGGGAGAGAAACTTGAGCAAACCTCCATAACGGTGGTAAATTATAATCTCATCTACAGCTCCACATCTATTCAACAAGGGGGCATAGCATTCACGAACCACCCAACTTATACGGCAACCGTCAATTTGATCGCGGAGACTTTGTATTACTTGTAGCCCATGGACGATATCGCCCAATGCTGAAGGCTTTATGACTAGAATGTCTGGCATAAGAAGCGTTTTCGTGCTAATAAGCGGTGATTATTTATATGCATATAATTCCACAGTTGAATAATTTATTCGACTGTGGAATCTAGGATAAACTCATTTTAACTCAATTTTCTTTTTCGAGTTAATTATTGTGTTCCTGTTAATTTTAAAAAGCGCGGGCTGGGTCCTGGCCATCCTTCCGGAAAGTTTCGTACGTGTAGCGTGTGCGATTCTTGGTAATTTATTGTACATTTTCGCAAGACGACGGCGAAAAACTATGCTTGGAAATCTTCACCACGCCTATCCGGAAAGACCCCTCGCCTGGCATCGAAAAATTGCTCGTGAGAGTTGCAGGCGATTAATTGAAATGGGGACATTTGCCCTTGCTTTACCTTGGTTCAACGAAAAACGCGCGCGCACAATTCTGACCATTCCTGAACCATCAACAAAGATTTTAAATCAAATTAAATCTTCAATGCCGAGTGGGGTCGTATTTGTTCCTCACTTCACTCTGACCGAAAGCCTCCCAATGCTCTCTTTATCCTTTCCCGGGCTCCCTCCCCGGAGCGCGATATTTCGCCCCTTAGGCAATAAGACATTGGACGACTGGATAAAAAAAACGCGTGAACGATACGGATTAAAATTATTTTCCCGAAAAGAAGGTTTCAACCAGGCATTGAGCTTAGTACGAGACGGCGGTTGGGTGACTGTGCTTTTCGACCAGAATGCAGGACCCAGTGGGGCTTTGATCACCGTTTTTCAACGTATCGCGTCCGCCACCACCCTTCCCGGATTAATAGCCAAGAAAATGCAGGTTCCGATGATCGTCTTTTATGCACGTCGAAAAGCATTCTGGCGTGCAGATTTTATTGCCGAACCTTTAGACTGTAAAGCGGAGCCCGTGTGCGCAACCTTAGAAGCAAATGCTAAGTTGGAAAAATATCTGAATCAATCTGACGATACCTGCGCTGACTGGCTATGGATTCACGATCGCTGGAAAAACCAGGACATGCCGAGTAAACGATTTCACCTGGAACAGAAAAAAAACTGGCTTCCTGAAAGTATCAATTATCACGACTGGAAATCAATCCCGCGTAAAACCCGCTTCTGGATACGCTTACCAAACTGGCTGGGAGACATGTTGATGACGCTGCCTTTGATACGCGCTTTAAAAAGAGGCCGTCCGGATGCGGAAATTACTCTCCTTACAAAAGCTGACTTTATTCCCCTGCTGGAAAAAATTGAATTAGCGGATAACCTGATCGCACTGCCACCTAAAAGCACCTCCTATTTTTTTTATTTTACATCGCAGCGAATAAAGTATCCCGATACCTACATCCTTTTTACGAATTCACTGAGAGGAGATATTGAAGCCTATCTCACAGGATGCCCACAGCGCTTCGGCATCATTCGACCGGGTAAATGGCGCCCTCTCCTGACGCATGCATGGAAAACTCCCGTTCATCTTAATGAAGACAAGCTCCATCAGACTCGCGTTTTAGAAATGTATTTTCAACATTTTGGACTGCGTGAACAGTTAGACTATTCCCCATTATTGCCGATTGGTGACCCGCATCGACAAGGTCAATATATCGGTTTAATCTGTGGATCAGAAAATGAACCCCAAAAACGCTGGCCAGTGAAGCACTGGTGTAAATTAGCAGACCGGTTACTTGCCGATAAACCAAAGATAAAACTCATTCTCTTTGGAACCGCGAAGGACCGGAAAATAACGCAGCAAGTTGCCGAAGCCTTACCGCCAGAGCGGGTCACTGATATAGCAGGTAAAACGAATCTTTTGGACTTTTGTAACAGAATTCGAGAATGTCGACTCATCCTATGTAATGATACCGGAGGTATGCATCTCGCAAATGCCCTCGGTAAACCGGTTGTCGCTCTCTTTGGACCGACCAATCCTTTGCGAACAGGTCCAACTTATCAAGCTCCAGTTCACATCCTGCAACCGCCAGCTTGTCCACCGACCGGTGGTCTGGCGCTCAGTGAGATCGAACCGGAATCGGTGATCTCTCTCGTAAATAAATACGTGGATTAAAATTCCCCTGAATATCTCTCTTAATATAATCGGCAACCGCCTACGATAAATGCCAGAATCTATTCAAGAAGAAGAGCAACTCATTTTGCGTTCGTGCTCGTTATGCGGGAATGATAATCGTGATTGTCCACCTGGAATTTATTCGCAGGACCCTTGGATTATCAAGACCTGTCCCAAGTGTGGGTTTACATACCTGGAAAATGTGCCAGCTTATCAACAGCTGGAAAGCCAATTTGCCTGGGAAAAAACTTCCCTCGAAGAATCTCAAAGGCGAATAAAATCGCGTCCTTTGAATAGGCGAATAAGTGATATGATAAAGCAATTTAGAAGACGCGTATTAAAAAGAGATAAGTTAGGTAAATGGGTAAGACGTTATATTCAGCCGGGCAATGTTTTGGACATCGGTTGCGGCACCGGCCATGTTCTTGAAAACTTACCTCAATCCTATCACCCCTATGGAATTGAAATCTCAAAGGATTTGGCCGAATCCTCGAGTAAAAGGGTTGAGGGGCGCGGTGGAAAAATCGTGCATGCCAATGCCATCGACGGCGTTAAAACCTTCTCTCAGGACTTTTTCTCGGGTGTATTATTGAGTGCATTCCTGGAACATGAATCCAGCCCGGATACACTCCTTAAGGAATTATATCCGGTATTAAAGAAGGAGGCGGGTGTAATTATCAAAGTTCCCAATTATTCCTCCTGGAACCGCAAAGTGAGGAGAAATCACTGGTGTGGATTCCGCTATCCAGACCACGTAAATTACTTTACGCCGCTTACGCTTAATCGCCTGGTAAAAGATTGTGGGTATCGTATTGGGCGATTTAATTTCGTGGATCACTTTCCCCTAAGTGATAATATGTGGATGTTACTTCAGAAATAGGCGCACATAAATTAGCATAAAAATTCTTCATCTACTTTTTCGGTAAATAAACTATGTCTATTTGACGGATTCTGGTATTCACATACCCTTCAATATTCATAAATTATTGACAATAAAGCGAATCTGAAATCTTTTTACACTCTTTAGCTATCGTCATGACCGTTAAAAAGCTATTTCCCTACTTCAAATTGCTCAAACCGGTTAAGTGGCATTTCATAGGCGCGCTTTTATGCGGTCTTATTTATGGAATCTCCAGTGGTTTCGGTCTGCCATTTATGAGTCATAAAGTTTTCCCTCTTATCTTTGGCGATAGTCCCCCCACTGATAAGATGCTCTTTTTCGCAGTTGCTTATCTCCCTGCTGTTTTCCTCATTCGTAATATCAGCGGATTTTTCAATGCTTATCTCATCGGGTACTGTGGCGTTAGTGTATTAGAAGCTATTCGTTTGAAAGTATTCACTAAGCTTCAATCCCTGTCGCTGGATTTTTTTGATATTCATAAACCCGGCGACCTCCTCAGTCGGACTATGAACGATACGAACCAGGTTCAAACCGCTGTCGTGGCCGTTTCAAACGACCTCATAAAACAGCCGGTTACATTTCTAGGTGCATTGGGTTCACTTATTTATCTATCCATGCAAAACAGTCAGCTGATATTTATATTTTTCAGTATCATGATTGTTCCCATCGTTGTTTTCCCTATTCGTTTTATTGGACGTAAACTCTACATGAAAGCGTTGGCCATGCAGGAAGAGATGGGGTCGGTAACCGATATCGTGAGTGAAAACTTAAGCGCCGTGCGTGAAGTGCGTGCATTTTCACTAGAGAAAGTACAGATTCAATCTTTTTTAATAACTATCCGAGCTTTATTTAAAATGCAGCTCAAAGTAATCAAATATGCTAAATCTTTATCCCCTTCCATTGAATTTGTAAGTTCACTCGGTGTCGCCATCGCTATTATTTATGCCGCTAAATTACGGATTCCACTGGAAGAGGTAATCGCTCTCATTTTCGCTCTCTATTTATCTTATGATCCGATTAAAAATTTCGGGGTTATTAACAACGAAATCAAAAAAGGGCTCGCTTCATTGAAGCGGATTGAAGAAATCATCAATACTCCAGACACTGTGACTGATCGACCTGGAGCTCAAATGATCGAAGTCGTTACCGGACACATTGCATTTGAAGAAGTCCATTTCAGCTATGGCCAAGAACCGGTATTGCAAGCTGTCAGTTGTCAACTGGAACCAGGAAAAGTCCACGCATTAGTGGGCCCCAGTGGCGCCGGTAAATCGACCTTCGCTAACCTTGTCCTACGCCTCTACGATGTCAAAAATGGATCCATTACCTTGGACGGGAAAAACTTACGTGATATAAAATTAGACAGTCTGCGCAGGAACATCGCCCTAGTCCCGCAAGACCCTGTGTTATTTAACGATACCGTATTTAATAATATCCTTCTCAGCCGCCCCGATGCGAAAAATGAAGAAGTGCATGAGGCGGCGAGAAAAGCTTACGCTCACCTCTTTATTGAATCATTTGAACAGGGCTATGAAACCATCGTCGGGAGCCGGGGAACACGCCTCTCAGGAGGTCAGAAGCAACGTGTAGCTCTCGCGAGAGCTTTTCTTAAAAACGCCCCTATACTCATCCTTGATGAAGCTACATCTTCACTTGATTCTGAAAGCGAAAATAAAATTCAGGAAGCACTCGAACTACTCGTACAAGGGAAGACGGTCATTATTATTGCCCATCGATTTAGCACGATCCAAATGGCAGATCGCATATTGGTTTTTGATTGCGGTCGGCTGATTGCCAGTGGAAGTCATGATATTCTTTTAAAAACAAACGATCTATACGCCAATCTATATTCAAGACAGTATTGAAGTATAGGATAAGCTGTTAGCGATAAGACGGAACGTGCTGCTTGAGCACCGTAACTTGATACTATATAGTGACGACTAATTCCCTCGCACACTTCATCAATTCCGCTTTTGTTGACGCATGGGGACCAGCATTCATCTATCGGAAATTAAGAATTATCTATCCTCCTGTAAGGTGCTGGATGATATCGATAATCGGTAAGAATAAGGCAATAACGATAAATCCAATGACAATTGCTAACAGGATAATCATGCAGGGTTCTATGATTGTCGTAAAGCCAGCCACTATAGTGTCCACCTCTTCATCGTAACTGTTAGCAATTCGATTAAGCATCGTGGGGAGATCGCCAATCTCCTCGCCAACATTGATCATTCCGGAAACAACAGGGGGGAATAATTTAACCTTCTCAAGAGCAGTAGCCATACTCTCGCCATCAAGGAGGCCAACATAGGCGCGTTCAAGTGAATCCCTCATTACTCGATTACTCATAACTTCACGGGTAAGAGAAAAGGATTCTGGGAGAGAGACCCCACTGGAAAGCAACGTACTCAATGTCCTTGTAAATCGAGCAACTGAAACTTTCCTCACAAGCTCCCCTAAGTACGGCATCCGGAGGCTGATCCCATCAAGTAAGCGAGAGACTGAATCGATTGAAAAACTATATTTCATAAAGATAACAACGATCGCAATTAAAGTAACAACGCTCCAGCCCTGGTCATGTAAAAACTCACATCCATCGATAACTATTTGAGTCGGTAAGGGTAGAGAACCACCTGCTAGTAACTCCTGATAGATATCCTGAAATCGAGGAACAACAAAAATGAAAAGCAATACCACGATAAGTAACGCGGCAATTAATACGATCAGTGGGTAAATCATAGCTGCGATCAGTGCTTGTTTTAATTTCCACTTTTTTTCCAGAAAATAGGCTAGACGTAATAAAACAGTATCGAGTGCTCCACTTGTTTCACCGGCTTTAACGATATTAAGATAAAATGGATCAAATACTTTCGGGTATCGGGCCAAACCCTCAGAAAATGTATCGCCCGAGCGAACACTATTCAAAAGTCCGCTGATTATGTGGCGTAAAACTACACTTTTTTCCTGTTTGAAGAGTAATCCAAGACTACGTGACAATGGTACCTTAGCTTGAAGAAGAGTAGCCAGTTGCCGGGTAAACGTGCTTAGGTTTTCGTTATTTACCGTATGAAAGAATGTCACCCGTAGTTCCTCTTTCTTCATAATAGGAGCCCTGCTCCTTATGATCTATTTATGTAAATCACTTTTAGTTCCTAGACCTTGTAAAAGTGTCCGCTAATGTAACGCGGGGTCATCTTGTGAAGACACTGGATTACTTGGGACATATACTTGAGCTGACTACAGCTTTTATTATGTAGCGGCTA
>Ga0114999_10004935_pt1 | contig 15908 bp, 17 predicted proteins | sample ArcticOcean_MG_C_3_FD_89820 | JGI IMG/M metagenome (GOLD analysis project Ga0114999, IMG submission 89820) | Marine microbial communities from western Arctic Ocean - ArcticOcean_MG_CB8_126 | ecosystem: Environmental > Aquatic > Marine > Oceanic | place: Arctic Ocean: Canada Basin | collected...
ATGCTTACTTCATCGATCTGGGTCCCGCTCGTTCGAAATGCAGCGGCTATGCTGAGAAGCGCGAAGTCCCAACTGTTCCGGTCGGCAACCTTCTCGAAATAGAAGTCGGCGCCAGCCCAACGGGCGGGCAGCCGAATCGTCGTGAGCAAGTCACCTGGGTCGAGCACGGTCATGCGTTGGATATCGACCGAGGGCTGCATGAAGAACTCGCCGGCCGAAATTACACGCTCGCCACGCGTGCTGCGCACGATCATCTCGGCCTCGAGCGCCACGAGTGCAGTTGCCGTGTCCGACGGGCTGACGGCCACGCAACGGCTGGCACCGAAGAGGCAGTGCTCTCGATTCATGGCACCAGGGGCCCCGGCGTAGCAAGTGTTTCCACCCGCACGGTAGCAGTCCAGGCCGTAGCGGTAGTACCAACAGCGTGTATCCTGACAAACGTTGCCGCCAAGCGTGCCGGCGTTGCGGATCTGAGGACTCGCGACCCTTCGCGCGGCATCGGCGAGTAGACGGTAGCGTTCACGTAGCAGGGGGCTACGCTCGATCTCAGTGAGTGTGGTCAGTGCGCCGATCTCAACGCCGTCTGCGGTCTCGCTGATGCCCTTGAGTGAATCGAGACCCTCGAGGTCGATCACTGCCTCGGGACCCTTCCCCCGGTTCTTGAACCAGTCGAGCGAGTCGTATCCACCCGCGAGCTTCCACCCGCGCGTGCCGTATCGGTCGATGAGTTGCACGGCATCGTCCACGTCGGCCGGCTGATAGAGCTCGAAGCCCGGCATCATATCCTTCAACATGGGCCCCTCCTCAATGGGTGTTGACCTCGAGCGGCCTGTGGGACTGCGCGCGTTCCGAGACAGCGTTGATGATCATGTCGGCCACAACAGGTGTGCGATTGAAATAGTGCCCCCCGAGCGCGTCTGAGATCGCACACAACAGCGCGGCAGCCGAGCACCCCATCACTGGCTCACCGATGCCCTTCGAGCCTACGGGGTTGTTCGGATCCGGTTGATCCACAGCGTGCGAATGCATGACGGACGGTACGTCCAGGTAGGTCGGTGGCTTGGCTTGATGAAGGCCGACCGACCCTGGCAGACCCCAATGCGCGTCGTAGATGTGGCGCTCCGAGGCGGCCATGCCGAAGCCCATCACCCCTCCACCCTTGATCTGAGTCGCGAGCCCCTGCGGATGAAGGACCGTTCCGCAGTCGGCTACGCCGAGATAGTCGAGGATCTCGACGCAGCCCGTCTCGAGGTCGAGTTCGATTTCAATGAAACCAGCCGCGAGTGCCGGAACTGTCCCGGTCTGTTCCAGATTGTCCCGGGCAACGCCGATGAGGCCCGTGCCGGCCAGGCCAGCTACGGCGCGGCGAGTCATCACGTTGATGTCCTCCGGTGCCTCCTGGCCGCTGTACACTCCGCCGATTTCGATGGCCGCCTGGGCGGCCTGCGCGTACGTGAGTCTCCGACCGGGGTTGCCGCGCGCGAAGACCCTCTCGTTTCCGATGTCGTAGTCCGATGCCGAGCCCCCAAGCTGGCGTGCGGCGATCTCCTTGAGCTTACGCACCGCGTCCGTTGCGGCCGCGAAATTCGTACGTGTCATCGTGAAGGACGTGTTGCTGCCGAATTGCCCGAGGTTCCACGGCAGCCCCTTGCTCGAGTCACCCCGCACGACTTCGCAGTTTTCCCAGGGTACCTCGAGCACCTCGGCGGCGACCCGCGAGGTCGTCGCATACGAATAGGTGCCTAGGTTCCCGACGCCGGTATGGATGTGCAGCTTGCCTTCTGGCGTGATGCGCACCAATCCGTCGAATCCGCTCGATCCCGCTGAATGGAATGCCTGCCCGACACCGACGCCGCGCACCTTGGAGCCTTCTCGTCGGCCACTGCGCGCGCGCCGTTCCTCCCAGCCGAAACGCTCGGCACCTTGGTCCAACGCCTCGCGCAAATACGCGCTCGTAATCGGGCTGCGGTTTGCGCCGTAGCGAGAATCGTGGGTCGGCGCGTTGATGCGTCGGATTGCGACCTGATCGATCCCGAGTTGTCTCGCTGCCTTGTCGAGCAATGGCTCGACCGCCGTTGCGAGCTGGTTCTGACCCGGACCCCGCTGTGCCCCGCGTGGCGGGGTATTGGTCAAAACCGCGATACCGCGGTAACGCATGTTGAGTGGGGTGTAGACGATCGAGAGCGCACCTGCTGCGCTCCCCATGTCGCCGAAACCCGAGTTTGGGCCGTTCTCCTGCACGATATACAGGTCGGCTGCGGTCATCCGGCCGTCGGCCCGAAAGCCCATTTTGATACGGCCCTGGAACCCGGGTCGAGCGGAACCGAGGAAGTATTCCTCCGCGCGGCTGATCCTCATGAGCACCGGGCGCTGCGTCTTCTTCGACATGTGCGCCGGGATCGAGATCAGCGGGTACGGCCCGCCTTTCGATCCGAAGCCACCGCCACAGAACTCAGCGATGTAGACCAAGTCTTCCGGCTCGATCCCGATGTATCGAGCGAGGGACGGCTGAAGGAAGCTTTGGCTCTGGGTCGAGCCGTGCAGGTAGCACTTCCCGTTCTGCCAGTAGGCCATCGCCGTCCGTGGTTCCATCGAGTGGTGCGACGTACTTGCGGTGACGAACGTCTCGTCCAGAATGACGGTCGCCTCGGCGAACCCTGAGTCGATGTCGCCGTACGACCATTCGGCTCCAGGTTCGCCCATCGGTAGCTGATCATCGCCAGCGGCCGCGAAGTCCTCTGCGGTCCACTTGAGCTCCTGAACACCCTCTCGCGGCACGATCGTATTGCCGTCCGTGCGTGCGTTTGGTCCACCCGGGCGCAGGCTCTCGAGGGGGTCCGTACAGAATGGGAGTGCCTCGAGGTCGAGTACGATGGCCTCGATCGCATTTTGGGCGATCGTCTCAGTGACAGCCGCGACCGCCAGAATGGGTTCGCCGACGAAGTGAGGCTCGTCAGTCAGGATGTTGTCGGAGGCACCAGCCTGCTCCGGCACCTCGTCCGCCCTCAAGATCGCTACCACGCCATCCATCGCGAGAGCCGCGGATGCATCGACGCTGCGCACACGGCAGTGCGGCATCGGACTCTTCAGAAGTCGGCAGTAGAGCATGCCGTCCATGCGGAAGTCTTCTGCGTACTTAGCGCGGCCCGTCACCTTGGCGTGGATGTCGGGCGGTGTGTAATCCTTGCCGATCAAGTCAGCCATGTCAGGCCTCGCTCGCGGCACGCATCACGCCGTTCAAGTAGTGATCGTAGGCGCCGCACCGGCACAGGTTGCCCGACATTGCTTCTCGCGCCTCCTGCCGGGTCGGACTCGGGTTGGCTCGTAACAGAGCCACCGCGGACATCACTTGGCCCGGCGTGCAGAACCCGCACTGTGGGCCAAGCTCATCGATGAACGCTTGTTGCACCGGATGCAGGCTGCCGTCGGGACCCTCGAGCCCCTCGACGGTCGTGATCTCTCGGTCGCGCACGCGATGCGTAAGTGTCGAACACGAGTAGTGGTTCACGTCGTCGATGAGCACCGTACAGGCGCCGCACTCAGCTCGATCGCATCCGAGCTTGGTGCCGGTGAGGCCGAGCTTGTAGCGCAGCGTCATCGCCAGTGTTTCGCCCGGCAGCACATCGACGCGGCGCACCTGACCATTCACGGTCAAGGAAAGCAGTCGCTCCACGCCGCCGGTCTGAGCTGGTAAAAGTGTCGTACAGCCTGCTGCGAAGTACGACATGCCAGATACGGAGACACCGGACGCGATCACCCCTTTGATGAAGTCCCGCCGCGACCAACTCGATGAAGTGGTCGGGAGGATGACCGCAGTGCCCGCCGCGTTGGCCGAGTCCATCTCGCTCACGTTGTTCTCCCGTCTGAGACGCTAGGGCATGGTACGGCTTGCACCGGGAGCGGACAACAGACTCGAGACTCAGCGCAACAGGCCCCGCGGGCGTGAGTCGAAGAGCTCCCGGGACCGGATGCGATGGACGGAGCGCGTTGGGGCCCTACCTTCCAACACATGACTGAATTCTTCCAGATCGCCTGGGTACAGCGGACCATCCTCGTCGTGGGTGGTGCGCTTGTCGGCTTCCTTCTCGAACGCGTCGTTGTCGAGCGCGCTCACCGCATCGCTCAGAAGACTCGCTTCAAGTGGGACGATCTTCTCGTCGAGTCGGTGCGCGGCGTGCCGACCGTCTGGCTGTCGTGCCTGGGGAGCTACCTCGCGCTGAGCGTGGGACCTCTCGATCCCCTGCTTGTGAGCACAGTGATGAGTGTGCTCACCGTCGTCCTGATCGGCTCGATCGCGATCGCGGGCATGCGTGCGATAGGAAGCGCGGTCGAGATGCTCTCGGGCCGCGCCGAGGGGGCGATCGGATCTCCTACGCTCGTGGTGAACATGGCCAGACTCGCCGTGGGCGTGCTCGGCGTCTTCATCATCCTGCAGAACCTCGGCATCGACATCACGCCGCTCATCACGGCGCTGGGCATTGGTGGTCTCGCGGTCGCGCTCGCGCTGCAAGACACGCTCGGAAATCTCTTTGCAGGTGTTCAGATCATTCTCACGAAGCAGGTACGTCCGCAGGACTATGTGCGGCTCGATTCGGGACAGGAGGGTTGGGTCACCGATGTGAAGAGCCGCAATACGACAATCCTCACGTTCCCGGATGGCAACCTGTTGGCCGTGCCGAACTCGCTGCTCGCATCCTCGGTTGTGAAGAACTTCAGCATGCCGCGTAAGGCGCTTTGGGTCAGCGTCGAGGTGGGTGTGAGTTACGACAGCGATCTAGATCATGTGGAGCGAGTGACGCTTGAGGTTGCGCGCCAGGTCCTTTCGGCCGAGGACGGTGGCATGTCGAATGAGGAGCCGATCGTGCGCTTTCACACGTTCGGTGACTCCAGTATCAATTTCGAGCTCCGCATGCTGGTGCGGGAGTTCGAGAGTCAAGCTCCGATTCGCCACGAGTTGATCAAGAGCCTCCACCAGCGCTTCAACGCGGAAGGGATCGAGATTCCGTTCCCGATTCGCACCGTGCATATGAAGGGTGGCGCGGGGGCGTAGCTTGCTCCCGTTCACTCGGCGATCTATGTGTTGATTCCCTAGAAGGTTGCCGAGGAACTACAGTCGGCCCCTCCAGAACCCTAGCCGAGGTTTGCAGCTTGGCGATTCAGTGGCGGCTCGCCACGGAGTCGATCCCGGGCCGACGGCCGTACCAGGAAGACGCCGTGTTTGCCCAGGTGCTCTCTGGTTCACGCACACTCGTTGCTGTGGCGGACGGGATGGGTGGGCACGCTGCTGGCGATGTCGCGAGTGCCTTGGCGATGGAAACCCTCGTGACTGAGGTCGGGGCGGGCAGCAATCTGGAAGAGGCGTTCGCGGCCGCGAACGGGCGAGTGCATTCCGCGTCGAGTGAACCCGGCAAGCATGGCATGGGCACGACAATGGTTGCCGTGCTCGTCGAGGGTGAGGAATTCACGGTAGCCAATGTGGGCGACAGCCGATGCTACCTGCTTGCCGCCGACGGGATCAAGCAGCTCAGCGAGGACCACTCATTCGTCGCTGAAGCGATCAAGCGCGGCCAGCCGGAGGAGGCGGCGCTGGCTTCGAGGTTTCGGGATGCGCTGACTCGATCGGTAGGGATCGACGACGAGATCGAGATCGACACGTTCGGTCCGTTTCCGGTGGAGAACGATACTGCGCTCCTCCTGTGCTCCGACGGGCTCTACAAGGTCCTGGGGGACGCTCGTATCCGTGAGCTGTTCGGTCAGTCGGGTGGTCCGACCTGTGCTGCGCAATCGATGGTAGCGACCGCCTACGAGGACGGTAGCGATGACAATATATCCGTGGCGATCGCCGAGTTCGGTGAGCCGAAGCGTGACCGCGCGGGGGGCACCGCTCCGACCAAGCGCGTCGGTGCGCGAGTAGTTGCCGTCGCGACCAGCTTAGTCCTCGTGCTCACGCTGATCTACTTTCTGGCCGTGCGCTAACCCATCTGCGTCATGCTGGTCTGTTTCGAGTTTTTGGTGATGCGCTAGGTCATCCGGCGGAGCGCGCCAGCGACCTCCAGCCGGCCCGACTCAAGATCCGAGTCGACAGTCCGATGCTAACGGAGTGGGATTTTTACCGCTGCCGAGGCGTTTCGTGACAAAATCGAATGTGCTTGTGAGGGTCCTGATCTATGGATATTTCCGCAGACTCGCTGCCGGGCTAGTGCTGGCGGGGCTGCTATTTGTACTGCTAGTCGAGTCCCTCGCTGCCCAGGCTACGACGCCAGTCGGTCCTCCCGCTGAGAGTGTCCAGGCTGTCGCGATTGAGCCGGAGCCGTCGGGTGGAGTCCCGATATTTCTTACGTTCGGTGCGGGCTACGGTCAGCGCGATGATCCCTGCGCCCATTGCACGAGTGCCCAAAACACGGAGTCGCTTACCGGTCACCTCAGCATCGGGGAAAAGTTCGGGTCCGGTATCGGGCTGGGCGTCGATGCTTCTGTGTGGCAGAAGGGCCACCCTGGTCCGGTAGTAGCCGGTGTTGCAGAGCCTGGAGACAGCACCGGTGCGACTCCCGTCCCGGGACCGACGTCCTTATCGAATCGACTCGGGAATGCCTCCGTGACGCTCTCTTGGCAGGTGTGGCGGCTGTTTGTCCGAGGAGGTGGAGGATTGTCCTGGGGCCACCAGGACATCGAGGGAGTCGGCGAGGAAGGTGAAGCCATCGTTGAGCGTGCATCCGGGAAGGGAATCGGGTACACGTTCGGGGGTGGCCTCACCCTGCCGCTAGCGAGTGCGGTATCTCTCGTACTCTTTGGCAACTACAACGTTGGCACGTACGACCTTTTCTCTCCCGCAGGGGTGGTCGATCGTGGCGTGAAGCACGAATACTTGGAGCTCGGCTTCGGGCTCACCATCCGGTAGAAGCTGCTGGCCGGTTAGCCGCCGATCTTTTCTCCCACCGGCCAAGGCGCACCTTGGTCACCTGCGGCGACTTCGCCAATGCCCCTGTAGAGGAACTTCTGCACGCGTTTCCCCTCATAGGTCTCGGTCGTGTAGATATTGCCCTCGGAGTCTGTGGCGATGGAGTGTACGGCGAAGAAGAGGCCCGGTTGGCGGCCACCGTCGCCGAAGCTCGTTAGTACCTCGAGCGATTCACGATCCATGACATACACCTTCATGTTCTTGCCGTCTGCGAGGTACATGAACTGCTGATTGGGGTCCCTCGAGAAGGCGATATCCCACGTCGAGCCGTCACCCAGAGTCATCGGCGCGATCCGTTTCTCGGCCACGAAGGTGCCGTCCTTTCGGAATACCTGAATCCGGTCGTTCGGGCGATCGCAGACGTAGACGAGTCCGTCCGACGTCGGTTCAGCGCAATGCACCGGGTTCCGGAATTGCTGGATGAGTGGCGCGTCCGGGTCGTAGCGGCCGGTGTTCTCATCGCTGGGCTCGTTGCCATATGCCCCCCAGAATCTTTTGATCGCGCCCGTGTTCAAGTCAGCGACAGCGACACGTTTGTTGCGGTAGCCGTCTGCTATGTAGACTTCATCGTTGGCGGCGTCGAAGGAAATCTTGGCGGGCCGTCCGAAGTGCTCGGTCGAGGTGCTACCGATGTCAGTGCCCGGCATACCGTACTGAGCTAGGAAGCGGCCGTCCCTCGTGAACTTCAAGACGTGTCCGTCGCCGTTTCCGTTGCCACCGATCCACACGTTTCCCATCGGGTCGATGGCGATACCGTGGTTCGAAGTCGGCCAGGTGTAGCCGTCTCCAGCGCCGCCCCAGGAGTCGATCAGTGCGCCCTCAGGGTTGAAAACCAGGACGTAGGGGGCTGGCAAGCAACACTCGCCCGAGGGTGGATCCTGGGCGGCCCCGATCTCGGTGCGCTCGTTGAGGGGAGCCTGCCGATGGATAATGAAGACGTTGTCCTGTGCGTCGATGCCGACGCCAACCACTGCCCCCAAGACCCAGTGGTTCGGTAGCGGCTGAGGCCAGAACGGATCCACCTCGAAGAGGGGGGCTGTGACCGCGTTGTTGTCCAGGGCCGCGGCGGTCTCCTCCACGGCGTTGGCTACAAACGCCAGCGTCGTGATGGAGGAAAGGAGTGCGAGCCCGTAGACCAGATTCCTTTTCATGATGCGTTCCCCCGCGAGCGAGACACGAGCCGTCGGTGTGCCCCGTGCTTCCGGGCATGGGCCCGTCCCGAGCTTCCTCCTACCCGGTACCCTACGCTACGTCACGTGCCCGACTTGGGCAATCGGGGCCTGGACTTGAGCCCTCGCGTGCCCGAGAGTGGGTGCCATGAGACGCTCAGCCGCCATTGTCGTGGCCCTCGTGCTGTTCCTTCCGTCCTGGCCGGAGGCACACGAGATCCCCGCGGATGTCACAGTGCAAGCCTTCGTCGCACCAGAGGGTGAGACGCTGCGATTACTGGTACGGACTCCGCTCTTCTCGATGCGTGAGTTCGATTTCCCTGCGCGGGACCCGGGGTACCTGCAAATCGCGGAGTCGGAGTCGTTGATCCGGGATGCTGCGATACAGTGGATCGGAGACTACGTCCGGCTGTACGAGGGCGACGAGCAACTGCCCGCTCTCGAGCTCGTCGAGGCTAGGGTCAATTTGCCCAGCGATCGTTCGTTCGCCAGTTATGAAACCGCGCTGGCCGGTGTGAGGTCGCCGCCGCTTGCGGAAGGGGTGGAGCTCCCGCCCGGGCAGGCCCTGCTCGACGTGCTTTTCGAGGTCCCGATTGCTTCCGACCAGTCGGACTTCTCGATCGATCCCCAAGTGGCCCATCTCGGCTTGCGGACGGTGACGGTACTCCGCTTCGTGCCGCCAGGAAGGCAGGAGCGCGTCTACCAGTACACGGGTGCTCCGGGAATCGTCCGACTCGACCCGCGTTGGTTTCAGGCGGCGTTCCGATTCATCGTTCTCGGTTTTCAGCACATTCTGGACGGCATCGACCACGTGCTCTTTCTCTTCTGCCTGGTCGTGCCCTTCCGGAGTTTTTGGAAGCTCGTGCCCATCGTGACGTCGTTCACCGTGGCACATTCGATGACGCTCATTGCCGCCTCTCTTGGGGTGGCTCCCAATGCGCTCTGGTTCCCGCCGCTCATTGAGACGCTCATCGCGCTCTCTATCGTGTTTATGGCCTTCGAGAACATCCTCGGTGCGAAGCTGAATCGCCGGTGGCTCTTCGCGTTCGGCTTCGGACTGATTCATGGCTTCGGTTTCTCGTTCGCGCTCTCGGAGTCGTTGCAGTTTGCTGGAGCGCACCTGCTGGCCTCGCTCTTTGCCTTCAATATTGGTGTCGAACTAGGCCAGCTATTTGTGCTCGCGATTACGGTGCCGGTTCTGGCCGTACTCTTCCAGAAGGTCCTTCCGGAAGTGGGGGGTACGATCCTGCTCTCAGCGGTACTAGCCCACACGGGGTGGCACTGGATGACCGAACGCGGGGGGCAGCTCCTACGCTACGACCTCCGCATACCGGTGCTCGATGTCGCGTTCGCAGCGACGCTACTGCGGTGGTTGATGTTGCTGCTCATCGTGGGTGGGGCCGCGTGGCTGTTGAGTCTCGCGTTCAACTGGTTGCATGCGCGCCGGCCCGCCGAGGCTCACGACGAGCAGCAGGCTTCGGCGACACAGCTCTAGAACTCGCGCCAGTCCCGGTCCATGACCTTTCGGTACACCTCGCTCGAGGTGAAGAGCTCGACGATGTCGGGTTCGAGTGCGCCCTCTTCAGCTTCCCACTGCAGGATCTGCAGTGCCTTCTCGACCGGCATCGACTTTTTGTACGGGCGGTCGGAAGCGGTAAGCGCGTCGAAAATGTCGCACACCGACATGATGCGGGTCTCGATCGACAGTTCCTCTCGCGTCACGCCATCCGGGTAGCCCTTTCCGTTCAGCTTCTCGTGGTGACCGCGGACGATCTCCGCGATGCGGCAGAGTTCCTCGGTCCAAGGAATGTTGACGAGAAAGTCGAACGAATGCATGACGTGGGACTCGATTTCCTTCCGCTCCGCTTCGTCGAGGGTGCCTCGCTTGATGGAGAGAAAGTGAAGTTCCTCGGGCGTGATGTATGTCTGCTCGTTGCCGTCGGGGCCAGTGAATGCGCGTCCGGCGATCTCGACCAGAATGCCAGCCCTCGTCCACGTCGTACATGTCGCCCTCGAGCTCGTTGTCCGGAATGAAACAGATGACCTTGCCGCCTACTTCGATGCGGTAGCCGATGACGTACGAAGGGTGCTTCATCCTCATGGTGTGCAGCGTCGCGCCCGCCACGTCGAGGCTCCCTTCGTTGAGGTGCTCGAACGACATCGTTGCGGCGACGACGCTAAACGGAACCGGGAAGTAGATCGGACCCATCTGACCTGCGAAGAGGCTCCGGACGTCGATGCTGTTCTGCCTGGGGCCGACGATCTTGAGGTCGATGTCGGGATTGTAGAGCGGGGCGAAGAACGGAAAGCCCTGTATGTGATCCCAATGGAAGTGCGTCAAGAAAATGTGGTGGAACTCCCCACCGTTTTCGACCAGGTCCAGACCCAGCGCCCGCAGACCGGAGCCGGCATCGAAGATCAGGCGTTGTTCACCATGTCGGACCTCGAACGAGGTGGTATTGCCACCGTAACGGGTCGGCTGAGGACCGGGGCTCGGTATAGAGCCACGGGTTCCCCAGAAGCGAATCGTGACAGCGTTAGCAGTTCCGTCGGCATGCAGGGCCGACGGCGACGCCTCGGTCGTGGGATGCAAAGGCTACCTACTCCGGAAGTTGGAGGATGCAAGGGCTGGGTGGGTCCCCTTCAATCTGCATATCAACTAGGAGAGATCGCGAGGATTTCCGCCTCCCTTCCCTCTGCCCTTCGCAGGCTCCTACATTTGGGGCCCAGTGTGGTGGGACATGCGTAGCGGTCCTCCAACAGCCCCCGGAGGCAATGAGCCGTGTCTGAGCGCGCCCACGAATGGTCCAGAGGAGAAGTCGTCGCCTTGCTGCAACGCGTCGATCTTTTCGACGGCCTCCCTGGGGACGACCTGAACAGCATAGCAGCGATCGTAGGAGGTCGGACGGTTCAGGCCGATGAGCGCCTCTTCCAGGAGGGAGATCCTGGTGACGCCTTCTATATCGTCTTTCGGGGCGCCGTCGAGATATGCAAAGCGCGCGCCGATGGGACCGAAGAGAAACTTGCGGTCCGACGAAGGGGCGACGGCTTTGGTGAGATGGCACTTCTGGACGATGTTCCTCGTTCGGCGACGGCTAGAGCCACGGAAGAGACACAGTTGGTCAGTGTCGCGCGCGATGACTTCCAGCAGCAGCTCGGTGGGGATTCGCTCGCGCTCCGCATGATGCGGGCGCTTTCGAATGCCCTGCGTGCGCTCAGTGTCCGGTTCGCGAACGCAGACAGGGCGCAGGAAAGTTTCGAGGAGCTTCTCGTGACGGACGAGTTTGCTGTCAGTCGGGTGATGCAGGCGAGTTTGCTGCCGCGCGGCGCGCCCAAGGTGACTGGGTACGACATCGCCGCCGGCACGACCACGGAGAAAGGCGGGCGCGGTTCTTCGATTTGGGATTGGATTGAGCTTGGGGATGGCCGCACTGCACTGTTGAGCGTCAGTGTCCCGCGGGATGGCCTTCCACCGGCGCATCATCTTGGCACGTCTCGGGCCGTCGTTCGCGCGGTGGCGGCGAGAACTTCGTCGGTTGCCGACCTACTCAGAGGCTCGAACGAGGCGCTCGCCTCGGCCGGTGTGGATGGCCTGGACCAATTCATCCAAATGGGTGTCCTGGTCGTGAGCGCCGACGGCCTGGAATGGGGGAGCGCCGGAAAGGCTCCCGGAGGTGTCATTCGGCGTGATGGTAGCTTCGAACAGTTAGGGGCCCAAGGGCCGCCGCTCGGGATGATGGGCGGCTTCCAATACAAGGTTCAGAGCTGTGTCATGAATGCGGGCGACACGGCCTTCGTGCTCTCGCACGGGTCCCAGGGCCTCTTTTTGGGTGCGGCGGACCTGCTCGCGCAGCTCCACGGCAAGCCTGCAGGTGAGATCGTGGCCTCGCTCCACAAGGCGATCCGCAAGGCGCAGCGTGATGAACGGAGCGAGACGTCAGTGCTCTACGTAAGGAGGCACTAAGACGGGCAGGCTCCGGCAGGATGTCGAATGTGTAATGTACGTGCGATAGCCCCACATAGAGGTGAGAAACATGGAAGTGACAGAGAAGGATGTGCGCAAGGCGCTCAAGACCGTCATCGATCCGGAACTTGGACTGGACCTGGTCGTGCTCGGGTTGATCTACGACATCGAGATCGAGGAAGCCGAGGTCAAGGCGACGATCTCGCTAACGTCCCCGATGTGCCCTGCTGCGAACGAGATCATCGCTAGCGTGAAGACGGCGATCGAGGGGGTCGATGGTGTCGAGGTGGCTGAGGTTGAGCTCACCTTCGATCCTCCGTGGACTCCAGAGCGGATTCCGCCGCTCATCAGGGCGTCACTGGGTCTTTGAGGTGGACCGTGACGTGTCATACTATGGCGTTGAATGGAATTAAAGTGTCATAAACGAGAGAGCCCCATGACGTCGTTCACCGAAGACGAGCTGAAACGAAAGGTCCACGAAGGCTATATCGTCGAGTCTCCCGAGGAGATGACGGAAGGCTATCGCAATGCGTTGGCCGTTCAGCTGACCGTTCAGGCCGACACCGAGCTCATGAGTGCCCCCGCGTACTGGATGGCGGCGCGCTATGCCCCGTCCACGAACACGCAGGTCAGCGCCCATGCGATCATTCAGGACGAGCTGGCGCACGCGAACATCGCTTACAGACTGCTCGAGGATATTGGCGAGTCCAAGGAGCACCTCGTGTACGGCCGTCAGCCGCACGAGTTCAAGCATCCGTATGGCTTCGATCAGCCCTTGGACAACTGGGCAGAGCTCGTCGTCGCTACCGGCTTCTTCGATCGCGCGGGCATCACGCTGCTGACCGACGTTCACGAGAACACCTCGTACGGACCGTTGAAGCGTGCGCTGGTGAAGATCGGGATGGAGGAAACCTTCCACCTCCGCCACGGCGAAGTTTGGATGAAACGCCTGTCGAAGGCTGGCGGAGACGCCAAGGCGATGGTGCAGCGGGCCGTCGACTGGATGTTCCCGATGACGATCGAGTGGTTCGGGCTTCCAGACGAAATGAAGCGCCACTCCGGGCAGCTCGACTATAAGCTCAAGGGGCTCTCGAATGATCAACTGCGGCAGGTTTGGATGGCATCCACCGTGCCACTCTGTGAAGAACTCGGGCTCGAGGCTCCGGCTCATTGGGACGAGCAGCGAGGAGAGTTCGTTCTCGAATACCCGTTCCCCTGCCAGTACGACGCGGTGGACAAGCACTGGGCCTTCGACGAGGGTGAGATCTCGTGGGATCTGGTGTTCCAGCGCTGGAAAGGGCGGGGGCCGATGAACGAGATCTACGTCGAGTCCGTGCAGCGCTGCCGCGGCGACGTGGGGCGTTGGCTGAACGGTAAGATGACCTGAGCGGGTGAGCGATGTGACTCCCCTTCCGGTGGTAGGTAGCCGCTCCGCTGGCCTGCCCATGCCTGTCTCGATTCACACGAGCGGCGGCCGCGACGTGTGGACCGGGCCTCTCGAGTCAGTACCCGCCGATCCGCTGGCGGCGACCTGGGCTGCGCTCGATGAAGTTCTCGACCCAGAAATTCCGATCAGCGTGGTCGAGCTTGGACTGATCTACGGTGTCGACCTTGTCGATGGAGTCGTGAACGTCAGGCTGACGTTCACTGCTACGGCGTGCCCCTGCATGGAGTTCATCCATGAGGATATCAGTGACCGCTTGACGCCGGAGCCGTGGGTCGAGCGCGTCGAGATCGTAGACGTGTGGGATCCTCCCTGGACCAACGGAAGAATCACTGACCAAGGCCGGGCGAAGCTGAAACAGCTCGGCGTTGGCGTCTGATCAGCTTCGGAGACCGAGACGGATCGATGATTGAGATTACTTATGATGTTTTCGCCCGAAAGAACCGAGGCGACCTACTCTCTCACGTCGGCTACGTGGATGCGCTCGACGATGAGACGGCGAAGGTCCATGCCTGGACCACGTACTCTGAAGAGAGTTGGTTCGAAATGTGCGTGGTGAGGCGCTCGCAGATTCTCCCGGTAAACCGGGTCGATGGTCCGTTTGCGAAGGCCCAAGGCGGTGTGGTATGAGTCACGTTATCAGCGTTGAATCGCTCACCGACGGAGGCCGAGCGGCTCTCGAGCGGCTCATCCTTTCCCTCGCGGACAGCAAGCGGCTCATGGGGATCCGGTACTCGGATTGGGTGCTTGGCGCCCCCTCGCTCGAGACCGGGATCGCGACCTCGTCGATGACTCAGGACGAGTGGGGGCATGCGCGCCTGTTGTATGCGATGCTCAAGCACCTGGATATCGACCCCACTCAGGTGGAGCACGACCGGTCGGCTGAAGCGTATGCAAACCTGAGCGTGCTCGACCAGCCGTTCGATGACTGGGCCGCGCTAGTTGCTGCCATGGTGATCGCCGATGGTGCGCTCTCGGTCGCGTTGTGCGCGTTCTCCGAGGGTACGTTCGAGCCCGCCCGTGTGCGCGTTCCGAAGATGTTGGCGGAAGAGAGTTTTCACGTCAGCCTGGGGGTCGCCTGGTACGGTCGCCTCTCCGCCGCGTCGGACGAGGCCCGGTCGTTGTTGCGTGCTGCTACGGATCGCCAACTTCCTGTTGTGCTGGCTTGGTTGGGCTCAGACGACGCAGCCTCCCGCGAGTTGGTCGAGCTCGGTGTCATGCCGTCCGCAGAGGCACTAACGACTGCCTTCAAAGCGTCTGTGCGGGACGTCTTGGCAGACGGTGACGTGGATGTCGACGCGATCGAGGCCGCTTCCGATTGGGACGCGGCGCGTGGCCGTGCATCGGGGCACCCGGACGATGATTCCGTCGACCGGGCGTGTGGCTCCAAGAACCGCGCTCTGTTGGTCGAGTAGTGCCTGTGGAACGGACGGCGGGAAACGGCAGAGAGGCCCGAGAAAGGGAGACTCCGCAGACGATGCCGCGGAGCCCGCAATGCCCGTTCTGCACAGGACACGATACGGAGATCATGAACGCCTTCGGGGCGCATGCTTCCGTCAGCACGTACTGGTGTCTCGCGTGCCGGTCCCCCTTCGAGATGATGAGGTGGCGGGCCGAGCCTTAGGCCTCGATCAGCTCCACATCTTCCAGAAAATCCTTCAAGGGATTGGCGACAGCCACCGCGCGTTCGCGAATGGCTTCGGGTAGCGCATCGCCTTTGGGCTCCTCTCCCTTGAGGTGCCGGGAGACCGCCTTGCCCAAGAGGCCGTCGGATTCCGCGGCGGCCTGGTGATACTCCGCGTACCGGGCGCTCACGCGCTGTTCGAAGAGCGGTAATTGCGACTCGGGCGTACCATGCTCGACCATATCCTCGAAGACCGCCCTGTGCAGTGCGTCGAGCCCTTCTCGGATTCTCTGGTCCGGGGCGCGGCCGAGAAATGCCAACTGTGCTCCCCGCGTATGTGCCCACATGAAGAAGATCAAAGCCTCTTCGGCTGTGCGATGCGCGGCGCCTATGTCGTCTGATATGGTGTCGACGTCGGGCAGGGGCGTTTCAACGTCTTCGCGAGAGACGAAATCCGAGAAGCTCTCCCAGACCAGGCGCGCAAGACTGTCGCCCAGCTCCCCGGGAGTCATCGTTTGAGGGGCCCTGAATTCGTGTATGTCGTTCATTATCGTGCCCTGCACGGGTTGTTCCTCTTAGCTTTGTTCAAGAGCACACTCAATTCCGAGTCGCGACCGTGGAGTGTCAAGGTTTAAAATCACCATGCCAAGTAGAGAAATGACACGTCATACATCGAGAGTTCGCGTGGACAATAGACGATCGGGCGCCTGGACGGTGGCCATCGGTATGTTGACCGCTCTTGCCGGCTG
>Ga0114999_10004937_pt1 | contig 15907 bp, 16 predicted proteins | sample ArcticOcean_MG_C_3_FD_89820 | JGI IMG/M metagenome (GOLD analysis project Ga0114999, IMG submission 89820) | Marine microbial communities from western Arctic Ocean - ArcticOcean_MG_CB8_126 | ecosystem: Environmental > Aquatic > Marine > Oceanic | place: Arctic Ocean: Canada Basin | collected...
ACTTTAATTATTTCCTCAGGTATAGGGTCTTCCTTGACTCTGCGCATAGCTCTTGTTGTATAAAGAGCTTCAAATACATCCATCCTTATATTTTAGTAAGATAGAATTTAAGTAAGACATGGATAATAAAATCTTTACAGAAGTAAAAGACCACATTGGGATTATATGGTTCAATCGTCCAGAAAAAAAGAATTCTCTAAATGATGAATTATGGTTCGGCTTACCAGAACTGGTTAAAGAATTAGACAACAATGAAGATGTCAGGGTTATTGTTTTTGGAGCAAAAGGAGATACTTTTTCCGCAGGTATAGATATTCAGACACTAGCAGAGGCTTTCCAACTGAGTCCAGATGCTAAAACAACTACAGGAGAGAGATTAGAGGTGATGGCAATCACAAAGAAGTTTCAAGATGCATTCACGACAATTGCAAAGACAACAAAGCCTACCATTGCTGCTATCCAAGGATATTGTATAGGTGCTGCAGTCAACATGGTCTCAAGCTGTGACATTAGGCTATCGACAAATGATGCAACATTTTCAATTAGGGAGTCAAAACTCGGGTTGGTAGCTGATGTTGGAGCACTTCAGAGGATGCCAGAGATTATCTCAAAAGGTATTTTGCGAGAGCTAGCTTATACAGGTAGATTTTTTGATGCAGCATATGCTAATGAGATAGGTTTTGTTAATAGAACTTTCGATACTTACGACGAGCTTTGGAAAGAGACTATGGAGCTTGCGAAAGAAATAGCATCAAACTCTCCTCTTGTTGTAAAAGGGCTAAAAATGGTTATGGATAAGACCGAAGATCTTACAGCAGACCAGTCACTAGATCTTGTGAGAATGTGGAGTACTTCTTTCTTGGTATCAGAAGATCTTCATGAAGGAATTACTGCACTCATGGAAAAAAGGGAACCGAATTTTAAAGGTAAATAATTAGAGTTCTTCGTATTTTTTTATAGCATATCTATCGGTCATACCAGCAACATAGTCTACAGCATTTTCAATATTTGACTGATTATTCTGGTAGTTTAGCGGTAACAGAGAAGGGTCTTTTTCAAAAGATAGAACAAGTTTTTCAATAATATTTTTTGCATTAAGTCTTTCTTTTTTTGTTTCTTCACGAATATAAACTTTTTCGAACATAAATGTTCTTACCTCATTCATACATTCTAAAATTTCTTTATCCATATCGATTTTTGAGTTATCTGATGCTTTAAATATCCCAGCAACAAAACTGTTAATCCACTGCTTTCCAGGTGACCCGATTGTATTTATTATATTTAATGGAATATCTTTTTCAGTTAGAATACCTGCTCTAATAGCATCTTCAATGTCATGAGCAAGATATGCAATCCTATCAGAGAAGCGACAAACTATTCCTTCAGGTGTTTGGGGCTTCTCTTGGTATTTCCATGGGTGAAGCTTAATCCCATTTAGTGTTTCAAATGAAAGATTAAGAGGCTCTATCAGTGTAAATATTTTTACTGAATTTTCTGAATGACTCCACCCTCCATCAAGCATCTCATTTAATACATTTTCTCCTGTGTGGCCAAATGGGGAGTGCCCCACATCGTGCCCCAAGCAGATAGCTTCTGTAAGGTCGGTATTTAGGCCAAGAGTTCTGGATATAGCTCTGCCAACCTGTGTTACTTGTAGAGTATGTGTCATTCTCGTGATGTAATGGTCATCATCAGGATTAATAAATACTTGGGTTTTATGTTTAAGTCTTCTAAAACATTTGGAGTGAATTATTCTATCTCCGTCCCTCTCAAAAGCTGTTCTAAAAGTATCTTTCTCTTCTTCTTTTTCCCTTCCTTGTGATTTTTCAGCAAGTGTAGCTATAGATGATAAAGTGACTCTTTCATTTTGTTCACGCCAAATTCTGTCTCTGAGGATAAAAGAATCATTCATAATCTTAGATTAGGATAGAGAATTGATTAATGAATAAAATTCTTTCCATGAAGAAATATCAGCCACACCTCTAAGAGGCTTGTTATAGGGACGAATAAATCTTACTATCACTTTATTTGACTTGTTTTCAAGATAACTTTCAAGCTGGCCTGGAGCATCATCAAGATAGACATCACAGTCAATTTTCCACTTATCTTCCGTAAAATGAACTTCACGTGTAGGGATTTTATTTTCACCAATCCAGAGAAAAGTATCGGTTACAGCCCACCAAGGTTTAGAAGAGATTATCACTATCTCATGCCCATTAAGGCTAAGCTTTTTCATTGTCTCAATTGAATCATCATAAGGTTCTAAATATCTGAAGATTGTAGAGCCATTTAAATCCCTCGCCCAACCCCAGAAATCTACTTCTTTCTCAAAGTGAGTTAGAGGCTGCGATAACCCCCATGTGACTTCATCTTCTTCCTTTATTTCTTTTCCAAATGTATTCTTATAATGAGTAGTCCAACCTTTAGTAAAATTTGCCACTACACCATCTAAATCTATTCCAATCCTCATTTGACTAAGTTTAATTCTTTAGTGCATTATTAACAGAAATACTATTACCATTTAAGAATGACGTATCAAGCACTTTATAGAAAGTATAGGCCTGGAAAGCTTGATGATGTAGTAGGTCAAAGTGAAGTAGTTAGCTTGATACAAGGTCAATTAAAGGAAAGAGAGTTAACCCACGCATATCTTTTCTCTGGACCTAGAGGAGTCGGGAAGACAACCCTCGCTCGGATTATTGCTAAAGAGTTGGGTTGTGACCCAGTATTTGATGTATCTGAGATAGATGCAGCATCACATAATAAAGTTGATGATATAAGAGAATTAAATGAGAGCGTAAACTTTGTAGCGAGCTCTCCCGATAAAAAGAGAATATTTATTTTAGATGAAGTACATATGTTATCTAACGCAGCTTCTAACGCATTCTTAAAAACCCTAGAAGAGCCTCCTGAGCATGTAATTTTTATTCTTGCAACAACAGAACCAGAGCGTGTTTTAGAAACTATTAAAAGTCGGACAACTCATATAATTTTTAAAAAAATTGAAGAAGAAGTTATTCGAGAAAGACTTCTTCTTATATCTAAAAAAGAAAAAATGAAAATAAGTAAAGAAATATTATTATTAATAGCTAATTTTTCAGATGGATCTTTAAGAGATGCTATTAATTTAATGGAACAGGGGTTTAATACTTTTGGAGAAAAAATATCTGAAGATAATTTATACAATATGTTGGGAAAACTTAATAGAGGAGATGTAGAAAATTTGCTAGAAGCCATCCAAAATCAAGACACATCTCAGGTTCTTGATTTAGCAAAAGTAACTTTTTCAAAAGGGATGCAACCTAAAGATTTTCTTCTTTCTCTTTCTGAATTCTTTCGAAACGTCTTGCATGTAAAATACTTGAGTGAAGAAACTAATCCTAATGAATTAAGTACATCAGTAGAGGGGTTAGTCCGCAAAGCTAATGAACAGTTTACATCTCAACAATTAATTCGAATTTTGGACTTATTAGATGAGGCTAACGTAGATATACAAAGAACGACTTCTCACCAATTAAAACTCGAGTTGTTCTTAATTAAATTAGTCAAGCCTGAACTTGGAACCGACTCAAAGACAGTAGCCTACAGGGTTGATCTACTTGAAGGACAAATAAAATCGAGTGAGACTGTTCTTTTAGAAAAATCTAAGGGCAAAATTGAAAAAGAAAAACCAAAAGATTCTGCATCGAAAAAGAAATTAGAAAATGTACCTGAAAAGTTAAAAATTAAAGGAGAATTGAGGGATTTCGATGTGCACTGGCCCAAAGTATTGAGCGATGCAAAAGAAAGTTTATCACCAAAAAAATATGCATACCTCACGTCAGTTATACCTATAGTGGATAATCACACATTAATTTTTAAAGTACCAGGAGGAAATGACTTTCTTTTAAACCAAATCAATACAGATGGTGAATTAATTGAACTCATCAAGTCTTTATTAGCAAAAAGATTTGGAGTTGATATGCAAATTAAAGCCGAGATAGGATCAGATAGCTTTAACGAATCTAATGAAGATACGGTACAGCTTGCCCAAGAAATGTTTGATGCAGAAGAGATTAATTAGTTTTCTTTAAGGTTCAATTCACTTAGAGCAATTGTAATTCTTCTGGAACCTTGATCCTGAGCTCTTTTACATAGATCTATAAAACTTCTAAGTTCTCCAGTTCTGAATCTCTTTGAATCATCACTAGTTGCAATAGAGTTTGAGCGCTCTCTTTCTAGTAACTTAATTTCTATTTCTCTGGCTCTAGCAAGATATGCGCTACTCAATTCAAATAATGTTTCAACTCCATCTTCAAGAGGGGGATTTTCATGGCCAAGCAAAACATTTACATATGTAGAAATTTCATTATGGAGTTCATCGGCTGAACTTAAGCCCTGGGTGAGAACAATTTTTTGCATAGTGCTAATACTAGCGGTGGATAAAATATGTTTTTATTTGATTGATTCATATTTGTCTTTCAGTTTATCTAAAAATTCGTCCGGAACAGCTAAGGGCTTATTTTTCCAGCCAGTTCCTAGTCTGAGATCTAACTTTATCTCGCCATGATAATCTGATCCTCCAGTTTCTATAAGATTCAATTCATTTGCGAATTTAGATAACTGCTTTCTAATAGAAAAGTCATAGCTACTGTAATAAGTTTCTATTCCCGTCAACCCCATCGACATTAACTCTTTTAGATTTTTTGTTAAACTTGTATTAATCCAATTATTATTTATGAGCATGTTTTTTTTTGGATCTAATGTATGAGGGTGAGCTAAAACAGTGATGACCTTAGAAGCTTTTGCAATTTCAATTAATTTTGTTATAGAAATTTGATGGAGGTCTATGTAAGCAGGACGTCCATTGCCAAGATAAAGGTTGAATGCTTCTGGTATATTGCTTACATATTCATGCTGGACCATAAGTGCAGCAATATGAGGTCGTCCAAGTACTTGATCATTGTGTGTTTCTACTTCATTTAAATCCACATGTATGCCTAGAGTTTTTAATTTTTCTAATATCTGACTATTTCTAGATTTTTTATTTTCTCTCACTTCTTCAAGGAGGATATTTATATCACTTTTTTCTTCTACAAAATACATGAGGATGTGAATACCAGATTCGGGATTTTTTTCACTAAGGGCATCCCATTTAGCTGAAATTTCTACACCTCGGATTACCTCAATGGACTCTTTTGTAATTTTTGAAAAGCCTTTTATTGTTTCATGGTCTGTAATAGCTATAGCTTTTAGCCCCAATTTTTCAGACTTTTCCACAATTTCTTGTGGAGAATCCGTTCCATCTGAAAAATTTGTGTGTATATGTAGGTCTATAGACATGTAAAGCTAAGAGTAATAGCACTATTGAATCTTACACAACAAGGTTAAACTGTTTTCTTATGAAGCTAATTGTTCAAAAGTATGGGGGTACTAGCGTTGCTAATGCTGAAGCACTTAAGAAAGCAGCTTCCAAGATAATAAAGACTAAGGAAGAAGGAAACCAAGTTGTTGTAGTTGTGTCTGCGATGGGCTCGAGAACAGATGAGCTTATTAATTTAGCAATCGAATTAACTGATAGTCCCGAACCACGAGAGATGGACATGCTTTTAAGCACAGGAGAAAGAGAAACGATGTCTTTAATGGCGATGTATTTAAAGAACCAAGGTCATGATGCAATATCACTAACAGGGTCTCAAGCCGGCATTATTACAACCTCAAAACATGGACAGGCTGAAATAGAGGAAATTACAGGAGACAGAGTCAGAGAGGGTATTGAGAACGGTAAAGTAGTTATTGTCGCAGGGTTTCAAGGCTTCAATAGAGATACTAGAGAGATTACAACACTTGGAAGGGGTGGGTCTGATGCTACCGCCGTAGCTTTAGCAGCAGCTCTTAATGCTGACGTGTGTGAAATATATACAGACGTTGAAGGAGTTTTTACAGCAGATCCGAGAATAGTAAAGAACGCAAAACTTATAAAAGAGATTACTTATGAAGAAATGTTAGAAATGGCTTCTTCGGGTGCCAAAGTTTTAATGCCCCGTTCAGTTGAATTTGGTAGGCGATATAATGTACCCATAAAAGTAAGTTCAACTTTTATGGAAGAGGAAGGAACGGTAGTAAAAGATAAGGTTATGGAACAAGCAATAATAAGTGGGGTTACACATACTGACCAAGAGGTAAAATTTACATTATTTGGGGTTCCAGATCAACCAGGAATTGCTGCTAAAGTATTCAGACCTCTTTCTGAAAAGGGAGTAAGTGTTGATATGATTGTACAAAATGTATCAAAAGAAAATAAATCAGACATTAGCTTCACAGCACCTCATGATCAAATGTCGACTGTACAAGAAATATTAAATCCGGTAGTCAAAGAATTGAGAGGGGAAGGTCTTGACATAGATGAAAATATAGCAAGAGTTTCATTAATTGGTGCAGGAATGAAGTCTGAATCTGGAATTGCATCAAAAATGTTTGAAACACTTGGAGAAGAGAAAATCAATATTAATATGATTTCAACATCACCAATTAGAATTTCTTGTGTTGTAGATAAAAAGAATGTTGAGAAAGCATTAAAAGTTCTTCATAAGACTTTCATTGAAGTAAATTAAATTCATGAAAAAGATTGCCATTGTAGGAGCTACAGGATTAGTTGGAAGAGAGATAATAAGACTTTCTGAATCATTCTTTAGAAAAGATATAGAATATACTTTTTTTGCTTCAAAGAAATCAGCTGGTTCTAAGTTAATAGTTAACAACACCGAAAAAACAATACAGTTGTTATCTAATGAGAACATCCAAGAAGTAGATTTAGCATTATTTTCTGCAGGGGGAGAAAGATCTAGAAAGTATGCAAGCACATTTATAAATAAAGGAGCTTATGTCGTAGATAATTCATCAGTATTTAGGCTCGAACAAGAGGTCCCACTTGTTGTGTACGGGGTTAATGAGAAAGTCATTTCAGATGGCAGCAGGTTAATTGCTAATCCAAATTGTACAACAATGATTTTGATGATGGCACTTAAGCCTATGCATGATGCTTTTGGGCTTCAACAGATTGTTCCAGTTTCATATCAAGCAGTCTCAGGTTCAGGGTTAGATGCAGTAAGTTCTTTAAAAAGAGAAAATGATTTAGGAGGAAGCCTAAATGCAGACTATGACAGGGGATATTACGGAAGGCCTATTGCAAACAATATAATTCCTTTAGCAGGGAGTATTACTGACAATGGATATTCAGACGAAGAAATGAAATTTGTAAACGAATCGAGGAAAATACTTGAAATATCCGACCTAATTGTTGAGCCTTCAAATGCTAGAGTTGGAGTAAAAACAGGTCATGGAATCTTTTGTTCAGCAACATTTAAAGATAGTGTAAATATTGACAGAATCGTTTCTTTAATTGAGAGTTTCGAAGGAATCGAATATTGGGGAGAAAAGTTAGCAACTCCGTTAGATGCTGAAGGTTCTGAATCAGTTTATATTTCGAGACTCAGAAAAGGATTATCGAGTAATAAGGTTGTTAATTTTTGGGTTGTCGGAGATAATTTACTTAAAGGAGCAGCCCTGAATACAGTACAAATCGGAAAATATGTTTTAGGTTTATGAAATATTTTATTCCAGAGAGTATCCCAAGAAGAAAAAGAATGATCTTAGGCCCAGTAGCTCGTAAATTGATAGTTATTTTTAATTGGAAAATAACTGGAGAATTTCCGGAGTATAAAAAAATGGTCTTAATAGCAGTCCCACATACAGCTATGAGAGACGCCTGGTATGCTTTACTTGCTGTATTAGCTTTAGACATGAAAGTAAATTTTTTTGGAGCAAAGTGGATTTTTACTAGACTTCCTAGTTTTTTTACTATATCTAAAAATTTGGATAAATTAGGAATTCCATGGCCATTGGGGTGGCTACAAAACATATTGTTAAAGAGGCTTGGGGGAATCCCTGTTCATAGAGAGGAAAACAAAGGACTAATTGCTTCTGTAATAGAGGTATTTTCCGACGTTGACAATTTTGTTTTAGCTATAGCAATAGAAGGGGGAGGTTTTACTTCAAAAAACAATCCAGAAAAGTTTAGGAGCGGTTTTTATTATATTACACAAGGCATGGAAATCCCCTATGTACCTATAGCTATTGATTTTGAAAATCGTGAATTTAGGATAATGAAACCAATGTTTGTAGCTTCTTCATTTGAAGCTGAGTCAGCAAGAATTAGAGACTTGTTCGATGGCGTCGTCGGCGCAACTAGAACTTTTACTAAATAAAAAGCATTGGAATAAATAAGGCAGGTAAGTAGTTTCCAACTGGAATCTCTTTTATACCCAAAATTTTTATTGCCAAACCTAATAATAATATACCGCCAACAGAACCAATATTTTCAACTGCAGCTTGAGTTAGGAAACTATTTTTCAAGACCAAGCCCAGGAAGGTAAAAAAACCTTGATAGACAACTATAGGAATGAAAGAATACATAGCTCCCTTTCCTCCACCTGCAGTAATATAGAAAACTAAAAAACAATCTAGAACGGTTTTGATAATTAGTAATTCCAGATTATTTTCAAGAACATCTTGAAATGGACCAATTATTGCAAGTGGTCCAGTGATAACAATTAAAGATGTAGTTAAGAAGCTAGAAATGAATGTTTCCTGTTCAGAGGTTTCTTTTTCATACTTATTATGTAAAAACTTACCAAAATTTTCAATCCTATCCTCAATCCTCAATAAACTTCCTATTGTTGCACCTATGAGTATTGAAACCAGTGGAATAATTAAGCTCTCTGCCCTTAAAGATTCTCTTATGGCTAACGCTAGAGTAACTAGTCCTATTGGATATAAATTCTTTTCAAAGTCTTTGATATCTTTTTTTATAAATATTCTTGTTAGTATCCCTATTGTTAAGACACCTAAAGAATTTAAAACAGTACCTATTCCTGGAAAAATCATTTCTTAAAATCCGTATGGCTTCTGCTAGGAGTTGGGCCTTTCTGATCTTGATATTTACTTCCCAAAATTTCGGAACCATATATTGCTGATGAGGGAGAATGTAAATAATAAAAAGATATTTGCCCTATTTTCATTTCTGGATGAATCACTATAGGGAGACTTGCAACATTTGATAATTCCAAAGTGAGATGTCCATTGAAGCCGGGATCAACAAAACCTGCAGTCGAATGAATCAGCAAGCCCACTCTACCAAGTGAAGACTTTCCTTCTAGTCGGGCCACTACTTTATTTGATAAGGATATTTTTTCAAAAGTAGAACCAAGAACAAATTCACCTGGATGTAAAATAAAAGGATCTCCTTTGCGAACTTTCACTAAAGTCGTTAGATCCGGTTGCTCTTCGCTAGGGTCAATTTTTGTATATTTATGATTCTCAAAAACTCTAAACTCATTTGACACTCTTAGATCTATGCTCGACGGTTGTATGTCTTTTTCTGAAAGTGGACTTACTGATATATCACCAGAAGCTATATCTTTTTTAATGTCGATGTCTGAGAGCAATTCTTTATCCTTTCGTGTTATATATTAATCTAGAAACAAAGTTCTCCAAGTTGATTATTAAAACGAGAGTATTACCCAGATACTAATGAGGAGACCAACTATAGAAAGAAAAACAGTTCTGCCGATGTAGAAGTCATCTTGCTCTTTTCTTCTTATGTATGCATAGGTACTTCCAATAAACATCCCCATACCTACGCTTAGCAGGAGAAGAGTTATGGTAATATTTAAAGCAAAAGGATCTTGTGGCATGATTCTATATTGTAGTCATTTAGGAGTTTTGGATAATAAAGATAATGAAAGAGCAATTAATAACAATACTAGAAAATTTTGACCTTATAAATAAGAAACAACAAAGGCAATTTAGATATAGAAAACTAGGTGGAATTACAAACACGAGCTATTTAACAGATTTTGGCCAAGAAAGTTATGTTGTACGCATTCCTGGTGTAAATCTTGACTTAATTAATAGAGCGGCTGAATTAAAGAATCATTTAATAGCGAATGGTTTGAAAATAACTCTACCATTTTTATACCTTGATGAGCATACCGGGATTAAGATATCTCAATATGTACCAGAACTTAGATCTTTTTCTTATCGAGATTTTAATAACTCAGAATTAAGAAAAAAAGCTTTTGAAAAACTTTCGCGACTCCATAATTCAGATTTAGAGTTTATAAAAAATTTTTCTCCTATGGAAGCTTTTTTAGAACTAGTTGAAAATTCAGATAAATTTTACGAAAAAGCTAGATTTGTAGGCAACTCGATAGTTATTGAGCTAAATAAATTAACACTAAATAGTCAGCCTTGCCACCAAGATCTTTATTCAGATAATTTTGTTCAGGTAAAAGATGACGTATATTTGATTGATTGGGAATATTCTTCTCAAGGAGATGCATTTTTTGATTATGGTGATTTATTTATGCAAAATAAATTTAATGACTCAATGAAAGAAACAGCATATAAGGAACTTGGGGTTGAAAGGAACACAGAAAACCAGATGAAGGGCGAATTGTTTGAGATGCTTTCTTTTCTTACTTGGGGACTTTGGGCGGTTAATAAAAGTAAAGTAGATTATGACATTAGCAAGGAAGAGTATTTTAAAGTAGGAAAAGAAAGAATAGAAGAGGCTATTTATAGGTATGAAAATAAATTATTCTAACAATTCTACTTATATCAATAAAACTACAGTAGAATTTCGCAATTAAGGAAAAAAGGAAAAAAATAATTTATGGGTTCTTTAATAAAAAAAAGACGCAAAAAAATGGCTAAACATAAATACAGAAAACGCCGTAAATCAAATAGACATAAGAAAAAAGCAGCTTAATTAGAAAGTTTCATCACCCTTAAGGAAATCTTCGATTTGTTCGACTAAATTTTCTTCTGAGTCATCATTTATTTGAAAATCTGCTTCCTCAAGTTTTGCAACATATTCGGCTAAGTCTTCAGAATTTTCCATGGCTTTAGTAATTTTAGTTTCAAATTGTTGGCCTTCTGACAATACTCCAGAATCGTCTATATCTATATTGAGTATCAATGCCATTTTGTTTAGTAGTGCACTCATACCTTTTGGGTATCCTCCTGAGCTAAGATAGTGAGGAACTGCTGCCCAAAGGCCTGAAGTTTCGATATCTTTATCTCTAAGAGATTGGCCTACAACACTTGTAATTCCTGTTGGTCCGGAATAGTCAGTTGAAAGAATATCATATCTAGAGTGAAATGTTGGATCGTCACTAACTCCAAAAATTGGCACAGGCAAAGTATGTGCGACTTGCCCAAAGAAGGCTCCTAGTGTTACCGCTTGTGAGACACCCAATTCAACTAAGGCATCGGAGATAACATCTGAATAACTTCTCCACTTCAGTGAAGGTTCTTCTCCAAAAACTAGAATTACATCTTTGTTAGGAGAAAAATTTTCTATGGCATAGAAAGAAGTCTGTGGCCAATGGAATCTCCTATCTCCTATATTTTGTATTTCAATTACGGGTCTTCTCATTTGAAAGTTGTAGTAATTCTCTGAATTTAATTCAGCAAAAGGTTCGACATCAGAATTAGTACTCAAATGCTCTACACACCCGCTTGCTATATTAGCTGCATCACTCCACCCTTCAAAAGCTATGATTGCTACAGGGTTTGAAAGTAGTGGTTTTCTCATCCAATTAATTTGTTCCATAAATGGAGACTAATTAATTAGAAATTATAGAAAGAATATATTTATGTTTTTATTTCTCTTATTGAATTTAATACAACCGAAATGCTAGAAAGAGCCATAGCTATTGCAGCATATTTGGGTTCTATTTTTCCTAATGTAGCCATTGGGATCATTGATATGTTGTAGATGAATGCAAAAAATAAATTTTGTTTTATCCTTTTAAAAGAGTTTTTAGATATTGTAAATATTGTATTTATTTTATTCAAGTCCCCACTTAAAAGAACTATATCTCCTGCGCTTCTTGCAAACTCTGTACTTGAACTGGTAGCAATTCCTACATCAGCTTGTTTCAAAGAAGGGGCATCATTTACTCCATCTCCAACATATGCAATTTTAAAGTTTTTTTGTAAATCGATAATTTTCTTTACCTTATCTTTTGGGGAGAGATCTCCAATTGCATCATCGATTTTGAGCAACTTTGCAAATTCTCCTGTTTTAATATCATTATCCCCTGATAGTATTGAGAGTTTAAATTTACTACTCAAATCTTCCACTACATAGCCTTCAGTATTGAGTTCCTCCTCTAGCTCTATTAAAAACTTTTCTTCCCCGATAGAGATTTGTAGTGTTGTCTCGATACTTTCGAGGTTTAGATATTTAATAATTTGAATCTTTTTGTTTAATACAGAACCTTCGATACCTTTTCCGGGAGTTTCTAAGATATCTTTTGCTTGATGTATTGGAACTCCAAGTTCCTCCGCTTCTAACAAAATACTCCTAGCTATAGGATGGTTTGAATATTGTTCTATGGATGCAGTATAAGATAACACTTGCTCTCTTGATAAATTGGGCGAATATGAAATCTTTTTTATCTTAAATATTCCAGTAGTGAGAGTTCCTGTCTTATCAAACACTAATGCGTTTATTTGATTAAGTCTTTCTAAGATATCATACCCTTTAAAAACTATTCCATTTGTGTTCGCCAAAATAGAACTTTTGTAAAGAACTAGTGGGGTTGCTAAACCAAGCGCACATGGACATGCAACGACTAAAACGGAAATACCCACAGAAATAGCATAAATTAAATCTTCTTCAAGGAAGAAAAACCTAGATATAAAAGTTAAAAAGGCAACGAAGATAATACCAGGAACAAATAATGCAGTTAGATTGTCTATTGAGTTTTGAATAAGGGGTTTTGAGAATTGAGCTTCCTTTACCATTTTTGCAATTTGATGAAAGGTAGAGTCGTCAGCTACTTTATTTACTTCTATAAGTATGGAATTTGATAAATTTATACTTCCAGACATTGTGTGGTCTCCAGGATTTTTTTCAATAGGAATTGATTCGCCAGTGACAATACTCTCATCAATGATTGTACTTCCCTCAATGATTTCACCATCTATAGGAATCATTTCGCCAGGAAGAATTTTTATTAATTCTCCAATAGAGATTGCTTCATTATCTAAAAATATTTCCTCTCCATCCCTTACACTCCTTACTTTTTTTGGAATACTTTTATTAATAGCATCAGAGATGCTTATTGATTTTTGTATTGAAATTTCTTCTACAGTTTTACCTATCAATAAAAATGAGATTATGTATCCTCCAGTATCGATAAAAGAGACACCTTCTGATAGAGGAAGGAAGGATACTATTGCTGAACTTAGACTTCCTATTGATATTAGAGAATCCATATTAAAATTTAAATTCTTTATATTTTTGAAACTTGAAAAATGAAATTTGTGCCCAAAAAATATTATTATTAGCAGCCCTAGCAAGTTTGCCGGTGTCTCATAACCCCTACTCATTAAGGTTGAAACTCCAATTGTTAATAATAGAGAGATTGTTGGAATTAAAAACTTCGTATGCTTAGTTTCTTTTTCTTCTTCGCCAATGTGTACTTTCGCACTATAACCTGCTTTGTAGATTTCTTGAATTAAATCTTCAATGTCTATAGTTTCACTAGATTCAATTTCTGCTTGTTTAAGAGGGAAGTTGACATTAGCTTTTTCTACTTCATTATTTTTATTTAGAACCCTCTCAATTCTTACTGCACATGCAGTGCAGGTCATTCCATCTATATCTAAAGTAATAGTATTGTTAGTCTGATTCAACGGTGTAGCCTTTATCCGAAAGCAGAGAACTAACCTGATTCATATCTATTTTTTCGTCATATTCGATTAAGACACTTTTCTTTCGAATGTCTACTTGAACCGTCTTAACCTCTTTTATCTCTATTAGAGTATTTGTTATAGTATCTAAGCAGTGATTACAGCTTATCTCGGGTACTTTGATTTCTTTTAACATAATTACTTATATTTTATACCCATTTCGGGTATTCATATATAAATACAGATTAAAAGATATAAACCAACCAAATTGAAAGTCTTTAGCAAGTAAATATTTGATTTAAGCTGTTTCTTGAAGAATCCTGCCACGTACCCTTGGGTACTTTACTGGTGCATGATTAAAACAGTGGTCTCGTTTATTGTAAATACTAAGATTAGTACTACAGGTCTCGTCCTTACAGACTCGACCTTCATCGAAACTCTTGGATGGCCTAATGCCACCCTTAATCTGGCTTGCTTTTAAGCCATCAGTCATAGCTTTCCTTTACTTTGTGAATATATTCACAAGCTTACACTATTAAAATAAAAAATCAACGATAAATCATTATTTATAATGATTTATGTTTTAAGAAGGAGTTATAGTCCCAATCTCTTCCAAGAAAGTCTTTTATAAGATTGTTTGCATCTTTAGATCCTCCTTGACTCAGAATTTTTTTTCTGTAATCTTTGCCAACAAAAGAAGAAAGAACTCCTTCTTTTTCAAATCTACTAAATAAGTCATCACCAATAATTTCAGCCCAAAGGTATCCATAATATCCAGCATCATACCCTCCCATCATATGACCAAAAGAAGCAAGATGATTCACTTCATTAAAAGGATAAAAGACTGGAATAACATGTGCTTCCTCTATTAATGAGTGATGGAGGTCTTTATAGCCTGCCCCATGAAGTAATTGGTCCTCTAGGCCTAGTCCAATTTGCCTAAGTATATGAAGTCCAATTCCTATATTTTTAGAATCTTTTAATTTTTCAAGAGTAGATAGTTCAAGCTTTTCACGAGTCTCGTGATGGATGGCCAACTTTTCGATACACTCAGTTTGCCAGACCCAATGCTCCATTATTTGAGAAGGTGCTTCTACAAAATCCCACTCGACATTTGTTCCAGATAGTCTTGTATATTTACTTCTTCCAAGACAATGATGTAAAACATGTCCAAATTCATGGAATAATGTTTCAACTTCATCAAAACTCATCAGAGCTTTTCCAATATTTGGGTTTGGGAAATTTGCCACCATAGAGCAGGCTGATTTGGTAATAAGATTTCCTGATGTAACGTCCATCACGGCTGCATGAGTAAATTTTCCTTCTCTTGGATAAAGGTCTAGATAAAAATGAGCGATTAATTGATTTGTCTTTGTGTCGTAGACCTCCCAAAGCTCAACGTCTTCGTGCCATGCGTTAGTTTCTTTTCTTTGCTTAAATTGGAGATCAAAGACTTCTTCACATACTTTTAACATCGTTGATTTAACATGGTGTAATTCGAAATATTCCTTTAATTTTGAAGTATCTATATTAATAACTCTACTTCTCTCTTTTGCAATTAAGTATCTAACATCCCAAATTGAAATTTTTTCTATACTTTTGTCTAAGTTCAGCAACATAATAACTTCTTCTTCTGCTTTCTTTTTTAACATTGGGAGAAGGGAATCATACATTTTTTTCACATTTTCAGGTGATTTTGCCATACGGTACTGAAGTCTATATCCTGACCACGCTGTGTATTTATGAAGCTTTGCTTTTGTATTTCTCAAAACAGTTGCCCTCGAGAGAATTGAGGAATTTTTTTTAGTAGCTCTATTGCTGAAAGCTTTCCAAACCTCTTCTCGGGTTTGTCTTACTGAACAATTTTCTAATATTGCACTAATGTGTGGATACGCCATCGTTATAATAAATTTATTATCTTTTTTGACGAAAGAACTTAACTCATTAGCAGTTACGCCTTTTAATTGTTTTTCTTCAAATAATAATTCCGTTTTATCTTCCGCAATGTTTTCTTCAAATTCTATTGCCAAACTTATAAGTTCTTTATCAATTTTTTCTAATTTAAGCCTATCTTTTTCAGAAAGGAGCTGTCCAGCATCTTCGAAATCTCTCATAAGAAAATTATGATACCTCTGGTCAACCTGATCCATATCTTGTGCAT
>Ga0114999_10004939_pt1 | contig 15904 bp, 15 predicted proteins | sample ArcticOcean_MG_C_3_FD_89820 | JGI IMG/M metagenome (GOLD analysis project Ga0114999, IMG submission 89820) | Marine microbial communities from western Arctic Ocean - ArcticOcean_MG_CB8_126 | ecosystem: Environmental > Aquatic > Marine > Oceanic | place: Arctic Ocean: Canada Basin | collected...
ATAACAACGATCAACCGGCCACGTTCCCGCGTTATGCTTCTCGCTCCAACTCAAATCCAACCGCTCTAAGTGAAGACGCTGACTTGATCGTTCACACCCGGGAGACGCAATGCAGGATGTAGCAGAGCGTGCGGCGATCCTGGTAATCGCTGATATCAACGGCTATACGAAGTTCATGCTGTCCCATCGAAAATCGCTGGTGCACAGCCAGATGATCATTAGTGATCTACTGAACTCTGGCGTGAAGAGCGCTGACACAGTCCTTGAAGTGGCCAAGCTTGAAGGCGATGCAGTGTTCTTGTTCGCTTTCAAAAAAGACGGCGAAATGTCCTGGGACGCCACCGGGTCCGATATCAGCGCGTGGACAACCCGGGTATTTGATGAGTTCAACCGAAATGCTGCGTAACTCAGCGCCCACAGCATTTGTAATTGTTCCGCATGCGACAGCATCGATTACCTGAGACTAAAAGTGGTTGTGCACACCGGCGATGTTTTGCCGCACAAAATCGGCCCGTTTTATGAGCTCGTCGGCCTGGATGTGATCGTTGTACATCGGCTATTGAAAAACTTTGTTGCTGCAGATCAGTACCTTCTAATGACGGACGACGCCATTGGACTCTTGCCTGTTTCCGTTGACTTAGATACAACGGAAATCGAAGAGGAGTACGACGTAGGAACGGTCAATTCGCACGTGTACTTTCCTCCGATCGAGTCTGACTACATGCCGGACCCATCCGAGCCGTTTTCACAATCGACCGTCGCTGTGGAAATACTGCGACATGAGATTCGGCAGGAATACTGCGAGGTCGCAAATAACCCGCAAAAGGGTTTCCATTTCCACTTGGGACGTGCGCTTACGGACATCGTCGAGTACCCGGATGCGTGGCTTGAACCGATACCAGAACGATCCGTTGAGTTGTTCGCTGGAACCGGCAACCCACTTGGTCTCGGGGAGATCCACAGCGGCGAGAACGTGCTCGATATTGGATGTGGCGCCGGACTCGACAGTCTGATCGCCGCCAATTCTGTGGGCCCGACCGGCCACGTAATCGGCCTGGATATGACGCCGGAGATGCTGGAGACGGCAAGACTTTCCGCCGCCGATATGGGGCTCGAAAATATGAAGTTCCAGGATGGCTATACCGAGTCGCTGCCGGTCCCCGACGGCTGGGCGGACGTCGTCATATCGAACGGAGGAATCAATCTCTCACCGCACAAACCGACGGTATTCGATGAGATATACGGGGTGCTCAAACTTGGTGGCCGACTTCAAATTGGGGACATCATTGTCCAGATCAAAATTCCGGAGGAAGCGATACGGGATATTGATCTATGGAGCGGCTGAATTGCTGGCGCTCTGCTGGAAGTAGAGCTTGAGGACGTAGTTGCTGAGGCCGGGTTTAGTGATTTCGAGATCACCTGGAAAGTGGACATATACAAAGACGCTCCCCAGCAGACGCGCGCAAGTGAGTTCGGAACCCTGGGTGTGAATTATCGAGCGCGGAAACCCGGCTTAGACGACCAGCTCCCTAAACGACCGGTGACTGGCCACCGTCTATGTTGATAGCGGCCCCGGTCACGTAGCTCGCCCGTTCACTTGCCAGGAACGCTATAACGTCGCCCACCTCTTCAGACTCGCCGATGCGGCCGAGCGGCACCATCCCGCCCATACGAGCGTTAAAGTCGTCTTCCGTCAATGACGAATTGGCCTCGTGCTGGGCTTCAAATATGCGCTGAGTCTGCCCGCTCTTGATCACGCCAACACATACGGTGTTCACGAGGATGCCGTCGGCCGCGTAGTCCTTCGACATCGCCTTTGTGAGCGAGATCCCGGCGGCACGTGAGAGCGAAGTCGGCATCGTTCCGCCCGGGGTCGCTTTGCCTCCCCATGTCGTCAGGTTGATAATCCGTCCGGCGCTGCTCTTCTTGAGATGTGGAAGGGCCGCACGGCTGCAGTAGATGGCGCCGTAAACCTTCAGCTGGATGTCGTACTTCCAGGTGTCTATGGCGATGTCCTCGAACTTCCCTGCCGCGGAAGTCCCGGCGTTGTTCACGAGGATGTCGATGCCGCCCCATGTGCCGACCACGGTATCGATCATACGAACGACCTGGGACTCGTCGGTCACGTCGGTCGAGATGCCGATCACGTCATCACTGCCGGACGCCGCTTTGATCTCGGAAATAGCGGAATCGAGCCGCGCCTGATCCCGTGCGGCCAGCGCCACCTTTGCGCCCTCCATCGCCATCCGCGTAGCCGCTGCCTTCCCGAGGCCATCGCTGCCGCCGGTGATGATGGCGACCTTGCCGGTGAGTCCGAGATCCATTGGTGCGGTTCCTCTCATGAAACCAACGGGCCTCCGCGTAAGTCGATCTCGCGGAGGCCCGTGTTTGTATCCCTCTTGTCGTTGCTAAGGCTCTCTGAACGCCCCTAAACGCCTCTACACAACCGGAGACGAACCGCCATCCACGTTGATGGAAGCGCCGGTGATGTAGCTGGCCCGCTCGGAAGCGAGGAAGCAGATCACGTCGCCGGCCTCTCGCGCCTCGCCGATACGTCCGACCGGCACGTTTCCGCCCATTTTTTCGTAGAACGTGTCCAGCGTGAGACTCGAGTCCTTCTCGTGAGCGGCTTCCCAGCGCCGTCGGTGCTGACGACTCTTGAGAATGCCGACACAGATCGTGTTGATCAGGATGTTGTCGGCGGCGTAATCCTTGGACATCGCCTTTGTCAGGGAGATTCCGGCGGCACGGGACAGCGAGGTCGGCAGGGAGCCGGCCCCGGAAGCCTTACCGCCCGGCGTCGTGGTGTTGATGATTCGGCCACCGCCACGCTGCTTCATGTGCGGAAGTGCGGCTCGGGAACAGTGGATCGCGCCGTAAACCTTGATGCCGAGGTCTGTGTCCCAGGTCTCGTTGGTGACGTTCTCAAACTTCCCGGCGGCGGAAGTGCCGGCGTTGTTCACGAGTATGTCCAGCCCGCCCCATGTGCCGACGACCGTGTCGACCATCTTCTGGACCTGCGCCTCGTCGGTGACGTCTGCGGCGATACCCATGATGTCGTTGTTGCCGGTCTCTTTTTTGATGTCCTCGGCTGCCGCATCAAGGTCCGCCTGCGTCCGGGCCACGATCGCGACCTTGGCGCCTTCAGAGGCCATCGATATCGCCGCCGCCTTGCCGATTCCGTCGCTGCCGCCGGTCACGATGGCGATTTTTCCGGTGAGTCCTAGATCCATATTCCTGGGCCTCCGTTGCTGTGTGTTGTCGTAAGTTAAAGGAGCGATTGCGGGTCAATCGCCGGTGTCACGCGGGTAGAATGTCAAAGCTGATCCCCGATTGAGGGGCAGCCACATTATACGTCCGTCAGACGGCGCCGTTAGTCGTCGTCGTCGCCGAGCCGGTACGACTCATCCATCAGATCGATGACGTAGCGGACCTGCGCGCCCTCGCCGGCACGGGCCAGCGCCTGCTCCATCTGGATAACGCACCCCGGGTTTGCGGTGGCAACCACATCGGCGCCGGAAGTGGCGATGTGGCCCGCCTTGCGATCGCCCAGGCGCGTCGACATCTCCTGCTCGATCAGCGAGTAGGTGCCGGCGGAACCGCAGCAGACCAGCGACTCCTCCATCTCGACGAACTCCAGGCCGGGGATGGCGTTCAAAAGCTCACGTGGAGGCGCGGTGATCTGCTGGGCATGTCCAAGATGGCACGAGTCCTGGTAGGTCACCTTCAGGTCTGTGCCGTTGGTAGCCAGCGAACCTGTTGGCGTCTCGAACCCCAGGTCGCTGAGGAACTCGTGGATGTCCTTCGTCCGCTCGGCAACCTCGGCCGCCTTGTCGGCGTACTCCGGGTCGTTTGCGAGCAGCTCGTCGTACTCCTTCATGGTCGAGCCACAACCGGCGGCTGCGACGATGATGGCGTCCGTCTCGACCTCGAGAAAAGCGTCGATGTTCTTACGGGCCATGCCACGTGCGGAGTCGCGTTCGCCGGAGTGCGCGTTCAACGCCCCGCAGCAACCCTGAGATTCCGGGACGTATACCTCGACACCGTTGCGGGCCAGCACACGGGTCACCGCCTCCAGGGTCGGCGCATGGGTGAGCCGCATGACGCAGCCGCCTAGCAGGGCAACGCGGGCACGGACCTCGCCTTCAGGCCGAATGATCTGGCCGGACGTGATAAAGAACTTATCGCTGAGCTTCGGCAGGTACTTCTCTAACTTCCCACCGGGGGCGAGGCGCACAGCCCCTGTCTTCCGGGCGAGGGTTTGCAGCCCGGACTTCTGGTAGAACCTGAGTGCGCCACCGATGCGATTCAGCCGTTTCGTATTTGGCAGTACACCGTTGAAGCCCATGTTCCGGGCTTTTCGCTGCTTGAACCCCCGCTGGAAGACACTTTCCACGTTGGCGCGGGTCGCCTCCATGAGACGCCCGTAAGGTACGCCGGAGGGGCACACGACCTCACACGCACGGCATTGCAGACACATGTCCCAGTGCCCAACGATCGCTTCCGTGATCTCGGTGCGGCCTTCCTCGACCGCCTTCATCAGAGCGATGCGCCCGCGCGGGGACTCGGCCTCAAGCCCGGTTTCCAGGTAGGTAGGACACGCTTGCAGGCAAAATCCACAGTGCACGCACTTGTACATGTCTTCCGGCGACGGGACGTCGGGACCCCTGAAATTACTTACACGAGGGTTGCTTGTGCCTGTTGTCGTCGCCCGGGGTTCGTTAGCCAAATTAAATCCTCCCGGCGAAGCGACCCGGGGACAGTGTCCCATCGGGGTCGAACTGTTGCTTCATCCGTCGCATCACCTCGAGCGGCGCGCCGAGGTCGCCGAAAACGTCCAGATCATGTTTCAGCTCGGGCGGGCAGCGCTCGATCATGCAGGCGCCCCCTGCGCTAATCACGGCGTCCCGGGCCGATTGGACGACTTCTCCCGATACGTCGCCCCGGAAGTGCGCCTCGACAGTGCCGAACCCTACCTGGGCCACGATGTGTATCTCGTCAAAACTATCTGATTTCGAAAGAGCGCCCGCCAGCTCGAAGGCCGCCGTCGGCTTGACCGTTGAACGTATGGAAAAGGTGGGAGCCGGACTCTGCTCACCTGCGAGCGACCATGTTGAGAGCTGTAGATCATCGTCAAGCACAACGAAGCCATCGGCCATCGCTCCACCAAGTGTCGCAGTTGTGTCGTTCACCTGTCGTTCTACCGTGGCCGGCCCGGCCGCCAAAGCGATCAGCAACATGACGGCGTTCTCCGATGCGTTGCCTGAGCTGTCGGCGGCAAGCTCTGAAGCCTTCGCAGCAGCCCGTTGACCGGCGACAAGTGTCACGGCCTCCGGCATAAACGCCCCGTTGGTAATCCGCATGCCGGCAATAGCGGCCGATTCAGCGGAATCGAACCACGCAACGACGGTACGCATGACCTCCGGAACGGGCCCGATCTTGAAAGCAACCGTCGCGATAGCGCCGATCGTGCCAAGTGCGCCAATGTGTAGCCGAGCCATGTCGTACCCCGCCACGTTCTTAACGACGCTGCCACCGCTTTTTGTCATCGTTCCATCGGCCTGAACGATCGACATACCTATAACGAGATCACGGACTCCGCCATATCGCCCACGTAACGGTCCGACAGTGTTTGAGGCGAGCGACCCGCCGATAGTCGCGCTGTCCGGGGATTGCACGTCGAAGGGAAGCCGCTGGTTGTTCTTGCCAAGTTCCGCCTGGAGCGCAGCGATTGTCATGCCGGCCTCGGCGACCACCACGAGGTCAGGCGGCCGGTAGTCGACGATACGGTCGAGGCCGGTCATATTCACCGCGGCGTCGTACCGGGCGACCGTGTTTCCGACGTGCATCCGGGTTCCGCCACCCCATAGGACAGCCGATTGGCCATCGGAGTGGATCGACTTCAGCGCTGCCGACAGGTAGTCGACCGAGCCCGGGTATTCGATACGGGACGGCGTTATGCCGTCGAGTTCGTAAGATTCAGTCAAGATGGTGTTACTTGGACCTGTAGCGGAGCGAATTGATCAATATTTACGCTGCGCCGGTTCCGCCGAGTGCTGGCACGGCGAATGGCGGCGGGTAGTCAGAAGGCGTCTTTGCGGCGAAATCATCGGCGATCCGACGCACCTCCGCCATAACGTCCGCGGACGCGTCCTCCGACCACGCATCGATTATGCCTTCGATATGGTCCTCGCGCCGCGCTCCAACGATCGCGGATGTAATCCCCGGGGACTCGCGTACCCACTGGAGGGCGAGCCGCATTATCGAGTTGCCGGACTTTTCTGCCAGATCGCCGAGGGAGTCCACGACATCGAACATCGCCTCGTTCCAGTACCGACCGAACAGCGTCCCGCCGCGCGCAGCGTCCCGGTCCCCGAACTTGGTATCGGCGTCCGGGACCTCCGTCTTGCGATCGTGTTTGCCGGTCAACATCCCGCTCGCCATCGGGCTGTACGTGGTCGCGCCGACGCCCTGGTCCACACACAACTCGAGAACGTCCCGGGCGAAACCGGGTCTAAGGATGTTGTAGCCGGACTGGACGCAATCGAACCGTGAAAGGTGCTTCACGTCGGACGTCCACAACCCCTCCATCAGCAGCCATGCCGGGAAGTTTGAGACGCCTATGTACCGAATCTTGCCGGCGCGACGGAGGTCGGTAAGGGTCTCCAACGTCTCTTCAAGCGGGGTCGTCATGTCAGGGGCGTGGATGAGATACAGGTCGATGTGATCCGTTTGCAAACGTTTGAGGGACGCCTCCACAGCGTTCATCAGGTGATATCGAGACGTGCCGTAGTCGTTCGGGCCGGGGCCTGTTGCCGTCCAGAACTTGGAGGCCAGGACAACGTCATCCCGCTTCTTGCGAGAAGACAGGTACTCACCGATCACAGTCTCAGAGTTGCCGTTGGCGTACTGATCGGCCGTGTCGATGAAGTTGACGCCGAAATCGAGCGCCCGATCCATAATCCGGAAGCTCGTCTCTGGCGATGCGCCGAACGGGTTTCCGAAGTTATCACTCCCGAGGCACAGTTCTGAGACCTTCAACCCCGTGCGTCCGAGTTTCCTGTACTGCATTAACGTTCCTGGCTTGCGGCTCTGACCTGCGTTGACCTGGGTTGAAAGGACATGGCTAGTTCAGATCCACCCAGTGGTCCTCTTTAGACGAGAGGAAAGCTGCGTCCACAATCTCCGCCGCCTTCATGCCGTCGTAAAAACTGGTCCGCACCGGCGTGCCTGTGAGAATGGCGTCCACGAATTGCCGGTAGGGCTGCGGGTACTCGGGTCCAGGCTCGACTTCCTGCAATACGCCCGATATGCCGTGGACGCCCTTGATCCCCGTGATTCCGGAGTTTTCCAGGCGACCCTGAGATCCCGAGATCTCTATGCGGGGATTGGTTCTTCCGTCGGCGTCTCCGCCCTTGGACACGAAGCTGGTGTGTACGACCGCGTATCCTCCGTTTACCCACTCAAGCAGGTAGCCTCCGGAATCGGGGACATCGACATCGACCTCCTCGCCATTGGGGAAGGACCTGTGCGGGACGGACGTTGTAAGAAGTGCACAGACCCGCTTGATCTCGCCGCCGATAAGACGAGCCATGTCGAAAACGTGGATCAGCTCGTAGACAGGCCCGCCACCGTCTTCGGCCTTGAAACGCCAGGGAGCGACGTATGGCTTGTCCTCGACCGCCTGCGTCTGGCCCCACCAGATGTTGGCGTGGAAAAGCTGCCCAATGTACCCGGCGTTCATGTGCTGCTTCATCCGGCCGACAGGTGTGCGGCCGCGCTGGTTGAAGTTGGTGACGTGCACGACACCGGCGGCCTCGGCCGCGTCCAGCATCTCTTTAGCATCCGAGGCCACAAGCGCCAGCGGCTTCTCGCACAGCACGTGCTTTCCGGCTGCGATGGCGTCGAGCGATATCTGCCTGTGCGACCCGGTCGGTGTGATGATCGCTACCGCATCTAGTCCGTCCATCTTCAGCATGTCCCGGTAGTCTGTAAACCGGTGCTCGATGCCGTACTCATCCGCCATCTCGTTCAACGCCGCTTCATTACGACGGCAGAACGCGACGATCTTAGCCTCAGGGATCTTCGCAAAAGAGTCCATATGCGTACGCATAAAGCCGCCAGCGCCGATGATGCCGATTCGTACGGGAGCGGACTGTGACATAGGAAGACCTCAACACTGGTGTGGGACGGGCGGTCAGTTTAGCGAACTTGGGGCGGTGACACGCACACGACTACTATCTGTCATCCCGAGCGTAGCCGAGGGACCTTCACCAAAACACCAACCAGCAAACCAAACACGTCAACGGAAGAACCTTTGTCCTCCCTCACGCTTGAACTATCTGGCCTCCCCCACCGGGAGAGGGGCATGGCGTCCTACGCCCCTAAATCACCATGTCCGCGGTAAGCCGCTGCATGATCGCTCCGTGCGGGAGTCCGGTTCTCTGCTCATCTGTCGGGAAGATCTTGCCGGGGTTGAACATCCCGGCTGCGCCGAAGGCCGGCTTGAGCCGCGCCATGGCTTCAAGGTCCTCGTCGGTGAAAACCAGCGGCAGGTACCCCTGCTTCTCAAGACCGATGCCGTGCTCTCCGGAAAGCGCTCCCCCTACCTCGACACACATTTCGAGAATGCGCCCGCCTGCGATCAGCGCCTTTTCGACCTGCACGGGGTCTCGGGAATCGAACAATATGCAGGGGTGCAGATTGCCGTCGCCTGCGTGGAGCACGTTGGCTATCGGAATGTCCAGTTCATCGGATAACGCGTTGATCTTGGACATCGTCTCAGGGAGGCGCGTCGGCGGGATCACGCCATCGATCAGATAGTAGTTAGGGGCGAGTCGTCCCAGCGCGCCGAGCGCCTTCTTGCGGGACGCCCACAGCGTCTCCCGCTCCGCCTCGTCCTCCGCAGTTCGCCAGTCGGTCGTGCCGTGCTTTCGACACAGCTCTTCCACGAGCGACGCCTGCTCTGCGACCGTCTCAACGAGGCCATCGACCTCCACCAACAATATGGCCTGGGCATCTTCGGGATAGCCCGGATGGAACGCCGGTTCTACGGCCTCGATGCAAAGTCGGTCGATCATCTCGACGGCACCCGGAATGACGCCAGAGGCCACGATGTCCGCCACCGTCTCGCTGGCCGCCTCGACGCTGGAGAACGCCGCCACCATCGTGCGGATCGCCTCCGGGATGGGCACCAGCCGGACAGCCACTTTGGTGACCACGCCGAGCGTGCCTTCCGAGCCGATGAAGACGCCCCGGAGGTCGTACCCCGGAACTTCCCGTGAATCGCTGCCCAGCCATGTGACCGTGCCGTCCGCCAGCACGACCTCCATGCCGAGGACGTGGTTGGTGGTCACGCCGTATGCCAGACAGTGTGGCCCGCCGGCGTTTTCGCCCACGTTGCCGCCGATCGTGCAGGCGCTCTGGCTGGACGGGTCGGGGACGTACTGCAATCCGTAGGGTGCTACAGCCTGCCCGAGCTCCAGATTGACCACGCCGGGTTCGACGATGGCGACCCGGTTTTTTTTGTCGATCTCAAGGACTTTGTTCAGCCGGGTAAGCACCAGGACGATGGCGCCTTCCATCGCTATGGCGCCTCCGGATAGGCCGGTCCCCGCGCCGCGCGGTACGACGGGAACGTCGTGTTTGCGAGCGATTTTGATGATCTCCGCCACCTGTTCAGCTGTGGCCGGCACGACTACTGCGCCCGGGTTGTTGCGGTCGATAGAGCCGTCGTACTCGTAAACGAGCAGGTCTTCCGGCTTCCACACCACGTGTGTGGGCTCGACAATCTTCTCAAGGTCCCGGACGAGGGCGGATTTTTCATTCATGGGTTCAGGATGACATATCGAGGTGGGGAGCGGGGGGTGCCTCGAGCTTGACATCAAGGAGCAACAGACTAGCTTAACAAGTCATTCTGAGGAGCCTGCGACGAAGAATCTCGCCGCTGGATGACTGCAAGCACGTCGGATCTTCTTCCGCTCTACTACCGGCGAGATCCTTGGCCTCGGGCTCAGGATGACTTGACGGGGGAAGACCGTGTCCCCTCTCCCGGTGGGAGAAGGCTAGGGTGAGGGAGGTTCAAACGGTACGCAAACCTTCTTTGCGACGACGCCGTGAGGGGGACCGCCAACAGGCGGTCAGTACGCCAGCGCGCCTGATAGGGATGACACCCCGAGGGCGGAGCAAGCCCCGCCCCTACGACTCGCTGCCTACTTACTCCCCGGGACCATCTCCACGTACACGTTCCGAATGTAGTTCTTAGCGCGCCCAACCACTCGATCCGTCCACTCTGACCGTCCCTCGCCAGACGCGTACTTGTATGCCGGTGAGTCCAGCACTTCCGGACTGTCCATCTCGTAAATGGCCAGGTACTTCGGCCCGCCCTCGATAGCCCGGTATCGGCGACCGGTCAGGAACCCGGGGATCGCCATCCGCTCCGGGACGTGCTCCTCGTCATACCAGCGGTTGAAGTCGTCCTCGTGCTCCGGGTCGATGTCCATCATCACGAGCAGCAGCCCTGTTCCCTTGCCTGATTCATTAGTTGGCACCTAGTCGCGCCCTGCAACGATCTGACGACCGCCATCCAGCAGCATCGAGTGCACCCAGTTGGCGACCATGAAGTCGTCACCAACACGTCCTCCGCCAGCCCGCACTCGGTCGAGAATCTTTCCCTTCGCCTCGCCGACTTCCGGTGAGTCGCCCATCCCGGGTAGACCGATCGACTGACCAAAGTCGTTCTGCCCGACGCCGAAGTAGTCGATCCCATCCACCTCCAGGATTTCGTCCAGTCCCTCGATCACCTGTTTATCTTCAAGTAGCGCTCCGACCAGCATGTTGTCGTTTGCGTTCTTGTAGAACTCTCGTCGGTCGGGCCAACCACCGGGACCCGGCTCGAAAAAATCGTACCCAGTTCCGCGGTTTGCGCCGTACGACCGATCACCCTCGGGTCCGAACCTGCAAGCACGAACAAGCTGTTCGGCGTCGGCCTTTGAAGCGATGTGCGGGCCCATGATCCCTTTCAAGCCGCGGTCTAGGTACTGGAGCACGACGTGCGACTGGATGCTTGGGACGCGCCCGATGGGCGTGATGCCAACAGCCTCGGCTGTACGGCAGGCGGCTTCGACGTCCTGGAGCGAGAAAGGTCCGTGCTCGCAGTCCAGCCATACGTAGTCGAAATCAAGGGGCGCCATGATCTCGATGATCTGAGGGGCCGGAAAGGTCAGTTGGAATCCGTACGCTTTTCGGCCTTCGCGCATTGCGGATACGACTCGGTTGGGCTGGTCCAATGGAACGACTCCGGATGTGGGGTGATTCTAGGAATAGGGAAGCGCCCGTAAGGTACGCCCGCTCCCGGAATGCGGCAAGAGCGTGTTCGGACTGTTGCTTTAACACGGCGATAAGTCATTCTGAGGAGCCTAGGACGAAGAATCTCGCCGCTGGATGGCTGCAAGCACGCCGGAACTGCTTCCGCTCTGCTAACCGGGAGATCCTTCCGCTGGCTCAGGATGACTTGTTGTGGACAGACCGTAGAGGTGCGGGTTGTCCTTGAGGCCGGACCAATCTCAATCCTGTCTCGGAAGAGGCCAGATACTGGGCTCACGGGCCATATAATCTGCCGACCCCACGCATAGTAGACCCCTCACCAAAACGCAGGATCACAACCACTTGACCACCACCACCGACTGGCGCGCCAGCGCCGGCGCCACATTCGAGACCTTCAAACAGTCAGCAGTCGCATCACGTGGGATGGTCGTCACCAACCACCCGATGGGTTCCGCGGCCGGGCTTGAGATGCTGTCGATGGGCGGCAACGCGATCGACGCCGCAATAGGCGCCGTATTCGCCCTTAGCGTCGTCGAGCCGATGATGGTCGGGCCATTTGGCGGCGGCTACATCAATCTGCGCACTGCCGATGGCGAATCGGTATGTATCGACAACTACACACTCGCCCCTTCAACCGCGACGCCGGACATGTACCGGCCGGTCTCAGACACCTGGCCCGACTACCTGCTTACAGAGGACCGGGAGAGTCAGGTCGGCTACCTCTCCGTCGGCGTTCCTGGCAACCTGAAGGCGTGGGAAGAGTTGCACTCCGGGTACGGGAAGCTCAGCTGGGAAGCCGTCGTCGCACCGGCAATCCGGTACGCCGAGAAAGGATTTCCGGCGTCCGGGTACCTCGTGCGGCTTATTACAGAACACCAGGAAGACCTCAGAAAATTCCCCGCAACGGCCGAAATATTCCTCCCCGGCGGATCGCCACCAACACCCGGGCAGAGCATCGTCCGGCATGATTATGCAGAGTCGTTGAAGGCCATCGCGTCGGGCGGAGCGGATGAGTTGTATGACGGCCCCCTGGGACACGCCATCGCAGAAGATATGAAACGCAACGGCGGGTTGATCACTATCGACGATCTGCGGAACTACAGCACCCTCAGAAAAGACCCCGTTCGTGGGACCTACCGGGGCTTCGAGATATCTGGCCCGCCGCCCGGCAACACCGGCATCACGCTCATCATCGAGATGCTCAACATCCTTGAGAACTTTGATGTCGCAGGTCAGGGCTTCGGGACCCAGCACGGCCTTCACTTGCTCGCCGAGTCGCTCAAGATCGCCTTTGCGGACCGATATGAGTACCTCGGTGACCCGGCAACTATAGAGATTCCACTCGACTGGATAACTTCCAAAGCCTACGCAAAGCAACGAGCCGCAGGAATAGACACGTCACGAGCCAGCGAACAGCGTGCCGGTACACGCTCCTCTGAGTCCGAAAACACCACGCACCTGACCATCGCAGATGATAAGGGCAACATGGTCTCGATGACGCAGACCATCAACGAGCTTTTCGGCTCCAAGGTCACAGTCCCCGGCACCGGAATCCTGCTCAATAACACGCAGGCGATGTTCGATCCGCACCCCGGAAACCCGAATTCGGTGCTGCCCAACAAACGGGTCGTGAGCAGCATGTCGCCAACCATCGTCAGCCGTGACGGCAAGCCTTTCCTGGGCATTGGCACTCCCGGAGGTGTGCGCATCTTCGGATCGGTCATGCAGGCGATCATGAACGTGATCGACCACGGCATGACCCTTCAGGAAGCGGTAGAAGCGCCCCGATTGTGGACACAGGGCCAGGCCGTTGAGCTCGAACAGGGGTTTGGGCAGGGACCGTCTGACGGCATGTCTGGGCTTGGCCACCCGGTGGTTCGTGTCGCCAACGTCGCCGGAGGCATGAACGGAATCCTGATCGACCATGAATGTGGACTCATGACCGGCGCTGCTTGCTGGAGAGCCGACGGGGTTCCGGCAGGCCTGAGCGGCGGCCCGGCCAACAGCGACGCCCGTTTCAACCCACTCGTTTGATGCCGATGCAGTTTGAATTTCGATGCGTCTCGTGTGGGGCAACACAACCGGCCCGGATAACCGACCTCGCCTGTGCATCGTGTGGCTCCGTGATGGACGTGTCGTACGGCGAACCGGCCGACCAGTACTGGCCTCGCCTCCCGCTGGCCCGGGCCTCTGAACGGATGTCGCTTGGAGAGGGGAACACGCCGCTTGTGGCGCTGCCGTCGATAGCCCGCTCGCTCGGCATCCGGCAACTGTGGGCCAAGCTGGAAATGATGGCGCCGACCGGGTCGTTCAAGGACCGCGGGTCTGCCGTGCTGGTTTCTGCCGCTCTTGAGGCCGGGGTCACCGAGTTCGTGGAGGACTCGTCGGGCAACGCCGGCGCATCTCTATCGGCATACGCCGCCGCCGCCGGGATCACGGCCCACGTTTTCTTTCCGGACAGCGCAGCGCAAGGGAAGGTCGATCAGATCGGCATCTTCGGCGCCACGCTGCACCCGACGCACGGCCCACGACAGGCGGCCACCGACGCCGCCGTGTCGTACGTGGCGGAGCACTCGCTGCCGTACCTGTCGCACAACCTCAGCCCTTACTTCCTCGAAGGCATGAAGTCGTTCTCCTACGAGATAGTGGGTTCCGACGCCGCCTCGATTACTGACATAGTCGTGCCGGTTGGCAATGGCTCACTGCTGATCGGCATGTTCAAAGGTTTTGAGGAGTTGAGGGCGTCCGAGCGCATCACATTGGCCCCGGCTCTTCATGCGATCCAGGCTTCAGCGGTGCGACCGCTAGTGGCCGCGTTGAATGACGAAGAGTGGACGTTTGATGCCGACCTGAAGACGGTCGCAAGCGGGATCTCAGTATCGCACCCACCTCGCTTGCAGCAGTGCGTGGACGTGATCACGCTATCCAACGGCTCGGGCATCGCTGTGGACGACGACGCAATGCTGCGATGGCAGCGGCGACTATCTTCTGAAGTCGGCATTTTTTGCGAGGCAACCTCCGCAGCAGCATTCGCCGGACTGGCGGCGATGGTGGCGAGTGGCGCTATCTCGGAGGATGCCCAGGTCTTAATTCCGATCACCGGATCAGGGCTGAAAGAGCCGTTGACGCGGGGTTGACATGATTGCTGAGCCGCAACGCCCTAAAGTCCCATCACCACGTTCTTCTAACGTCATCCCGAGCTAAGCCGAGGGATCTTCACCGGTACGCCAACTTGTGACTACTCTTGTTTTGACATTCTCGTTCGTCTTCGCGACCTGAACAGCATCGACGTCTGTGGGCGCGCCAACTGCAGACAAACGAATTTCGCGATAACGAGTTTGGTTCGCCGTACAACCTCATGGTGAAGACCCCTCGGCTTCGCTCGGGATGACATGATTGCCGTGGTTCCGGTACCGAATTCGATTCGGACACTCCCTCTACGAAAGCAGGCCCCATTGGAGACGTCACAGCTCGGCAGCACCGATGTACAGCCCAGTCGACTGGGCTTCGGCGGCGCGCCTGCGGGATTGGCGCAGTACCTGGGCGAATACGAACCATCACGCGATACCGACCGTGAAGGCGTCGTAGCGGCGATCAAGCGATCTGTCGAACTTGGCATCACCTACTTCGACACCGCGCCAGGCTACGGAGGCGGGGAAGGGGAGTCGATTTACGGTGAGGCGCTGGATGGGGTCCGAGAGGACGTCTTTGTTGCGACCAAAGTCTCCGGGGATGTTGAGGACATCCGAGCATCCGTGGAGCAAAGCCTCAAGCTGCTACGCACCGACCACGTCGACCTCGTCCAGATTCACGGCAACTCGTACACCTCGGATCAAGCCGATGAGATCCTCGCCCCCGGCGGGACGCTGGAACAACTGGAACAACTCAAAAGTGAAGGACTGACGCGCTTCGTCGGGTTCACCAGCGAGGACAATAACGCTGCCGTCTTTCGGTTTATTGACTCGGGCCGATTCGACGTGATGCAGATCAGCTACAACCTGCTCCACCAGCACCCGGCCGAGTGGACGCGCCCCTTCGGCAGCTTGTTCGAGGCCCGTGACGCGGGCGTCGGTGTCGTGACGATGCGGACCCTGACCTCCGGCATCTTCCAGAAATGGGTCAACACCGTGAGGCCCGACGACGACTTCGACTACACGCCGTCACTCTTGCAGTTCGTACTGTCCAACCCGTTGGTGAACGTGGCGCTGGTAGGCATGCGAACCGTGCACGAGGTAGAGAGCAACGTCGCGACGGCCAACGACATGGCCGGCCGCGTCGATCACAAAGAGCTACACCGGAAGTACCCGGAATAAGCGCGCACCGCCCGGTCGGTTGCATCGAACGGGGCGTCTCTCCCCCTCTCCCGAGCGGGAGAGGGCTGTGGTGAGGGTGCACGAACGGATCGCAATCTGTTCGTGGGACCGAGCGAGCGCTCGAAGGGTGGGAATGACGGAGTCGAGTAAGCCATACGCCCTACGCTGCCATGAACGTTGCGTCTACCGCGCTCGCGCCTCCTCAAACGCTTCCCTGAAGCCCTTCAGCGAGCCCTCCAGCGTACGGTCCGGGACGCAGAACGACA
>Ga0114999_10004941_pt1 | contig 15902 bp, 17 predicted proteins | sample ArcticOcean_MG_C_3_FD_89820 | JGI IMG/M metagenome (GOLD analysis project Ga0114999, IMG submission 89820) | Marine microbial communities from western Arctic Ocean - ArcticOcean_MG_CB8_126 | ecosystem: Environmental > Aquatic > Marine > Oceanic | place: Arctic Ocean: Canada Basin | collected...
AGAACCTCTTCAAACGTCGCCTCTTGAGCGATCTGATTTACTATGATTGATACCGGAATTCTCATGCCGCGAATACAGGCTCTTCCGCCCATGATCTCCTTGTCAAACGTGATCCTTGAAAATGCAGTCATAGTGCCCATAATGCTTCTCCCTGAGGATACACGGAGTTAATTCAATCAGCTAAGTAAAGCCTTTTAACGAAGGTACCTGCCTTGCAAGACCGTGTCAACGATGCAAAATCTGTGTGGGTATTTCTGCCATTCGGTCGATTTCAGTAGTATAGATGATGGACCACTTGACCCCTTGGAGTTGCAGGGAGTGGGCAAGAGATTTGTCGATCAGACCTTTCACCGTGGACTACAGTTTGTAACATGTTTTACCGATCCTCTAAGATAGCGCGGATGCGGCGTATACCCCGAGCGGCCGACTGCTCTTTGGTGATTTTGAAAGTTCCCAATAGGCCGATGTGCTCCACGTGCGGCCCACCGCAGATCTCCTTGCTAAAGGTCGGCGAGTGATAATCGGCGACAGGTTTGTGTTTGGGATCGCCGATGCAATAGACCTTAACGCGGGCATCGTATTTCTCATCAAAGAGGCCTATGGCGCCGCTTGTCCGGGCTTCTTCTGTGTCCATTTCATAATTGTGGACGGGAAGATTGCGGGCGATGGCCTCGTTGACCAGGTGCTCTACCTGCTCGAGTCCGTCGGTTTCGACTTTGCGCGGATGGGAAAAGTCGAAGCGCAGGCGCTCGGTGGTGATATTGCTGCCGCGCTGTTCGACATGCGGACCCAATACCTGGCGCAGCGCGGCGTGCAGCAGGTGAGTGGCCGTGTGATAGCTAGTCGACATCGTCGAATGGTCGGCTAGGCCACCGGAGAATTTCTGGGCGGCGCCTTGGCGCGAGCGTTCCTGGTGGCGGCTGAATTCTTCCTGAACCCCCACTTCATCCACCGACAAGCCGTGCTCACGGGCAAGCTCTCGGGTCATTTCCAGCGGAAAACCGTAGGTGGCAAAAAGGTCGAAAGCCTGGGCGCTATTGATTGTGTGGTTTTGCACCTGTCCCGATGTTACTAATTGGTTAAACTTTCTCAAGCCCTGTTTGAGGGTGCGGTCGAATTGTTGTTCTTCCTCGATCAGGATATCCAGGAGGGTATCGGCACGAGTTTCCAAATTGGGGTAGGACTCGCCATGCAAAGTACGGACTATGCTGAATAGGGGAGGCCAGATACTGTCGTGAATTCCCAAGCGGCGGGCGTGGGCTACGGCGCGGCGGATCAAACGGCGCAGCACATACCCCTGTTCAACGTTGGAGGGAAAGACGCCGTCGGCTACCAAGTGGCAGGCGGCGTTAACATGGTCGGCGATGATGCGGAAGGGAATGAGGTGGTCGCGGTAATCTTGGCCGCTCAAGTGCCCAACCTGCTCGATGAGGGGACATAGGGTGTCAATATCGTAAATCGATTCCAGGCCATTGAGCACGGCGACCGTGCGGGCTATGCCCATGCCGGTGTCGACATTCTGCTCTTGTAGGCGGACAAAGGTGCCATCGGCCAATTTATTGTATTCCATAAATACATCATTCCAGATCTCAACGTATTTGCCGCAGCCACAGCCGGGAATACATAGGTCAGAACAAGGTTTTTTGCCGGTGTCATAGAACATTTCAGTGTCGGGGCCGCAAGGGCCGCTCTGGCCTACCGGGCCCCACCAATTGTCCTGGCGTCCCAGTGGAAAAATGCGTTGACCGGGGCGGGCGTCGATGCCTCTGCGGCTGAATTGCTGCTGCCATAAAGCGATGGATTCGTGGTCTTTTTCGACCTGCTCGTCGCCGCCAAAGACGGTAACGTACAGCCTGAGTGGATCGATGCCAAGCCACTCTTCGTCGGTCAGGAAAGTCCAACTCCAGGGGATCATCTCCTCTTTGAAATAATCGCCCAGAGACCAATTGCCCAGCATCTCCATGAAAGTGAGGTGGGTGGTATTGCCGATGAGGTCGATATCGTTGGTGCGGAAACACTGCTGCAGGTTGACCAAGCGGGTACCGGCAGGATGGCGCTGCCCCAGCAGGTAGGGGACCAACGGCTGCATGCCAGCCGAGATGAAGAGGGCGGTGGGATCGTGTTCCGGGACGATCGGGGCATTGGCGATGCGGGTGTGGCCGCGCTGCTCAAAAAAGGCGAGATATTTTTGGCGCAATTCAGTGGTAGTGATTCTATAGGTTGGCATGGCATATCTCCTTAAAAAAGAAAAATCCCCCTACCGACTGTTGCGGTAGGGGGATTTAACAGAGTTGGTATTTCGTTTAACTCAGTCGGATGGGGGTTCCTCCACTACCACATGTACGAGCGCTGCCGCCGCAGCGTTGATAGCTGCCGCCGCAGCGTTGATAGCTGCCGCCGCTGCGGCACGAATAGCGGAGAAGGCATACGTCGGCTCAAGTAGCGGGCGCAGAGCCGGCTGATTATTGCAATGGAAAGATTTGAGCAAAGTAGATGTCATAGCTGTATGCCTTAGTCAGTATGTAAAAAACATAGGCAGGCTAAGGCGATTTATCAAGTGGAGGAAGCGGCGTATGGTCCCTGGTAATTAATTTTTGTATTTCAAATACCTACCCGGCAGTTTTTCGGGTAGCTCTTTGACTTCTGCACCGCCGCTAATAATGGGCACGCCGTTGACCAGTACATGCTCGACGCCTTCGGTGAATTGGTGCGGGTCGGTGTAGGTCGCTTTGTCGACGATTGTTTCGGCATCGAAAACGACTACGTCGGCGAAGTTGCCTTCTATCAATTTGCTGCGCTCCTTGAGGCCGAAGCGCTCGGCGGCGTGGCCGCTCATCTTATACACCGCCTCTTCCAAGGAAAAGAGTTTGTGGTCGCGCACGCACGGACCCAAGAGCCTGCCGCCCGAGCCATACATGCGCGGGTGTACTTGGCCGTCGGGAAAATAAATGCCGTCCGTGCCCATCATGTATTTGTCGTGGGACAGGAAGGGGTGGGCCAATTTGTCGTCGCCGTGGTGGAAGACCAAGAGCACGGCCAGGTGTTCGTCGATGAGCAAATCGCAGAGGGCTTCGGCGGCGGGTTTGCCGACTTCTTCGACATATTCGCTAAGCAGTTTGCCGATGTAGCGCCCATTGTCTTTGCCGGGCAACCAGGCGATGTGAGTACTCTCCAGGGCCATCGGCTCGAGGTAGCGGGCGAAATGAGTGCGCACCGCCGGGTCTCTAAGATGGGCCATAACGCCTAAGGGACCGTCCTCCCAAATATCGTAGGGCAGGAGGAAATTGAGCATGGTGGAGCCGGGAATGTAGGGGTAAACATCAAAGGAAAATTCCACTTCGTTGACCGCGACTTCGTCGATGTAGGAGATGATGGCGTCGATTTCTTCGGGGTTGGCAGATTTGAGATGGGAGATGTGCACCGGCACCTTGGCGCGGCGGCCGATCTCCACGGCTTCTTTAACGCCTTCGAGTGTGCCTTTTTTGTAGCGCACGTGAGTGACGTAGACGCCTTGCTGGGCCGACATGGCGGCGCTGACTTCGACCAATTCGTCGGTGGTGGCGAAAAATTCGGCGGCGTAGTCGAGACCGGTGGAGAGGCCGACGGCACCTTCGTCCATGCCTTTTTCTACGGCGGCAATGATTTCGCCCATTGCGAAATCGTCGAGCACTTGGCGACCCCAGCCACAGGCCATGGTGCGCAGATTGGCGTAGGGGATGTGGGTGATGGCATTTTGCACGTTGGCGCCGTCTATTTGCTGCATATAGTCGTCTAGGCTTTTCCAGCCGCGGTAGTCTTCTAAGAGCAGGCCGTTGAGGGCACGCATATAGAAGATCCAATCGTGCTGGGTAGTGCTATCGACGGGCGCGTAGGAGATGCCGTCGGCCATGATGACTTCGGTGGTAAAACCTTGTTTGGTTTTAGGCAGCAGATGGGGAATCTTGAGTAGCCAACCGTCGGAGTGGTTGTGCACGTCGACAAAGCCGGGGGCAACGATTTTGCCGCTGGCGTCGATGGTGTGGGTGGCTTCTTGGCCGGCCAGGTCGCCAATGCTTTGGATGCGGTCGTCTTGGATGGCCAGGTCGGCTTGGTAGCGCGCCGCTTTGGTACCGTCGATTATAGTACCGTTTTTTATAATGATGTCGGGCATGGAATTTCCTTCCGGGTTCTTACGAGAGGATCTCGACCTCGAGGTCGTCGAACCAGGTTGTTCCCGAGCCGTCCTGGCGCAGGATTAGGACAATCGAGGAGTTTCCTGGAGGAGGAGGGCCGTGAATTTCTACTTCGACTTTGGTCCAGTCGTGGGTGCCTACTAATTTTTGGGAGCATATATAGGGGAAACGCTCAGGGTGATTGTAGACACCCCAGCGCACCGCTAGGCAGGCGCCGCGGGATTGTGTGTTTTCAGTTTTGATATAACAGGTAATGCGAAAACCGATACCGGCGCTCCAGCGCTCAGTCCAGGCGCCGTCGCTTTCGCGGTCCATGAGCCATTCGGTGGGGCCGTCGCTGTCTTTGTTTATTTTGAGAGAGAAATTGTCGGAGCGGCCTTCGTCCTTGCACCAATCACAGCCGTCGCCTTCCGGCAACCAGGGCCAGGGGTCGGTGTTGCCGGGGGTGGGCTCGTCGAGGCGCATGCCCTGGGCGAAGCTGGTTTTGCGGGCGTAGGCGGGCAATTCTGCAAAGCCGTTGTAGACGATGGGGCGGATGGGCTCGGCGGCGGCCATCAATTCTTGGACTTTTTCGTCGGGACAGAGGCGGATGCGGAAGTTGGGGCAGATATGTTGGTATAACTCTTCGCGGCTGAAGCTGGTGGAGATGTGGATATCGTAGCCCCAATTGCAGACGCCGACGGCGGTGCGGTCGGCGCTGTCTCCAACAAATTCGAAGGCCGGATTATTGCCCGGGTCGTAGCCCAGAACGAAGAGGCCGTCGCGTTTGAAGCTTTGCGGCATTGGGGCGCCGGTGGCCATGTGGTTGAGCGGCATTTGCATGACAGTGCCGTCGCTGCTTTCGGCCAATAGATGGGAATAATATTTTTTCCACCTGCCAGGAAAGTCTACGGTGGGGCCGGGGATGTCGTAGTACCACGGGTCGCTGCATTCGAAACGGATGGTTCCCTTATCGCCGAAGGCACCGGGGCGGTCGAAGACTTCGGGGCTGTGAATGTCGAGGTGGGCCTGGAAGTCGTAGACGTACGATCCTAGATTGGCGTCGTAAGTCAGGGTTATGACGCGGCGCGAGGTGGCTACCGCGCCCGGGTCCTGAGTAGTGACGGTGAGGACTAAACATTCGCTGTCCTGGCCCTCGACCTCGACCGAGATGAGTTCGGAAGTGGTTACCGCACCCATATTCCAGAACAGTTGAACGCCAAAGACCAGGGGGCGGCCCCCCGGTGCGAGCTTGAGATCGTAGAGATTGACAGGCTTGAGGTTTCTATCGAAATAACGTAAATTCTGCTCCGGTTGTTCTATGATGCGATTGTCCAAGCGGGCAATGGGCTCGTCGCCGTCATAGATCCATTGGTCGCCGGCGCAGACGCCACCGTGGGTGCGAAAAGCAAAATTTGCAGTGTGACTCATAGCGTCTTTCTCCTGGTCGCGAGGTGGAAGGCGCCAAGATATTAAGTTGCATTGATCTTTCTGGCAAGTAAGTAGATTAGGTGGAGAGTGAGTGTTATGACCGTTGATGTTAAGACCGTTCAGATTGAAGATGTAGAGCTTCATCTCAGTCGACCCGTAGCCGCTACGCAGGAGTGGATCGGACAGAATGAAGTGCTGCGCGACTTGCTGGCTTGCTGGCTGGTACTCGACGCCCAAGATCTGCCGCTGTCGCCGCGTTTGGTGGGACCGCCGGGCATTGGCAAGACGACGCTGGCCATGGCCGGGGCGCGGCAGCGCCAGCAGCCGCTCTACATTTACCAGTGCACCAGCGACACGCGGCCCGAAGATTTGCTGATTACGCCGGTATTGGCCCAGTCGGGTAAGATTGCCTACCACGCTTCGCCGCTGGTTTCGGCCATGATCCAGGGCGGGGTCTGCGTGATGGACGAGGGCAATCGCATGAATGAGAAGAGCTGGGCTTCGCTGGCGCCGCTTTTGGACCATCGCCGCTACATCGAATCGGTCATTGCCGGCATCACCATACCGGCCCACGCCGATTTCCGCTCGTGCGTCACCATGAACGACGACGAGTCCACCTATGAGGTGCCCGATTATATTCTGTCGCGGCTGCAGCCGACGCTGGAAATCGGTTTTCCCAAACGCTCCGACGAAATGGAGATCTTGCGTTACCACCTGCCTTTTGCCGAGGAAGGCATCTTGGCAATCACCGTTGATTTCTTGCAGCGCGCCCATGATCTTGACCTAGATTTTTCGCCGCGCGATGGTATCCACATCGTGCGCTACGCGCTCAAACGCCTGGCCCAGGAAAGTGACCATCCCCTGGCACGGGACGTGGCCTGGGCCGAGGCGCTCGAGCGCGTTTTAGGCGGCGAAGCCCTCGATCTGGAGAACATGGCCAACCAGCGCCGCCAGGCCATGGGCGAGCAATTTCCGCCCTTGACCCTGGAAGACTTCTTCTTTGAAGACGACGATCCCCTGCATCCGGGCAGAGACGACGACAGCCTAACATGAACCCGGTCCTCGACCTGAGCCCCCACCTTACGGTATTGCCCATCGTCTACGCCAGCGGCGATTTTGCCCTGGAAGTGCGCAGCCGTTTGCGTCAAACCAGCTACGATTGCCTGGCCGTACCCCTGCCGCCATCATTTGCCGCTGCAGTAGAGCAAGGGGTGGAGATGTTGCCGCAAGTTTCGATCGCCCTACAGGCAGAAACGGCGATTGAGCCCTCCTTCAGTTTTGTGCCCATCGACCCGTGCCAGGGGGTGATCGCCGCCATCCGCGAGGCGATGGAGGCGGATGCAGAGCGCGCCTACATCGATCTGGAAGTCGCCGAGTACGAGGAGCAGGGCATGGTCTTGCCCGATCCCTATGCGCTTAAAAAGGTGGCGCTGGAGAAATTCCTGGCTGCATTGTTGCCGGCCTTGCCAGCGCCGCTGGCCGACAGTCAGCGCTACGAGCGCATCAGCCGCATGGCCTATGAGCTGCATCGCCTCGAGTTGGAGTACGAGCGCGTCGTTTTTGTGTGTTCGGTGGCGGATTGGCCCTGGTTGCGCCAGGCCTACCAGGAAAACTGGGCCTATCCGGAGCACCAGATGAGCTACGATATGCCGCGCCTGCACCGCATTGCCGCCGAATCGCTCTACTTCGTTTTAGGCGAATTGCCCTACATCACCTACCTCTACGAGCACCGCCGTGCCGAGTTGATGGGCGAGGACTCCATGGCCATAGACGGAGTCAAAGCTCTGTTGCTGGAGGCGCGGGAAGTCTGGATGATGGAGCAGGATTTAGAAAATAATTGGCTGACGCCGCAGCGCTTGTCGCTCTTGCTGAAGTACGTGCGCAATTTAACCGTGATGGACAACCGGCTGACTCCCGATCTCTACAATTTGGCCCTGGCCAGCAAACAAGTGGTGGGGGACGATTACGCTTTAGCCCTGCTCGACGCGGCACGCAATTACCCGCCGCAGCGCATGCCGTCACCGCTAGACGACATAGGCATGGGCATCGGCGAAATTATGGATGGCGAAGGCGAGGCGCGGCCCTGCAAGAACCGCCTGCAGAGCATGCCGCGTATCTGGCGCAATTTGCCGCTCAAACCCAATCCGCCGGCGCCGGAAAAGGCGCGCTGGCGCACCCAATGGGATCCCTTTGGCCAGGTGTCTTATCCGCCCGAAGACGACCGCATTGAAAGTTTTCAGCAGCACGTGCGCCAGCAGGCGCGTTTGCTCATTGGCGACGAGCAGGCCAAGACCGAGAAATTTAGCTCTTCGCTCAAGGACGGGTTAGACATCCGCGAGACCTTGCGCAATTGGCACACGGGTGACATTTACGTGCGCCAATTGCCGCCGGCGCGCGGTCAGGTGGAAGTGGTTGTTTTCCTCTTTGAGACGGCGGCCGACAGTAACCGCTACAATTGGCGCAGCACCTGGTTTGCCGAGCACGAAGAGGAATCGACCCTGTGTTTTTTCGCCACGCCCTTTGCCGAAAATATGATTGGCCCAGGCATCGCCCAGGCGCTCTACGGCGGTTGTTTTTTCATCTTTCCGCCGCGCCCCATTCCCGACATCTGGCAGGACCCGCGCTTTGACTTTGCCACCAGCATGGAGGAGCGCTTAGTGGCCGGCGCCCTCTTCCACTCGCGCGAAAAGCGAGTGGTATTGGTGGGGCCGCAGCCGCCCTCGGCGCGTTGGCGCAAGCTAGCCCGCTCTTACAAACGCCAATTGGTCTATATGCCACTCAAGCGTTTTTCGCACCAGACGGTTGACCGCCTGCGGCGTTTTCATGTGCTCAACGGCAAAGACGTGCGCTCGTACGCGGCGCGTTATATCCGCGATATGCGTTAAGCGGGCAGGCGCTGGACGCGGTCTCGTCTTTTTCCCATTTTATAATCAGAAGATACTTCACCCCAACAGAAAGGAACTACCTTGCGTATTATAGATCCCCATGTCCATATCTGGGTCAATGACCCCGCCTTCCCTTGGCCCGCCGAAAAAGGGAATCCGCCCGAGGACGACCGCAGCGCCGAGATGTTGCTGGAACTTATGGAAACCAACGGCGTAGCGCAGACCGTATTGGTGCATCCCATCCACTACCTGTGGGACAATTCCTACGTCACCTATGCGGTGAATAAATACCCCGATAAATTCATGGGGGTGGGGCGCCTCAATCCAGAAGATCCGGCGGCACCGGACCACGCCAGCATGTGGATGGAGAAAGGGCTGCACGGCATGCGCCTGAGTCCGTCCGGCGATGGCGAAAACGATTGGTTTGACGGGCCGTTGATGGCGCCAATTTTTGCGCGGCTGGAGTCCTTGGGTGTGCCGCTGCTGATGCTGACCGGTGCCAAGCGCCTGCCGCGTCTGGCGCAATTGATGGACCAACATCCCAATTTGCAGGTCTGTATCGACCATATGGCCAGTGTACACCCCGACGATGCGGAAGGGCGCCAAGCGCTGCTGGATCTGGCGCGTTATCCGCAGGTCTTTGTCAAAATTAGCCATACCTGGACGCTCTCTCACGAGGGGTATCCCTGGCGCGATACTTATGACCAAGTCGAGGCGATTTACCAGACCTTTGGAGCCGATCGCATTATGTGGGGCACCGATTGGCCGGTGTGTCTATCCAAAGCCGAATACGCCCAGGCGCTGACCGTGGTGCGCGACGAGATGAAATTCATCGCGCCGCAAGATTTGGAGTGGGTGCTGGGCAAGACGGTCCTGCGCCTGTGGGATTTCGACGCAAAATAAGGAGGTATTAGATGCTCAATATAGGTATAGTCGGTGCGGAAAATAGCCATACGGCAGCCATTGCCAAGGTATTAAATGTAGAGAAGCGCGTGCCCGGTGTGCGCGTGACCCATGTGTGGGGCGAGACCGCTGCTTTTGCGAAGGCGGCGGCCGAGGCAGGGCAGATCCCGCACATTGTCAAAAACCCGGAGGATTTTATTGGCCAGGTAGACGCCGCCGCGGTGGATCATCGCCACGGCAAATTCCATCTGCCGGCGGTCAGGCCGCTGCTCGAAGCCAAGATCCCGCTCTTTGTCGACAAACCTTTCTGTTATCGCAAGGCCGAGGGCGTGCGTTTTCTGGCGCGCGCCGCCGAACTCAAGGTGCCGGTGTGTTCTTTCTCGACGCTGCCCAAACAGCAGTCCTTTGCCGACTTAAAAAAGGAAATGCGCCAATTGGGCGAGATCTACTCCGTGGTGTCCAGCGGTGCTTGCGATATCAAATCGAAGTGGGGCGGCATCTTCTTTTATGGTATTCATCAGGTCGATATGATTTTGCGCCTGCTGGGTTACGATTTGGCCTATGCCGATGTGCAGCGCGGTACGGGCAAGAACAATACCGCCACTTTGAGCTTTAAGAGCGGTGCGGTTGCCTCCATGAATTTGATTGGCGGGGGATCGGCGCCGTTCCATATAAGTGTTATTGGCGCCAAGGGGCGCATCGACAAGGCCATTGTCTCTGATGAGAGCAGCTATTTGACTGGTGTCCGCGATTTCGTGCGCATGTTCAAGACGGGCAAAACCAAGGAGACGGTCGAGAGCATGTTGGGGCCGGTGGCTGCTTTAGAGGCGTTGGAGAAATCCATTGCCCGCAAGGGGCGCGTCAAGGTTTCGTTATAGGAGGGCAGATATGGCGCTTAAACTGAAATCGGTTGAAGAGACGCGCTACGACGCGATGTCGCTGGGCGAGGTGATGATGCGCATCGACCCGGGCGATATTCCCACGGCGCGGGCGCGCACGGCACGCATTTGGCAGGGCGGCGGCGAGACCAATGTGACGGTGGGCCTAAGTTATACCTTTGGCCTGCGCGCCGCTATTGTGACGGCGCTGGTGGACGACGGCATCGGCCGCAATATCGAAAATCAATTGCGCGAGACCGGTATCGACACCGACCACATTGTCTGGTTTAATAACTCGGGCAAGGGGGCGCACAGCACCGACGCCAAGGGCACGCTGCACAACGGCATCAACTTTACCTGGAAAGGTAAGGGGGTTTTGCCTTCGGTGACGGAATATTACCGCGCCCACACGCCGATTACTGTGCTGGGGCCGGGCGAGGTCGATTGGGATCGGCTCTTTGGCGAGCTGGGCACGCGCTGGTTTAACACGGGCGGCATTTACACGCTGCTCTCGCCCAAGACGGCCGAATTAGCGTTGGAGGCGATGCAGAAAGCCGGCGAGCACGGGGTGGGGCGCTCCTTTGATCTGAATTACCGTTCCAAGGTGGAGCCCAATAAAGACCGGGCGCGGCAGATCAATAAGGGCATCGTGCCACACGTCGATTTTCTGGTGGGCAACCACGACGACTTTTCCGACGCATTGGGTTACGACACTCGCGCGGTGGGCAAGGACGCCTCTTTTGAAGAATGGCTCGAAGCCTACACCGACACGCTGCGCACGGTGGCCGGGGACTATCCCAATCTCAAATACATTGGTACCCAATTGCGCGGTGCGCTCAGCGCCGATTTGATCAATTGGGGGGCGGTGCTCTACGACGTGGAGGCGGACCAGATCCACCAGGCCGCGTTGCGCGAGAATGTGGAGATTGCCGATCGCACCGGCGGCGGCGATTCGTTTGCTGCGGGGGTGGCGGCAGCGTTGCTCAATGGCAAGGGGGCCGACGATGCGGTGCAGTGGGGGGCGGCGCATGGGATTTTGGTGCAGGAATGTCCGGGTGATACCAGCCTAATTAAGCAGAGCGATGTGCTTAAGGAGGTTGAGCGGGCGATTAAGGGTGGGGGGGTGTCGGCGTTGCGCTGAGTAGGAGATTGGATATGGGTAGGGCAACGGCCCGGTCTCTTGGAAGGAGACCGGGCCGTTGTGGTTATATCTTTCTCGAATCCAAATATAGCAGACCCAAATGGGCCGCGCTGGCATAATCATTGGGCGCTGCCCACCCTGACAGCTTAGAAGGGCGTCCCATTCAAGCTTGTTTGCGCAAGAATGCGGTAAGCCTGAGTTTGCGTTCGCTATCGGCTTCCGGAAAGTCCTCACCACTCTCTCCGCGCCAGAGCACCGAGAGGGGGCCCCCTGCATTCTCGAGCACGTCCCTCTCGAAATCTTCTCGTTCTCGATCGAACCGGCTGAAGAAGCAGAGCAGCCAGCCTCCCGCGGCGAGTAGGGGAGCTGCCAACGATGCTAGCTGGGCAAAGTCCTGACCGAGGGGGCGCCGACGAGCCATGCCTTTGGGGACCCGTGGGGGGGGATCCAAGATGATGCCTTCGAAGGAAGCGCCGGCCCGAAAGGCGCGGGGCAGATGCTGATACACATTCCCCTTCAGAAAGGCGCGATCCTCGATCGGGAGGTCGTTGAGCCGATGGTTCTTGCGCGCCACTTCAAGGGGGGCCGGTTTGTTGTCGACGTGGACGACGGAGCGGGCGCCCCCTTTGGCAGCGGCGACCCCGAGGCTTCCCGTGTGGGAAAAGAGATTGAGGATACGCCGATTTTGAGAATTCTCCAGGAGCCACCCTCGGGCTGGCCTCGAGTCGAGAAAAAGGCCATGAGCATTGGGCGTGTGGAGCGTCACGAGAAAACGGAGCCCGTTGTCCGTCACCTCGATGGGGTGGTTCGGGAGATTCCCGCGGAGAGCGGCGACGGATGTCGCTTGAGGGTTCCAATGCGCCCTTGAAATGACGTTGGTGAAGGCGTAGCGCTCTGAGAGGGTGGCAGCTAGGGGTTCGAGCTGGTCGCCGAGGTTGTTCTTGTGGGAGATCAGGGCCGTGTTCGCCCATCGATCCACGGTCAGTCCGGGGTGCCCCTCGGTATACCCATGAAAGATTCGGTAGGCGGTTTGGTCGGATCTGCCGTGGAGTTTGCGGCGACGATCGTAGGCTTGGGCGAAGGCGTCGAGGAGGCTCATGGAAGAGAATGTCCGCCAAAGTCTGCCAAATCGCAAGCGGCGATTTTCTAATGTTGTAGTTATAGTATAACTACATTTTATACTATATTTACTCTGTGAATGACATTACTTTTACTAGGCACGGAGTTTAGCTATGCGTAAAGAATACGATTTTTCCAAAGCAAAAAAGAATCCTTATGCGCGCAAATTAAAAAAGCAAGTCACGATACGTTTAGAGCCTGAAGTTATAGATTATTTTAAAGATCTTGCATCGCAAAACGGGATTCCATATCAGACATTAATCAACCTTTTTTTGCGAGATTGTGCTCAGTCTAAAAAGAAGCCTGTTATTGAGTGGGCCGCGTAAACTCTTCTTCAATCTCGATGGCTTTGCAGCTACCTATTTTGTAGGCCGTTTCGCACGGCCATTCGAACAGGATGCATTCCTTCCTTGCGGTGCTCATCATCAAACCCTTGATGATTGAGAAAGGAAAAGATCGTAAAAAGACGAGGGTCAAGTAGGACGGGATTAAGCATTATTCGGCCTCAAGTGACATGCTCTCATACATTTTAATCTATACATAAAACTATAAGCCATCCTAAGGGTTTTTTCTGCCTTCGCCTCGAAGGGGGAGAATGTTGTTGTCGCCGTTGGTTTTGGCGTATATTTCGTCTATGGTTGATTCGCCAGGACATGCGGTCGCTGGCATCCCGCTGCTCGAGACCAAACTCTATAGCCCCAAGTGGCGGCCCGGTCTGGTGTCGCGTCCGAGGCTGATCGAACGCCTGCAGCAAGGGATCGAGCGCAAGCTGACTTTGGTTTCGGCGCCGGCCGGCTTCGGCAAGACGACGCTGCTGGCCTTGGAAGTAGAAACGCTTTCCGATCCTTCAATCGAAGGTGTTTTATCTCTTGCAGCGCAGGTCTACGAAGGGTTGACTGACGAAGATGTAAATGAAATCGAGCAAGTTGCTTTTCAACGCTCAGATTTTTTCGGCGAGCACCGTCCTTAATGGCAATACTTCCTGCCGTTTATATCGAAAACTGGCTGAAATAATATATATAGCTATGGAGTAATATTGGCGGCCGTTTACGGTCGCCTTTCTTCTTTTCACTTCGATCTACACGTAAAACTCTAAACCATCCCAAGGATTTTCTTTTGCCGCCGCAATTCGAGCGGCTAAATCTGAGCTGTGGATTTCTAGTTTGTGGCCGTTAGGATCTGTGAAGTAGAGAGAATCACCCTCCGTCCAATTGTCCTGCCAGAGTTCCATGCCGGCAGACTGTTAAGTATGATGGCTAAGGGGCACCTGCATGGAGAGGGGATAGCATGAAAAATACGATGAAGAGGCTGACTATGAATTGCATTTCGTAACCCTCCGCTATCGGATTATAAATAGTGGGCCGTATTCAGAGATCATTTATGTCCGTTATCCGTCGACTCCTTGTATTGCGGGTTCTTCAGAATCTATTCTTTCCTCCAATTTCTGGATGTGATCAACAAGGGAATAAATGGCTCTCTTTTGATCTACCTGAAAGTAGACAATCCAGGCCAGATTAGCGGCAAGGAGGACCGCGGTTGGAATCAAAAACGAATGCCAAATCTGATCTCCCATTCCTAGGGAGACGGCATATACTAACGCCGATACCGATAAACAAATGGCACTCAATCTAGACCTATTGCGTACCCTGCGTAGTGAGTCAGGGGATGAGAAGCGTTGACGAATCTCCGAAAGTGACATTGTTGTGCCTTCCATCTTTTTCCTCCTTTTTGTGTCGTTTAACGGTAATATGGGTTAAGGAAACCCATTCATATGTACCTATCGTCCTTCAAATGATAGCCGTATACACAGCCGCTGATCCCTCGTACTGACTCTCCGACAGGAACGCACGAAAGTCTGTGACGTGGAGCATCTCACCCACCGCCGCCGGAACATCGCCACGCGCAGCGAAGTAGGCAGCACATATCTGATGGCCAATGAAATAGCCCAAGTCGGCTGGCCGGTCCTTTGCGTTCGTGCCTTCACAAAGCCAGTTCGAATAGTTCTGCGTGTCCATTTCCTTTGCGAAGCGTTCCCACAATGCGGTTTCATTCTGTCGGCCGTATGTATAGTGAGTGGAATCGTGTGGCCCAAGAAGTAGGGTCACGACGAAATCGCAAATGCCTTCTTTGACGCATTCAGCCAATAGGGAATCCACCTTTCCGTAGTGCTGATTGGCGTGCACGAGCTCGTGCAATACTATGCGCGGAAGAGCAGTGGGTGCGCGGATCACGTCACGGTGCCACGCCGACAGTTCGTCGGTCGAAGTCTTTCTTCGGCCGCCCGAACATCTCGGTTCCAATAAGCAATCCAGCCTCAGACACGGTACCACCCGAGTTCATTCGTCCGATCAGCATGTACGTATCAGCCAGTACCGCGCTGCCAATCAAGTTATCGAACTTGAGATAGGCTGAGCGGATTTCGTTGGCGAGAGTCCCAACTTGTTTGTTGACCTCTCGCAAGGCACGGTAGTAACGCGGGTGCGTGTCCATGGTCTCCAGGAGTTGGGCCGAACTCTCGATCCGACTCTTCCAAAAATCGCGCAATCCACTCGAGCCCCTTCCCAGATACTCATTGTCAAGAATGTCTATACGGTCAGCCTCTGACCGCCCATGCAATCTGTCGTAGGCTGCCCAGAATAGATCAAGGTCGCTTGTCTCGATTTTCATCTTTTTATCTCATATAACGGTTCTTGGCTTTATGAACCGTTCTTCAGTTGCCGAACCCGCGCAGGAAGCACGGCCTGCGGTTAGTCGTGCGAACCTGACGTGAAGGCCACTATGATAGTGTCAGAAAACATACGCCAGACTATCGCGACCTCGGCGAACCCGACCTTGTTCATCACATCGACCATGTTCTCCGCAGAATGTTCGTACTCAGTGTCTTTGCTGAGAACGCCACATCACACGTCGGGATTTGAAAGCTAGCCATATCTGACTGCCGCAGTTCGATCCGAGCACGGTACGACTTTCGGTGTCGCGAGCGCAAGCATCTCAGGTTCACTGTCCACGCAGGTGCCAGTAGCATTGCAGAAATGCTATAGTACTCGAACGGAGGGCTCCGCAGTTCCGCAGCCAAGGTCCACAAAGTCGAACCTGTCATTTGGGCCGAGGGAATCAACTCCACAAGCATGTCCAAGCCCTTGCTGTAGGGAGGACTCAGAATGGGTTGAAGCCGATCATACGAGTCCGCAACATTTCCGAAGTAGGTGTCAGATCCGGAATCCATGTTGCCTCCTATACTTGCCGATCTCTTTTGCATCTCTCAAGCCCTTATACAATTTCGTTGATGCGTTATTATTTGCTACGGAAAAACCGAGTTACAAAATCGACACTGTTCGTTTGTGATCACCAATAAATCCGATAAAGTCCACATAAATCGCTTATTTACATATAA
>Ga0114999_10004942_pt1 | contig 15898 bp, 17 predicted proteins | sample ArcticOcean_MG_C_3_FD_89820 | JGI IMG/M metagenome (GOLD analysis project Ga0114999, IMG submission 89820) | Marine microbial communities from western Arctic Ocean - ArcticOcean_MG_CB8_126 | ecosystem: Environmental > Aquatic > Marine > Oceanic | place: Arctic Ocean: Canada Basin | collected...
CTGCAGCCGCCGTCCCCCGGGCTTGCCAAAGGCGATCAGCATGTGCTCGGCGAGAAAGTTCTCGTGCTGCGGATCACCGAGCGTCGCCTCGGCACCGGCGTCGAATACGGTGACCTGATGCTCGATGTCGAAAGTGGACAGGTCTTCGGTGAGTGCCACCCGTATCCCCTGAGGGTCTTGGCGGTCATTGTAGATGGCGGCGACGCGGCCATCTTGTAGCGGGATGGGACAGCACACCTGACCACGAAGATTGGTGGGTTGGGGCGCAGACCACGTGTATCCGTCGTCTTGGGACAGGACCCAGTGGTTTTCGAGGTCGTTGCTGGTGCCGTAGGCGTGGGGCCAGAGCATCGTGTAGAGGCGGCCGTCGTCGAGTCGGCGGTTCATCTGGTCCCAATAAAGCAGGCGACCCGCCGGGTCATCGGCGACGACGGTAAGCTCCCCCCAGGAGCCACCTTGATCGGTAGAAAATAGAGCCCAGGCGCGTTGGTCGGGTGCACCCTCGTAACCTTTCGGCTTCCACGTTTCCATGGGCCAGAGCCAACGATCCGGACGCAGCTGCAGCAGCTGACCTGCACTGTTCCAAGTATAGCGATCTGCAGGCAGGTCGACGTCGACAATCTGCGGCTTGTCGGTCCACTTCGTGCCGCCATCATCAGACCAGAACAGGCACAACTCAGGGCGCTGCAAGGCCTCCGACTCAGGATTGAAAAGCGCAACTCCGTCGGTTTCAAAGCGAGTGCAGACGAGGACGAAGCGATTGCCATCGACAACGCTGATCTGGGGTACGCGATAGGCAAAGCCGTCATTTGGCGATCCAGTTGCCGTCGGCGAGAGGCGTGATCCAGGGCATATAGGCGCCACGGCCCTGTGTATGGGACAACGTGCCTTGATCAACGATGTGTAACATGAGAACCCTTCAACAGTTGGAGATGCCCAGCTTTCAGAGGCTGCTGGGAACCGCTATCTTGGCACCTGCCTGAATTGCAGGCAAGGCACACCCCAAGCTAGGACCTAGAGGATCGATGACAACGCTGGCTGGCAGCGCCGAGCGTCAACGGCTGGAACGTGACGGCTACTGTGTTTTTGACAACGTATTGGCCGAGGATCTGTTGCAGCGTACTCGCCAGGCGTCAGACGCTCTGCTTGCGGCGCAATCTGCAGAGCATTTCGAAAAGCAGAAATCTACTGGTAGTCTGGTCAGCGTCGCCGAGGATCCTTTTTTCGCCGAGCTGGTTGCCGCGCCCGGTGCGCGCAAAGTACTCGGCAGCCTTGGATACACCAATCCGAAGTGGGCCTCGGGCTTCGTCATCAGCAAACCGGCACAGAGTCCGGCCCTTTTCTGGCATCAGGACTGGTGGGGCTGGAACGAACCGATCAGCCAGATTTGGATGCATCCGCCGCAGGCGTTTCTGATGTACTACCTGGTGGATACAACGCGCCACAATGGCTGTCTGCGTCTGATTCCCGGATCTCATCGTAAGCGCCATGTCATGCACGATGCCGTCCCCGATGCGCACACGGCGGGGCTGCGCGAGGTCACCGATCCACAACATCCCGCATACCAGACCGCTGACGGCGAAGTGGATGTGCCCGTGAAGGCGGGTAGCGTCGTCGTCGGCGACTCGCGCATGCTACACGCATCCCATCCCAACCTGTCCGATCACCGTCGCACGGTGATCACCCTTTGGTACTACCCTGCCTGGGACGAACTGCCCGAGGGCGTGCGTGCGCACATCGGCGGTGCCACGTTACCAGACAGCTGGAAAGGCAAGGCCATGGCAACCCTGGGCAGTCTTCAACCAACCTATGACGGAGACGCGGAAGCAACGGTTTGGAATCGTATTCCCGGCCCCGAGTTCTGTTAGTGCCGATCACCAAGAGAGAATGACAATTGAGCAGTGATATAAAATACGTCGATGCAAAAGATCTCAAGCGTTTTACCAAGCAGGTCTTTGAGGGACTTGGCATGCCATCGGACGATGCGGCGACAGAGGCGGAGGTGCTGGTGTGGGCCAATCTCCGGGGTGTCGACTCCCACGGGGTGACACGATTGGAGTCCTATGGCCACGCGATTGACGCAGGGTCGATGAATGTGCGCCCCAATATTCGCGTGCTCTCGGAGCGGGCTGGAGCCATTTTCATCGAGGGTGATCTGGCCATGGGGCCCGTGGTCACAAGCTTCGCCGTGGACCGTGTTGCCGAGAAGGCTCGCAGCGCAGGAGGTGGTTGGGGACTGATCCGCAACACGGCGCACCAGGGCGCCATGGGCTACTATGTGGAAAAGCTCGCCCTGCAGGGACTGGCTGGGATTGCCGTGGTCTGCAATCCTCCGAATATGGCACCACCCGGGGCCAAGGCAGCCGGTACCCACAACAGTCCCATCGCTTTTGCCGTGCCCTCCAAGGAGCGCGGTGCCGTCATCTTCGACATGGCAACGAGCATCGTCGCCTTCGGCCGGCTCATGGTAGCAGCGGATCGCGGCGAAGATCTGGGGGAGGATTGGGCACTGGATGCGGACGGGAAGCCGACGACGGATCCGGCCCTGGCACGACTGCTGCGCCCCGCTGGTGGCTACAAAGGCTATGGCCTCGCCTTCATGTTCGAATGTTTCACCAGTCTCATGGCGGGCAACGCCCTGCTGGCTCCGCACATCCTGCAGGATCGGGCGGGAGACAAACCCAAAGGCGGTGCGCAGAACAGTTTCGTCGCAGCCGTGGATATCTCCATGTTCACCGAAGTGGCGTCCATGGAATCGGAAGTAGACGAACTCGTGCGGGCCGAGAAATCACTGCCTACTGTGGATGGTGTCGACGAAGTGATGGTGCCCGGGGATCCCCAGCAGCGAACCTTCGAACAGCGCAGCGCCGAGGGCATTCCCATGCCGCCGGGTACGTGGGACAAGATCGTTGCCTCTGCCGAGCGCTTCAGCCTGGAACTACCCACCGAATCGGAGGCAGCCCATGGCTGACGAATCTCTAATCGCTGTATTCATCGATTTTGAAACCTGGCTATCGGTCTGCGGCCACAGAAATTCAATCCCGAGGTCATACTGCGGCGCTTCCTGGAAAAGGGCCGCATCGTGCACAAGCGCGCTTATTGCGACTGGGTGGATATCGCAATGAGGTGCGTGATCTGCACACCCACGGCATCGAATTAATCGACATCCCACAGACCCGGGCGAGCGGCAAGAACTCTGCTGACATCCGTATGGTGGTGGATGCCATCGATCTGAGTTACGCCAAGGATCATATAGATACCTTCGCCCTCGTCACGGGAGACAGTGACTTCTCCCCTCTGGCGTCGAAGCTAAAAGAGAACGATCGGCGCGTTCTGGGTTGTGGCGTGCGCAAGTCCACGTCGGATCTGCTCATCAATAGCTGCGATGAGTTCATCTTCTATGATGATCTCGTGCAAACGCAAGAGAAGCAGGAGGAACGCCGGGAGCGTAGGCGACCGGCGGCGAAGGCCTCCAAATCGGCTGCGAAGTCCACAGCGAAAGCGAAAAAGCCCAAGCAGGAGCAGGAGGAGGCCCTCGATCGCGTGGTGCAGATCGTCACCTCCCTTGATGATGATTATCAACCGCTGTGGAGTTCACTGGTGAAACAGACCTTGCGTCGCGTCGAGCCGGGGTTCAACGAGAAGCGCTTCGGCTTCAAGAACTTCAACGATCTATTGGAGACAGCCGCCAAAGCGGGCTACGTGACCCTGGAACTGGATCCCGCCCGAGGCAATCACAAAGTTCGATTTAAGTCCTGATCTTCTGGGCGTTCGTTTTCCTTTGTGCGTTGCCAGAGCAGCCACTGTGTGCCGATCAGCAGCAGGGGCACGACCTGGCGTAGCCCGAGGACACTCAGGTTGTTGGCGAACTTCACCCACAGAAACCACAGATCCAGGCCGGCACCTAGGTTGTAGCCCTGTGGACGTGTCAGGGTCAGCAGAGCCAGACGCACAGAGGGATGTACGCGCAATGGCCAGCGCCACCAGCGACTGGGTTCGTGATTCTGAGTCACACAACAAAGAACGGCACGAGAGGGTGTCGGGCGCTACGTTGAGACTCGCTTGGGCATTGAATATCAATAAATCTTGATATTTGACTTTCCGTGAAATCTCTGGTATTTTTCCTTCCATGTCCGACCTCCTACAGATCCACAAGGCATTGGCCGACGAGACGCGTCTGCGTCTATTACGCCTGCTTTCGAGATCACCTCTCAACGTCAACGAAGTCATCGATATCCTGCGCATGGGACAGAGCCGTATTTCACGTCATCTGCGCATTCTGGCAGAGGCGGCGCTGGTGACACGGCGGCGAGAGGGGACCTGGATCTACTACGAACGCAGCCCGGATCCGGAGGACAAGCTGGTGGCAGACATGCTCGTGCTGGTCAAAGAGCATGAGCGAGCGCTGCCACACTTCGAGGCGGATATGCAGCGCATGGAAGCGGCCATCGAACTGCGACGGCAGCATACGCGCAGCTTTTTCGACAGCCGGCGCGACGGCGACGAACTGCGTCATCAATCTCTGGATGGGGCTCACTACCGCCAGGTGGCGCTGTCACTGTTGCCCAAACACTGCGATACGATCCTAGATCTTGGAACCGGTTCAGGGCTGTTGTTGCCGGCATTGCTCGAGCGCGCAGATCGGGTCATTGCGGTGGATGCGTCGACGACGATGCTCGATCTGGCGCGGGCTTCGGCCGGTGCTGCCGTTGACCGCTGTGAGTTTCGATTGGGAGACCTCGAGCATCTGCCTGTGCGCGATGGCGAGGTTGACGCTGTGATGGCGTGTATGGTGTTGCACCATGTCTCTGCGCCTGCCACAGCCATGACAGAGGCTTTTCGTGCCTTAGGCGACGGGGGAGAACTGGCCATCGTCGATCTGGCGCGCCACGAGGACGAGAGCCTGCGCGAACTTGCCGATCTATGGCTTGGTTTTGAGTCAGAGGAAATGAGCCGCTGGCTAAAGGGAAGTGGTTTTGAGGTAGAACATGCGGATGGTATGGCCACCGCAGCTGTAACGACAGACAAATCTGAGATCCGACTCATCACATTTACTGGAAGGAAACCATGGCAACAACAACCCGTAAATCCACCACGAAGCCGAAGAAAAAAGACTACAAAGTAGCCGACATCTCCCTGGCCGAATGGGGCCGCAAAGAGATCCGTCTTGCGGAGCGCGAAATGCCCGGCCTCATGGCATTGCGTCAGGAGTATGGCAAGAGCAAGCCTCTTAAGGGCGCGCGAATCGCCGGCTCGCTGCACATGACCATCCAGACGGCTGTGCTCATCGAGACCCTGCAGGCCTTGGGTGCACAGGTTCGCTGGGCGTCGTGCAATATCTTTTCCACGCAGGATCACGCGGCGGCGGCGAGCGCAGCGGCAGGTACGCCGGTTTTCGCCTGGAAAGGTGAAACGGAAAAGGAGTACTGGTGGTGCACGGATCAGACCCTGAACTGGGCTGGCAAGGGTGCCAACATGATTCTGGATGACGGTGGCGACCTGACAAATCGGGTGCACACGAAGTTCCCAGAAATGCTCGGAGACATTCGCGGTACTTCTGAAGAAACCACGACGGGTGTGCACAACCTTGAGCGCATGATGCGCGATGGCGCGCTGAAGATTCCTGCCATCAACGTCAACGACTCCGTCACCAAGTCTAAGTTCGATAACCTGTACGGCTGCCGTGAGTCATTGCTGGACGGCATCAAGCGAGCCACCGATGTCATGACAGCGGGTAAGACCGTTGTCGTCGCCGGCTACGGTGATGTGGGTAAGGGCTCCGTTGCTTCCATGGCTTGTTTCGGTGCTCGTGTCATCGTCACCGAGATTGACCCCATCTGCGCCCTGCAAGCGTCGATGGAAGGCCTTGAGGTGATGCCGATGAATATGGCCGTTAAGGAGGGCGACATCTTCGTCACCACTACCGGTTGCAAGGACATCATCACCGTCGACCACATGAAGAAGATGAAGGATGGTGCCATCGTTTGTAACATCGGCCACTTCGACATCGAGATTCAGGTCGAGCAACTGAAGAAGGTGCGTGGCATCAAGCACGTGGAAATCAAGCCCCAGGTGGATGAATACACGTTCCCGGACAAGCACTCGATCATCCTGCTTGCCGAGGGCCGCCTGGTTAACCTTGGTTGTGCCACGGGGCACAGTTCTTTCGTCATGTCCATGTCCTTCACCAACCAGGTGCTGGCACAGATCGAGCTGTACACGAAAAAGCACGAAGTGGGCGTCACCGTCCTGTCCAAGCGCTTGGACGAGAAGGTTGCCCGTCTGCACTTGAAGAAGCTCGGTATTCGTCTGGAGAAGTTGAGCACGGATCAGGCAGATTACCTGGGCTTGAGCACGAGTGGTCCCTATAAGGCGGAGCACTACCGCTACTAGGCTGCAAGGCTCACTCGTTCGTAGCCGGACAAAAAAAGGGCCCGCGCTTTGCGCGGGCCCTTTTCTATTTCATGCGGAAACAGAAAAAGCAGCCAACTCACTGGAATGCCGGATAGTTGTGTCGAAGCTCCAAATTATGGAAAGCTTCCGCCGGGGCATTCAAAGATGACTTCAGGCCGCTCTTTCACTAAAACTTATAGCAAGCACTGCGCCAGGCGTTATTCCCTGTGCAAACCGCAGGGATAGGCCACTTGCGAGGGAAATATATTCCCCCCCAGTCCTACTTTGCGGCAGCAGCTTCCGCTTCGGCTTCCAGGCGGGCAGTGATACCGGAATAATCCTCAAGTGCCCTTGCCGTCGGGTTGGGACGGGCATCGCCGTCTCCAGCTGTAGAGCGATTGATCTGTCGGGCACGATCAAAAAGCCCCTGACAGAGCTCATAGCGATTTACGACCTGCTGTACTTCGTCTGCGATTTCAGCAACGAAAATGGATTCAACCAAGTCGAACTCCCTTTATTACAGATCTGCCACATGGTACAGATATCAGCTAGCGTAACCTCTGAAATTATGGAATCCTGTGGAATGTCGCAAATAACTCTGTCCCTGGCGCTATCATTTCCTCGGCATGGTCCAGGCTGCGTGGCTTGGGCATGCGTTCCGGTGTGATGTACTTCTCGAGATCCCAGATGCGGACGCCGCCGGAAACGCCGGTTACGTAGATGGCGAAGGTCATGTACTTGCGCCATGCCGAGGAGATGTCGTCGGCGATGATGCGTGCCAGGATGCTGTCTACGGGGTCGCGGAAAATTCTGGCGATGATGGCGGCGGCGGCGAAGGAGACGCCGAAGGTGACGGCCAGGAGGGTGAGGAACATGGAAGGCTATCCTCGAAGAGGGAATTAATCCCATAGGCTGGCGCGAATCTCCTCGATCCAGCCGACAATCTGCTTGACGTTCTTGGTGAGGGTCTTGTAGTCCTTGTTGGCAATGATCTCCTTGTTCACAAGGTTGGAGCCAACACCGACGCAGGTGACGCCTGCGGTGAACCACTCTTCGAGGCTTTCGCGGGTGGCATCGACGCCGCCTGTGGGCATGATCCGGGTCCAGGGGCATGGGCCAAGGATGGATTTCACGAAGGCGGGGCCACCTACTTCTTTACCTGGGAAGACCTTGACGATTTCGACGCCGAGCTCTTCCGCCTGACCGATCTCGCTGGCTGAACCGCAGCCGGGGGAGTAGGGGACCTTGCGGCGGTTGCACATCTTGGCCACGTCGGGGTTGAGCAGGGGGCCGACGACAAAGTTGGCACCACTGGAGATATACAGGCCCGCCGTGGGAGCGTCGACGATGGAACCCACGCCGAGGATGATGTCGAGATCGTTGGCCAGGATGTGCTCCTGGGCCTCGACGAAGACCTTCCACGCCAGATCACCGCGATTGGTGAATTCGACACAGCGTGCACCGCCATCGGCGCAAGCCTTGATGACGTCGATCGCTACCTGTGGGTCCTTGTTGTAGAAGACGGGGACAACACCCACGCCGGCAATGGTGTTGAGGACGGTCATGCGGTCGTACTTGGCCATGGTTTCCTGTTTTCCTGTGTAGGTGCTACGTCTAGTCTCTGTATCGATGTCTGTGCATAATCATCCGGCACCGGCGCCGAATGTCAAGACGGGAAAGGCACCGCCGTCTCCGGGTAGTGATGATGGTCGTCCGTACCCCGAAGCAGAATCGGCAGCCATTGCTGGCCGGTAGAATTCGACTCAACCTGTCGCGCTGCAGGTGGGATGAAGCGTACCGTGAGACCACAACGCCGCCTCTGCGATGTATTAGGAAAGCTCGCGTGATATAGTTGGCCATTGTGGATCGAAGCCTGGCCCGCCTTCAGATCAATAGGTGCAGCCCGACTCTTGTCGACCAATTCGTCAGGGATTTCCTGGTTGACGCTGAGCAGATTACCGGTGCTGTCCGACTCGCCATGCTGGGCGATGCCATCCAGATGGGAGCCGGGAATCACCTGCATGCAGCCGTTTTCGAGATCGGCATCATCGACAGCGATCCAGGCAGTGTGTGCTTCGGGTGGTTCCAGACCCCAATAGGTGATGTCCTGATGCCAGGCGACGAATTTCGATGCCCCCGGGTCTGGATACTTGCAGAAGAAGTGGGTCGCCAGCAACATGACATCCTCGCCCATACAGGCCGAGATAGCGTCCACAACCCGATCGTCGGAGGACATGCGCCAGATGAACTCCTCATCCATATGCCGCGCCTGCAAACCGATCTGGCACTTTTCCTTGCCCTCGCGCGCCTCCAGTTCATCGAACTGGGAACGAAAGCCGTTCATTTCGTCAGGTGTAAAGATGTCGAGTCGGGTGACGAATCCGTCCCGTTGGTAGGCGGCACTGAGGTCGCTCGGGGCGACGGTCATCTGTCAGGCTCCTGCAAAGAGGTTGAGGCTCCAGGTCCATGGGGCAAAGTAGGGGACCTACTGCATCGAGGAAAATTCGGTGGCCGTCATGGTCTTGGAGATGATGGTATCAACGATGGGACCATTGGCCTCGGTGACTTCGCGTGTCTCAATCCATTCCGGATCCTCACGAAAAGAGGTCCAGGCTTTCTCTTTTGCTTCGGCACTATCAAAGTGCAGCAAATAGATGAGTTCATTGGCGTCGTCGACGGTCCAGAAGCCGTCCACCACGATGCCGTGGCGGGCAAAGATGTCCATCGTCTTCGTCCTGAAGCGGTTGACGATGTCATCCAACCGACCTTCCGGAGCGATATAGGTGCGCAGTTCATAGACCATGATGCAATGTCCTTGAATTGAGAGGCGTGACCAGTCTACGGTAAAATTCGGTTGCGCGGTGGGCAAACCAGAGCTCCGACTCTACTTTCCTGATCCAACTTGAGGAGGCGTGTATGGAGTGGGGAATTCAGATCAATGAGGAGCTGCTTTCGGGCAGTTCATACTTCGACAGTTCCGAGCGGCGGCAAGCACTGCGTGAGGCTTTCGGTTTTGAACGCCGTCGAGTGTTGCTGGGTGAAGGTGCAGTGCAGCAGGTCGCCGCCGAATGCAGGAATCTGGGCGCCAGCCGAGCCCTGCTGGTTCGGGATAAAGCCATCGAGTCGGTGGCGGTTCCCGTCGTCGAGGCGCTGGGCCAGGGCGGTATTGAAATCGTCGGTCTGTTCACGGATATCGTACCCAACCCAACCGTTGCCAGTGTTGATGCACTGGCTGCCGCCATTAGCAGCGCTGAGTGTGATGTCGTGATTGCCGTGGGCGGTGGCAGCACCATGGACAGCGCCAAGGTGGGGCGCGCCGTCGCCACATGCGGCGGCTCGGCGGCAGACTATTTCGGTTTCGACCAATTTTCGAAGCCCTCCGAGTGGACCTTAATCTGCCTACCCACAACGGCAGGTACCGGCGCCGAAGTGAGCCGCGTGGCGGTCATCGTTGCAGAGGGTGGCAAGCAGGCGATCTACTCTGATCACATTCAACCAAACTGCGCCATCGTTGATCCACAGTTGTCGGCGGGAATGCCGGCAGGGCTGACGGCAACCACGGGCCTGGATGCCCTGGGACACGCATTGGAATGCACGGTATCTAAGAAAAGCCATGCTCTCGGTGATGCGGTGGCACGCGAGTCTCTGGCGGCTGGAATGCCACACTTTTTGCAGGCCATCGAAGACGGGAGCCATGCCGAAGCACGGCTGCAGATGTGCCGTTGCAGTGTGCTGGCGGGTTTGCTCCTGAGTCCTATCAACACAGGTGCCGCCCACGCCCTTGGTTACGGGATAGAGAAAGTCTCTTTTGAGAAGGGCAATCCTGTCCCCCATGGCACGGCGGTGGCCCTGGTGTTGCCCGGCGTGATGGAACACAATGCGCCGGTGGCGGCAGATAAGTACTACTACACCGCTGCAGTCGCTGGACTAGATCTGCAAGGAAAGAGTCGGGAGGAAGGTGTAAGCCTTGCTGCTGGCTGGATCGACGACGTGCGCCGCCAGCATACGCCCTACGGGTGTCTCGCCGACGCTGGCCTGACGGAAGCCGATCTGCCACACATGATTGACATTGCCCTGCAAGTGCGGCGCCTGCTCGATCCCAATCCTGTGGAAGTCACCCAAGCCGACGCGGAGCGGATCTACCGCGGCGTGCTCAGTTGAGGCTCCACAGCAGGCCGTTGCGTACGAGGCGCAGAAAATCGAGTTCCCAGAAGTCGTGCTGATGTCCCAAGGATGTGTAGAAGGCTCGTCCGGCGCGATCGCAGGTCCAGGCGGCGGGCTCCCGATGCTGACCTTCCTCGCCCGTGGCCAGCAACTGCGTGTCCTCGGCAATGGGTGTGTTCTGGTATAGGGAGCCGTGAGCATCGAAGGCTTCGATGTCCTGCAGGATCGGGTGCTCGGCAGATTCGGCTGCAAACTCCACCTTCGTTGTCACGCCGCTGCCAAAGTGACCTTCGTAGTTGCCTCCCAGGACCTCCCGGTCAAACTCGAGCCAGTTCTGCCATGCGTGGCTCGCAGTGCGTACGCCAACAATGGGGCGCCCATCCCGACAATACTGTTGGAAACGTTCCAGTTCGATCCCTGCTGTGTGCATCCTGCGGGTGAAGACGAGGACTGCGTCGGCTGTGTCGATGGCTGCCAGGGACCGTTCATCCTGCTCTGATGCAAAGACAAGAAGCTCGCAATCCATGGCGGCATTGGCGTGCAGGTAGTCGCGCAGGATGACGAGGGACTCTTCGGAGTCGTACTCAAAAGAGCCTGAGATCAAGACGACTCGGCTATTGCTCACGGAAGCAGTTCCAGCTTTCTGGGTTTGCCGGGTCGATCCTGCCGACGGGGCCGCTCCTCTGGTGGAATGGCAGCCACAGCCTGCTCCCATTGCCGGCACCACTCGTCATAGTCTTTAAGCTCGCTCTCAGGGTCCGCCTGACTGCGCGCGGTGAACACCGGATAGAAGTCCCGCCCCGTCGGCGTGCCGGTGCGCTGGTAGCGCAGATCCAGACTCCAGCGTATTCGATCGGTACGGTTGGGTGTCGAGCAATGAGGAATCAGCTTGTCCATAAGCAGTACGTCGCCAGCGCGCATGGGCAAAGTCACAATTTCCCCCGGGGGCAGGCCGCTTTCGTTGACACCAAAGCCGTCGCTCCAATAAACGGTTCGTTGCTGATGGACGTCGGCGATGAGCTGCAGGCAGCCATTCTCCCGTGTCGCATCCACGAGAGGAACCCACACCGTAACGATGGGATGGGGATCGGCGACCTCCAGATGCACCTGAGCATCCTGGTGCCAGGGGGCGACGTTTTCACTGACCATCGCAGTCAGTTGCGTGCGCGACGCTTCGTCGGAGGCGCTCGCATGCTGCAGGACGGATTCAGGCAGCTTGGCACGGGCGTGCTGGATCGGGCTGCAGGTGATCTCCGGTCCGACGATGCCTTCCACCAGGTCCAGCAGTCGCTCGTTGCGCAGAAAATCGAAGACGCCTCGGAGGCGACAGTGCATCAGATCGATCTGGCCATAGATCGAGCCATCTTCCTCACAGATCCGGGCCAGTCTCCGATCGAAGGGCTCATCGGCAAAGGTGTTGGTCAGAGACCCGGCGTCATGCAGCCGACGGGCCTCTGCGTCGATGAAAGCGTTGTAGTCGCGGATCACCGGCTCGATGTCGCTCGCTTCCAAGCCACCGGAGACGACGACATAACCGTGTTGTTCATAATGGGCATGTTGCTCGGCTGTCAGTTTCATGAGGTCCAATATAGTTCACTTGATCTGGCCAAGACCATTCCGTACTGTGCGCCGCCAGAGGAAAGACTATGTACGAGACGACAGGCTCACCATCGAGAGGATGAATATGAGGTCAGGCGCTGAAGCCTTCCCGGGTAAGCGATTATGAAAGTCCTGCTTGTAGGCGGCTCGGGACAGGTGGGCAGCTTCATAACTCCCTATCTACAGCAACAGCACACGTTGCGTGTCCTCGACATGGCGCCGCCCTCCCACGATGTCGAATTTATCGAAGGTTCCATCGCCGATCCCGATGCCCTGGCGCAGGCCCTCGATGGCATGGATGCCTTCATCACTGTGGTCATGAAGGGTGGCCAGGGCGGATTTACCCGAGACCACACGACTCAGGTGGCGATCGACAATTACACAGTCAATTGTCTGGGGCTACATTTGCTACTGCTGACGGCGCAAGAGATGGGCATCTACAAGGGCATACACACCGGTTCTATGAGTGCCCACAATCGGCACCGGACCGTGTATGCCAATGAGGACAGTGTGCCCCTCGACGGGCCGAACGTGTACGGCCTGACCAAACGCTTGTCCGAGGAGATCTGCGAATATTTCGCGCGCGAATTCTACATGAACCTCGCCGTCTTTCGCATCACCGGGCCAAGCACGAGGGAGCGATTCATCGAGCGCCGGAGCCAGCCATCTGTTGCCGGCGTCATACCGACCGATGAAGAAGACCTCGCCAACGCCTATCTGGCGGGTCTCGATTTTCTGCAAGAAGGCAGAGGCCGGTTTGACGCGTTCTTCATCGCCGGTGAGGCGAGCCACGAGCAAGTGAATCTCTCCAAAGCAAAAGCCTTGCTTGGCTGGGAACCGAAAGCCCACCTGATACACGTCGAGCAAATACAGAATGGATCCTAAAATGTTACCGACGACGAACGCCGATGGATTACCCGTCGTGCCGATGACCGAGGAGCAGAAGTATCTCTTTGATTTGAAGGGGTGGATCGCGCTGCCCGGTCTGCTCAGCGAGTCAGAGTTGCAGTCCATTAAAGAACATCAGATGTCGTTTCTCAACGACAAGGAGTCTCTGCCGCCGGAAGCACGCGACAATCATGGAGGACCGTCACAGATCCTGCTCGATCATCCTGCAGTGGTAGGCGTGCTCAATGAGGTGCAGTCCCATCAGGCGCTGGCCAGCGAGGACTGTTATGGTTTTCGCTTCGACCACACCTACACCAGTTTCCGCGAAGAGGGCCACGATAACTTTGGCCCCCACGGTGGTGGCGGCTTCTTTAATTTTGACGGAAATTCCCACGTCTATCAGATGTTACCCGGCCGTGTGCACGCCGGTTTGGTGCGGGTCGTGTGGGAGTTGAACGAGGTCGCCGAAGGGGATGGAGGCACACTGTTTCTGACGGGATCTCATAAGACCGCTTTTCCACGGCCCGAGTCGGTCAGTGCAAGGGACAGCGACGTGTGGGATACCTACACCTGTCCTGCGGGATCGGCAGTGATGTTCACCGAGGCGTTGTGCCACTCGGGAACACGCTGGACGAATGCCGACCGGCCCCGGCTGTCTCTGTTCACCTGTTATAACACGGTGAATTCAAAATGGGGCAAGGGTTGTCCAGCGCCGGAAGTGATTGCAGCAATGCCGCCGAAGCGGCAATCGCTGTATCGAGGCGTCTGGCACGGTATGAGCGACGTGCCGGGGATCAACAAGTATCGGGACGAGGCCAATACCGCCGTGTAGTGTCAGGCCTTGCCGCCGAAGCTGACGAAATCGTCGAGGTCGAGCAGGTCAAACCACGTGTTGATGTCCTCGCGGTCCGGACCGGCACCCTTGTGCAATCCGCTGAAAAATTCGCGTGAATCAAGATCGCCCGGCGAACGCTGCTCCTGATGGTTCGACCATGCTTCGATTTCGACAGGGCTCGGCTTCGTCGTCGAGTTGGCGTTGATCCAATTGAGGACGTCGCCATCACCGGCACCCGTAGCCAGCTGTTCCTTCACCGCTGTAGCATCGACGCCAGCGAACTCAAGGAAGCGCTTGTCCACCGGGCAATCATAGTGGTAGTCGCCTTCGGTGCCGGCGAGCATAGCGCGGCCCTTGTCGAGCATGCGTGCGACAATCACGTAGCCGCCGAGGCGCACACGATCACTGCGAGGTGGGTACTGGGTCAGGTCCGGGGTGCTGAGATTGCTCATGCTTGCTCTCCATCATCGAGGGAATGTCTGTTGTTTTTCGAGAATGTATGGATGCCAGCGTCAGGTGCTCACCAGAGGCAATGCTCCGAATCACAGCCCCATCCACTTGTTGACCTTAACGAGGAAGATGTTGTCGCCCTCATCGGTGAAGGATCGACCCGCATCTGCGAGAGGCTCAAAGTCGGGATCGCGGATGTCATCGAAGTCCCGATCCCGGTTCTGCTGCCAGACGACAAAGATCGTGCTGCCCGGGGCGTACTCCCAGCGAACGACAAGGTTGAACCGTAGCGAACGTCGACGAAAATCGGGGTTCTCCTCCAGTCCATCGTAGTCGGTAAACTGATACGATCCTCCGCGCGACAATTCCTTGATGCGACCATAGTCCCCGGTGGTGACGAAAGGCTGCAGGAACAGCTGCGTACTCAGGACAGGCGTGAAAGCCAGAGTGCCACGGATGCCGAGTTCGAAGACCTTGTTCTTCAATTCGCCAAAGATGAAGCGGTCATCCTCGTCGTCTCCATCGGCGTCCACATTCTCCACCCATTGGGCATCGTTGCGGTCGTAATTAAAACTGGGATTGACCTCGATTTCGATGTTGGAAGCGGGCTTTAGCTCAAGCTCGAGTCCATTCCAGGTCGACAGGTTGTCACCGCCCAGGCCCCAGCGCACGTTGGTTCCGTACCAACCACTGACCGCCATGCGATCGTCGGCCCAGACGTCCATCGCCCAGCTTGATGATGCGGGGCTCTTCATCGGCGGGCCGCCTCGGGTCTCCAAGTCGTCGTACGATTCGAAATTGTGATCGAGGCCCATCCAGAAGCCCCAGTAATTATGCAGGTCGTGCCACATATTGAGGTTGATGCCCTGGCCGATCTTGTCGCCGTCGAGATTGTTCTGTTGAGCGACGTTGAGGTTGAAGCCAGAGCGGCGGGCAAACCAGTACGGTTCCTGAAATTCGTAGTACATGTGAGCCCCCACCTGCGTTCGATCGTTACGATTCATGAATCCCAGATCGTTCGCGTTAAAGCCGCGGGAGCGGATGTCGGCGTAGGCCTGACCTCCGTAGCTCTTCTCGTCCATGCTGAAGTAGAGGGCGCCCTCGTAGCCTGACTCCCGGTCCTCATCCTGGCCGACGCGGCTGGCGGCAACCCGGCTGTAGATCCGATAGACACTGTCCGCCCACTTCACATGAACATCTCCGGCGCCGACATAGGCGGGGTCGAAACCTTGCCCGTTAACGGTTGTGAGTTGCGCGCCAATGGTGGAGTTGGTGAGCAAGTCCTGCTGCACACGACCGACGAAGTAGTTCGTCGTTGGCTCGACCTTGAAGTTTCGACGCGTCGTATCCACCCGTCCGGTCTCAGGATCCGTCAGGCGCTGATCGATACGGGCATACTCATTGCCCGTGACGGCATTGAGGATACCAAAGGCTGTGCGGTTTTCGGTCTTACCGGAGATCTTGACGGCGCCGAGGATCGTTGTGTTGTCCGCATCTTCGGCTTCGTCGCTGTCATCGGGCAAGTCGAAACGGGATGGCTGACGACCGATACGGCGCGAGTGATAGAGC
>Ga0114999_10004943_pt1 | contig 15897 bp, 20 predicted proteins | sample ArcticOcean_MG_C_3_FD_89820 | JGI IMG/M metagenome (GOLD analysis project Ga0114999, IMG submission 89820) | Marine microbial communities from western Arctic Ocean - ArcticOcean_MG_CB8_126 | ecosystem: Environmental > Aquatic > Marine > Oceanic | place: Arctic Ocean: Canada Basin | collected...
TATATATAGTATATACATACTAAAAATAAAACCTTTTTATTTAAAATAATTAGGAAAGTTATTAACATTTTATTAACTTAAGTAAATAATTGGAGAAGTAATGGTAAAACAATTAGAAAAAAACAAAACAACTGTTAACTTTAATGATGAGGTTTATGATTATGACTCATTAAGTCAAGATTGTAAATTAACTGTAGCAAAACTGACTAGATTAGAACAAGAATTTAGTAAATTAGCCTACGAAATAGAAAAAATAGAGATTTATAAGAATAATTTGTTAGAACGAGTTAGAAAACAACTCCCAGAAAAATCAAAAGGTATAAGCACAACTGCAAATGGTAAATAAATATTTAGATTTAAGACTAGATGAGTGTTTATTAGCATTAAAAGGTTTAGAACATGACTATAGAATAAATAATTCTAAAGAATCTTTAAAATTATTACTAGATATTGTAAAGGAATTAGAAATCCCCCAGCTAGTAACCGATATGATGCCTAATTATGAAGCACAAGCATAAAACAGCCTTTATAGCTTCTGACCAACACTTTCCTCTGCATGATCCCAAAGCTATTAATTGTGCATTGCAAGCTATTGAAGTAATAAAGCCTGATATATTTATAAATATTGGAGATGTTGGCGAGTGGGAAAGTGTATCAGCCTGGCAATGGAAGGGTAAAAAATGCCCACCACTAGAGTATCAAACCCCTATAATAGAAAAAGACATAGAAGCTATTAATGAAGGCATGGATTTATTTGATAAAGCTTTGCGTAAAGTAAAATGCAAAGAAAAACATATGCTTGAAGGTAACCACGATAATTGGACTAACAAGTTTGTTGAGAGATACCCTTATATGGAGCAATATGGGTTCAAAAATGCACTTTCTTTAAATAAGCGAGGGTATGTATACCATAACCACAATAAACCCCTTAAAATCGGTAAAGTAAATTTTATACATGGTGCATATGCTACAACCTACCATGCTAAGAAACATTTAGAAGCTTATGGTTCAAATATAGTTTATGGACATACACATGATATACAAAGGCATTCTTTAACAAAATTAGATTCTGGAACAATAGGAGCATGGAGTGTAGGTTGTTTAAAGGATATGACACCTGAAAAGAATAAATGGTTAATGGGTAGGTTACATAATTGGAATCATGCATTTGCTATAGTAAACTTTTATCCTAACAATAATTTTCAAATAGAGGTGATTGAAATACAAAAAGGTGAGTGTTTTGTGTGGGGTAATCACATAATTGGATAATTTGAATGTACAACCAGTATTTATTAGAAAAGTAAAAAAAGTTATTCATTATGCATATAAAGATGATATTGATTTAAAATCTGTTTATATTGATGCAGAAATTGTATTAGATGCTAAATATGCAGACAAAGGAGACTGGGTAAGCTCTCACAATGGAGTTTTGTCCCAAGTAATCCAGAAAGGTACTGTTGGAAAAACACCATATATTCGTACTATTTATGGTATGTTCAATACCAATGCAACCACTACACTTCCGAACGAACCCCATAAGAACATTTATGGGTTTACTAAAACTTATGTATGGTCTGATTCAAACAAGATCAAAACAACTGCTGCCGAAGAAGCTTTTGCTAGGCTTATTGCACAAGCAGTACCTAAAGATATTGCATTTCTACAATCGTTTGGCGAAAGAGATATTCAGTATGTAAAAAGAAAATCAACTTACTTATTAAGACAAAAAAGGATAAAAAAAATAGTGAATAAAGAATTAAAAAAAACTATGGATTCTGTTGGACTAGATGAAGAGTTTTTAATGACAAATTTATTTGACATAATAATGAATGCAGATAGATATGGTGACAAGAAAGCTGCGATAGAAATGGCTTGTAAATTAAGAGGAATGTTTCCAAAAGAAAAACAAACGGGTGCTCTTTCTATCATGCAAGAAGTTAGAGGTTTTACAAGACAAGAGATAGAACAGTTTCAAAAACCATCATTAGAAATACCAAATCCAGAAAAATCTAAAGATGACAATTGATTGGAGTAAATATGGCGATAGAACCCCTGATGGAGAATTGGCTGATAAAACTATTAAGTTCTGTACTATGTGCAATAGGTGTTATGACACTAGGTATTACAAAGATGTTATTGACCCTAATGAGGTCATATATTATTATGACTTTCCAAGGTATGGAAAAGAGAAGGCGATATGCAAGAATTGCAAGTAGAGGCAAGATTCTATCCAAATTACGAAAATACGATGAGGTGGGCTGGTGTTAACCATAAAATACAAACGAATTGGAAGGAGCATATTCAAGAAAACGAATGCAGGGTGGAGACTAGATTATTCTGCAAGGTCTTTAGGAGAAGCAAAAAGCCTGGTAGATATGCTAAAAAAGATAAATGAAGGAAAAATTACAGCAAAAAGAGAACCTTGATATTTTTAATATAATACCACCTAAGTCTGTTCTAGCAGAAAGAGATCGGGTATTAGAAAAATCATATAAAGATTTAATTTTTTTTGGAAAAGCTTTTCTTCCTAATGATTTTTTAAACAAAAGCATATCACCACGGTTTCATTTTGATATTGGAAGAAAATTAATATCAACTATACCTGGTCAAAGAATTTGTATTATACTGCCAAGAGGCTTTGGTAAAAGCATTTTAGCTAAATCAGCTATTATACACAAGCTTTGTTTTAGTGCTGATGACGAGCAACATTTTTTTGCTTGGGTATCAGAAGAACAAGGGCAATCCATAGATCATGTTAAATATATTCGTTCTCATTTTGAAGAAAATAAAATGATTAAATACTATTTTGGCAATATGGATGGAAGCAGTATGGGTAAGAGATGGACAGAAAAAGATTTAGTTACTACACATGGGGATAGAATTATAGCAAAAGGTACAAGTCAAAGGCTTAGGGGTAGGGCTGAGGTAGATGTTAGATATACAGGTATTATATTAGATGATTTTGAATCAGAGTTAAACACAAAAACACCAGAAAGAAGAGCAGACATTAAAAAATGGGTTGTGTCTACAGTATATCCAGCATTAGAAGAAACCCCTGGAAGAGAAGGTTGGATATGGTTATCAGGCACGATTGTTCATTTTGATAGTTTTTTACAAACTACTTGTGATGGTTACAATAAATCAAAACAAAACAAAACAGGTTACCCTTGGGATGTTACTTTTAAAAGAGCTATAGAAGATGATAAACCTTTATGGAAAGAACAATTTCCATTATCTAAACTAAAACAAAAAAAACAAGAATTTATAGAAGCAGGTCTTGTAAATAAGTTTGCACAAGAATATATGAATGATGCAAGAGATGTAAGCTCTGCAGCTTTTAAAATAGATAGAGTTGGTAATCATAACTTTGATTTTAAAGAAAAAGGTAAGTTTACTTATTTAATTACCAAAGACGAAGCTATACCTGTAAATGTTTATATTGGTGTGGATTTAGCAGCAACAGCCTCAGAAACATCAGATTATCAAGTAATTATGGTTATAGCTATAGATTCAGAAAAAAATAGATATGTATTAGAATATTATAGAAACAGAATACCAACTTTTGATATGCCTATAAAAATAGTAGAAATGGCAAAAAAATACAATCCAGTAAGAAGGGTAACTATTGAAACAGTAGCAGCACAAGAAATGGTAAGGGATATGGTAGAAAGAATATCTTTTACAGAAAGAAAACTATTGCCAGGTATATTTAAAGGTGTAAAGCCACCACATGGTATAAACAAACAAGACAGACTAGAAACTTGTTTAGGTCCAATAGTTAACAGTAAAAAATTATTTATTAGACCTGAAATGGATGAGTTAATTGATGAGTTGTTTGAGCATCCAAAACCTAAAAATGATGACTTGATGGATGGATTATATTATGCAGATTATTTTGCAAAACCCCCAAAAAGCGAAAAAATTGATTTAAGTGTCTTTAACTCAAATAAAAACACAAAAACAAAAACAAAAAAGAAAAATGGTTTTAATTGGTTAACTGGAAGTAGAGGTTAAAGTTAAGGTTTAAATTAACATATAAACCTTTTTAAATTTACACAATAAATTATGCCTAAATTTTCAAGAAAATCTAAAGCAAAACTTGATACCTGTGATGATAGGTTAGTAAAACTATTTGAAAAAGTAGTAAAAAATTTCGACTGTACAGTTATAGAAGGGCATAGAAGCAAAGACAGGCAAAATAAACTTTTTGATGAAGGTAAAAGTAAATTACAATATCCTAATGGAAATCACAATGCCACACCATCAAGGGCTGTGGACATTGCTCCTTATCCAATTGATTGGAATGATAGAGAAAGATTTACTTATTTTGCAGGATATGTTTTAGGTACAGCGTCTCAAATGAATTTAAAAATTAGATGGGGTGGAGATTGGGATATGGACACTCAAGTTAAAGATAATAACTTTGACGATTTACCACATTTTGAATTAAGGAATAAATAAAGATGGCAATGCAAAGAAATACAGATACCGTACCAGCAATGCTCACTCCTGGTGAGTTTGTTGTTAGAAAAGAGGCAGTAGATGAGATTGGTACAGATAAATTGAATTTAGTAAACAATATAGATAGATTAAGTCAGTTATCATCTTTAATGGAATATAGACCTTCAGGATATCAAGAAGGTGGAGAAGTTATGAATTATTATGGTGGTGGTAAGGTAAGAGGATATCAAGACGGAGGAAAAGTTGTTTCTGAAACTTTAGATGTTTTTGGAGATAAATCATCAGCAGCAGATTCTTTAAATGCTCTTATAAGCATAAGGAAAATGCAACCAGAAGAAAAACAAGAACAAGAAAGACAAAGATTAAATAAACTAGGAGAAGAAGGAAATAGACAGATAGGAATGGATGGTATGAGGTTTAGAGGAGGTATTGATGAAGCCCTACCTGATGGAATGACGGAATTAGAGCTTATATCTAGCATGATGGCTAAGAATCGAAATCAAGGTATTATATCAGATTTTCCATATTTACCACTAGATGATGTAATGCACAAATATGATATAAGTGAGTATGAACTTCCTTTCTATCTTGACAGTTTTGAAAGTACATATGGAGACAAGGATGATTTAGATAAAGAACAACAAGGATTTTTAGATAGAGTAATAGAACACAGGTTAACACTTCATAGAGATAAAGTAATGGGAGAAAGACCAATGAGACCAGTTACTAGAGAAAGTCTTGGTGATGCGATTGAAATGGGTTTCCAACAAGGTGGTATGGTTCCTGGAATGATGCCCCCACAAATGCCAGCACAAAGTTTACCTCCAGCAGGTATGATGATGCAAGAAGGTGGTATGGTAGACCAACCAATGCCACAGGGAGAACCTATGGGAATGGATTTACCACCAATGCCAACAGGAGAAAGAGCTTTTCCAGCATCAAGCCCTATGGAACAATTAGGTTTAAAACCTAACGAAATGATGGCATATGAACAATATGGACCAGATACTTTTAGATATATGGCAACAAAATTTAAACCTGAGTCAGAATTTACAATGTATGATTCTGTGGTAAGTAATGGGCTTATAGATCCTTATGAAACTTCAGAGAACGATTTTGCTTCTATGGTAACAGGTGTGTCAAATAACTTAAGAGGTATGAATGGAGTTTGATTCTAGAGCACAAGAGAATCAAGACCTATTCAAAAGATGGCGAGACGCTAGAAAAGAATGGGATACTGAAGCTCGCAAAGATATAGATTTTTATTTAGGTAATCATTTTACAGATGATGAATCTGCTGAATTACAAAGCAGGAATCAAGCAGATGTTCCTATGGATAGGATATCACCTGCTGTAGAAAAATTAAAAGCAACATTAACTTCAAGACCTCCAGTATTTACAATTACACCTAGGGAAGATTCTGATGTAAAAATAGCAAATGTATGGAGAACCATCATGGGTTATATATGGGAAACCTCTATGGGTGATATGCAAATGAAACAAGCAATACATGATTATGCTGTAGCAGGCTTAGGTTATATGTATGTATATGTTGATGGAGAATCAGATTTTGGTAGAGGCGATGTTAAATTTAAAAATATAAATCCTTTCAGGGTTTACACGCCTCCAACTACTAGAGACAGGTTTTTGGTAGACTCTGAAAGTGTAATCTTATCAACAATATTAAATAAAGCACAAGTTTTAAGTTTGTATCCTGAGTTAGGTCCAATAGCAGATCCAATAACAGGAAAACAAACAAAAGGTATTTTAGATAAAATATCTACTATAGCTTACACAGAAGAAGATTATCCAAGTGCACAAAACAAAAATTCTATGTCTACATTTACACCCTCAGATACAGAAAATTTAGATTATAGGGATTTTGCAAGATATCAAATATTAGAAAGATATTATAAAGTAAAGGTAACTTTTTACAGAGTTTTAAATACAGGAACAGGACAAGAATTTATTTTTAATGAACCTGATATGGAAAGGTTTATGGAAGAGCCAGAAAATCAAGATGGTATTAAAAATGGAGTTATCAAAATAATTCAAGTTCCACAGACAAGAATAAAGGTTTGTGCAACTATGGGTGAGGTTGTTTTATATGAATCTGTATTAAATACAGATATTTATCCAATAGTAGCTATGCCAAACATTTGGACAGAAAGTCCATATCCTAAGTCAGATGTATCAAGAGCTAGACCTATGCAAAGGCTATTAAATAAATTATGGTCATTAGCTTTGTCTCATGCACAGGCATCAGCAGGGTTAAAATTATTAGTACCACTTGGTAGCGTAGAAGATTTAAATCAATTAGAAAAAGATTGGGCTAACCCAAATGCAGTCATTGAGGTAGACTCATCTCAGGGAGAACCCCATTTCCCTGCACCTCAACCCCTTTCAGGTGAGTTTTATAGATTGATTCAACAATGTGAATTTTATATTGATTTTATATTTGGGTTACCTGAAATGTTACATGGGTTTGCAGAAAAAGCACCTGAGACTGTAAGAGGTACAGAAAATATGGTAGCTTTGGGTCAACAAAGACCTAAATCTAAATTAAGAGATATTGAATTTAGTGTAAATAGACTCGGTAAGGTTTTATATAATTTTTCAAAAGGTCATTATACTTTTCAAAAAATATTTAGACTAGTTCAACCTAATAATGATTTAACAGAAGCTATGGTAAATATTTATGATGACAAAACTCGACCAATAATTGACATAGCAAAAGACAGATATAAATTAGATCAACACGATATAAAGATAGAATCAGGTTCTACATTGCCAACAAGCAAATGGGCAGAACTTGGTGTTTATATGGAATCATATAAGATGGGTCTTATTGATAAAGTAGAAGTGTTAAAGAAAAACCCAGAGATTTTTGACAAGGAGGGAATCTTGAGAAGAACAGATGAGAAACAACAATTATCATCACAAATACAATCCCTTACAGGTCAAGTAAAAAAATTGCAGGGAGACCTGCAAACTGCTCAGAGAGAATCTGTAGCTGACAGGAAGAGAGTGGCTGTTGAAAAAACAAAAGCTAGACTTACTGAAATAGCTGCAAAATCTGAAGCAGATAGAAGAGTGGAATCCAATAGAATGCAAAATAAGGTAAGGCTCGAAGCAGAGAGATTAAGGCGAGAAGCAGAACGCATTAGTCAAGCTCTAAAGGCTTAGAGATATCTTAGGAAGGAGTAAATGAAGTGGAAACCAGAAATGATGGATTAGACATAATAAAAGATACAGTAGCAGCTCAAGGAATAGAAACATCAACTATGGAGCAACAAGAATCAAATATAGAACAACCAGTATCAGAAAATACTGATTGGGAAGCTGAAGCTAAAAAGTTTCAATCTATGCATGACAGAGTTCAAGCAGAGAATGCAAAACTAGCTCAACTAAAACCAATTGGTAATCTCCTAGAGACAAGACCTGATATTACACAAACTATAGAGAAAATGATCGTTGACCCTGATGGTGGTTCAAAAAAACAAGAGACTACAGTAGATGAAAGTGAATTTAATCCTTGGGATGCCTATTTTAAACCCGACTCAACATCTTATAAGTTTCGTAGAAAAAAGGAAGAGGAAGTAGTTTCCGATGCCGTAAAACAAGTACGAAATGAATTTGACGAGAGGGAACAACAGGCACAACAGAGACAATACCTAAATCAAACTGTGAATGATTTAAGAACAAAACATAAAATGAACGATATTGAAATATCAGAATTTTTGGATTGGTCAAATCAACCAAAAGAAGCAGTTGGTATAGGTAATTTAGTGAAGCTATTTAAAGATGTTAAAGGCAACAGAAGCCAAACCCAAAACTCAATTGACGCTGTCAAAGCAAATCAACAATTACCACAATCGGCAGGAGTTCTTCAAGGACAAACCCCGATTGAAAAAAGTGATACTGATTCTGCATTCGAACGGGTATTAGGTGCTTCAGGTGTTGGAAGACTTCCTTTAGCTTCAAAAAAATAAAAACCGAATAGGAGCATATAAATGGCAATTAAAACAGGAACAAAGCTTACAAGCGATATTACTGCGGCTGCCACTAGTGCTGGTATTGGACAAGCCCCTGATAGAAGACGGTTATACGACTTCTCCGACAGGGTTGCAGAGTTAACTCCAGAAGAAACCCCTTTTTTTACATATTTAAGCAATGTAGCAAAAACCCCGACTGATGATCCAGTTTTTAGATACCTAGAAAATAGGTCTAAAATTGATTTTTCAGACAGGTCTTTTTTACTAGCTTCTACTGTAGGAACTGTGGTTGCTGGAACATCTTATAGTTTTACTGTAGATACTGCAGGTGGAGCAAGTGTAGACTTCCTTATTAAAGGTATGGTCTTCGCTGTTGCTACTGTTGACAGTACAGCAGGATATGCACAAGCGTTAGTTCGTGTAGAATCTTCTGTAACAGATGCAGGTAGTACCTCAACTTTTACAGGTAAAGTTATAGATTTTTCAAACTCTAATGTAAGTGGCTGTGATGTGATAACAGATAATGATGTTGCACAAATCATAGGTACTTCATTTGCAGAAGGTTCAGGTGCACCAGATGCATTTTCAAGTGACATTGAAGATGACTATGGCTACACTCAAATCTTTAAAACTGCAGCAGAAATGTCTAATACTGCTATGGCTACTCGTTTCCGTGGATACGGATATGAGTGGGATAGAATTTGGGCTCTAAAACTTCGTGAACATAAAGTAGACATCGAAAGGGCTATGTTGTTTGGACAAAAAGCTCGTGTAGGTGGCATTCAGTATACTGAAGGTGTTGTGGGACACATTGTAAAAAATGCAAACCCAACAGTTGATAATTCAGCCCTCAGTTATACATCTGGAGCCCCTTACTACAGGTCTTCTACTAAAGCAGAATTAACCTACGATAGGTTCTTATCTGATCTCGAAGTTATTTTTGACCCAGCACGAGGTGGATCAGGCGAAAAGTTAGGAATGGCAAGTTTACCAGTTATCACACAATTAAATAAAATTGGTGGTGATGGTTTTCTTGATATTTCTACAGCAAGTACACAAATACAACTTCAGGCACCTTTAAAAGAAATGAATGGTGCATTTGGACATAAAGTAATGATGTTAGACACAATACATGGAAGCATTCAATTCATTAAACAACCATTGTTTAGAGGAGTGGCTTCAGGTATGCTAGCATTAGTGGATATGGGTAATCTCTATTACAGACCATTGGTAGGTAATGGAACAAACCGAGACACACAAATTATGACTGATGTTCAAAGTGCAGACGAAGACCTCAGAAAAGACATTGTCTTGACTGAAGCAGGTCTAGAAGTTGCGTTACCAGAAACACACGCATTATATAATGTGGAGGGTTTATAGTATGGCTAGAGCAAGTGTATTAGAGCAAAGTAGTGGTGATTATGGAAAAGTGTTTGAAACTCTTAACATTAAAAATGTTACTGCAGATACAACATTAACAGCTAGTGACTCTGGAAAAACAATAATTGTTAATCCAGCAGCAGAAACTACAATTACTCTACCAGATGTAGGTTTGGTAGGATGGACTTGTAGAATCATATTAGATGAAGATGAAGCAGGAACAGATGCAGGAATGGACGCTGTCGTAAATGTAGATTTAGGCAGTGGTTCAAACTTAGCTAATGTTGGACAAATTTACGAAATCGCTGGAGGCGCAGGTGATGCTGCAGTTGCCAACGATGATTTCGTAGTTTTTACAGCAGCAGCAAGTCCTGGTGATACCGTTGAAATTTTTGGAAACGGTAAGAGGTGGTTTGTTTATGGTTATGTAAAAGACCTTACAGACGGAGCTTTTTCAACTAATGCTACTACAATAGCATAATCCGAATAAATAAGGATTACACCTTTGGGTAGGTGGGGGATAATCAATAAAAGGTTATCCCCAATAACCCTAAAATTTTAGTAAATTAACTTAAAGAAAAGTTAGGAAAAATAATGAGTATACATAAATATACAAGCATGGAATCTTCAAACTTGCAATTGTTTCAAGCTGGATTTGATGTCGTGGCAGAACATAACAGTAATACACAATCCCCAGAGGAAGGTAATGTTTTTGTAGCATTACAATGTGTTGGTGCAGTTACTCCTGGCACAACAGCTTTTGAAGCACAGTTTGTTCAGATTTCATCAGCCACATCTCAAATAGGTGACGATTTGGGTGCTGTTTTTTTAAGACCAGGTGATATTATATATGGCAGATTTACAGGTGTTGTAAATCATACTAATTCTAATGCAACATTGTTAGGGTATAGAGGACCTTCTTGAAAAAATCAGTAAAAGCACCAAAAGGTTTTCATTGGATGAAATATGGAAAGAATGGATATAAGCTTATGAAGAACCCTACGGGTGGTTCTAAACCACATGTAGGTGCTAGTGCAACTGCTCAGTTTGATATTCAGATGGTACATAAGAAGAAGTAATGGCAACATTCCAAACACAAGTTATGGGAATGACCAATATTACTATATCTAGTACTGGTACAGAACCAACTGAAGCTGAATTAACTCAGTTTTTAACTGATGGGGCAAAAGAAACATTAAATGCTTTACCTTCAAGCATACAAAGAAAGTATGGCACTAGTAATACTTTAAACAATTCTTCAACAACCTTAACACTAGGTTCTAGTAAAGTATTGTCTGTTACAAGATATGATGGTACTATACAACAACCTACAAGACAAGTAGACTCAAGCTTAAGGGGAAGAATATCAGATAGTTCAGAAGTTACTTATGCAACAATTACCGATCCAGCATATTACATACACAATGGTTTGTTATCAGTTTACCCAACACCTACTGCAACAAGAACCTCAACTGTAGAAACTTTAAACTTTCCTAGCGTTGCGTATAGTGATAGTGCTATTGCAAAGTATCCAGATGATGCAGAATATTTAGTTGTATTGTATGCTAGTATTAAATCTTTACAAAGTACTTTATCTGCATATAAAGGCAAAATAGTTCATTCAGATCAAGATGGAACTTTTACATCTTCAAATGTAAGTTCACAAGGCTGGGAAAAAGTAAGATTTTTATTAGAGTCTGAAGAGGATACCGAATTGTCTTCAGCAACTGCTCAATCTTTATCAAGTGAGCTGCAACAGTTTGTTCAAGAGTATAATTTTTATCAAACACAGCAACAAAAATTGCAAGTAGATTATGACAAAGGTATTCAATTATTATTGGATGGTAAATAATGGCAACTTTTACAAATATAAATTTAGGGACAGGGACAAGTAGTGAAGCAACAACATCTTGGACAGATGTAATTCTTACAACATCAACTAGCTTTGCTATAATAGGTTCATTTTGGGCAGATGCAAGTAGTCTGTCAATGGGTGCTGGTTATTGGGAACTTACAATAGCTTTGTGGGAGGAATTAGGATAATGGCTTCAAGAAGTTTAACAGTAAAACAAATTATTAGTAGAGTGAGACAAATTTTTCCAAGCTTACCTGAGCAATATATAATTACATTAATTAATGATGCTTTATTGGAAATAGGTATGTATAGAACTAAAGTAGAATATGCAAAAGCTACTACAGTTGCAGACCAAATGTGGTATGATTTATCTGATTCAGGTTCAGGAATAGAAGTAAATAAAGTATTTAGAGTTGATTTTATGGACTCTGATGGTAATTATATAAAAATACCAAGATTAATTGAAAATGAAATATTAAAAATGGATATAACATAATGGCAAGCACTAAAGATCATCCAGAAGAAACAGTAGCTTATTTTATAGTAGGTGATAAATTAGCAATAATAACTACAGATGGTGGAGATGCATCTACGGTTCATAACAGAAGAGGTGATTTTAAAGCAATAGATGAAGCAGTTACAAATGGTGTTTTAATTCATTATTATGCAGAACCTAATGCAGTATCTGCTATAACAGACACACCAGATGTTGATAATTCAATGCACGCATCTATAGTAGATTTTGTTAAATCAAAATTATATATGGATAGGGCAGGCTCAGATCCTAATTTAACACAACCCTCAATTACTTTATCACAATTCCATGAAAAATCTTTTATAGATTCTCTAAGAAAACATGGTTCAAGAAAAAGAGATAAAATTGGAGGAGCTAGGGTCATTAAAACTTTTGACTTTAATATAGACTAATGGCAGATTTAACTGGAAAAACGATTGCATCAACTTATAAAGATTTATTACAAGTATCTAATTCAAATGATGGAATAGATGGAACATTAAGAGTAATTGAAGATGGAGAAGGTACTGAGTCTATTCTTTCTATTAGCTCATCAGCTCTTAAAGTAGGTACTAGTTCACAATTACAATTTAGAGACTCAGCCATACATATTAGTTCAGATGCAGATGGATATTTAAATGTTCAAGCTGATACTGGTGTTAATATAAATATTGGTGGCACAGATGAATTAGCTGTAACTGCAACTACATCTACATTTGGAACTAATTTAGTTATACCTGATAGTGGTACTATAGGAAATGCATCTGATACAGATCTATTAACTTTTACTTCAGGTGTTCTAACAGTTGCAGGAGAGTTAGATGCAACAACATTAGATATTTCAGGAAATGCAGACATAGACGGAACATTAGAAGCAGATGCTATAACTGTAGATGGTACAGCTTTAGCTGAATTTATATCTGACACTACAGGAGCTATGTTTTCCTCTAATACAGAAACTGGAATTACAGTAACTTACCAAGATGGAGACAATACAGTTGATGTTGCAATAGACGCAGCTCAAACAACTGTAACATCTTTACTAGCAACAGACATTAAGATTGGTGAGGACGACCAAACTAAAGTAGATTTTGAAACAGCAGATGAAATACATTTTTATGCAGCTAATGTAGAACAAGTATATTTAGGAGATAATATTTTCGGTCCACAGTCAGACAGCGATGTAGACTTGGGTGCTACGGGAGTAAGGTGGAAAGATGCTTTTGTTGACTCAATAACAGTTACTGGTGAAGTAGATGGTGCAAGTTTAGATATTAGTGGAGATGCAGATATAGATGGGACTCTTGAGGTTAATGCAATCACAGTAACAGGTACTATTACATATGGTTCATTAAGTGATGGTGCAATAACAATCACAGCTTTTGTTGATGAAGATGACATGAGTACAAACTCAGCAACATTAGTTCCAACACAACAATCCGTAAAGGCATATGTAGATGCCTCAACAACTGCTCAAGATTTAGACATCTCTGCAGATAGTGGTTCTAATATAGCAATTGATTTAGATTCTGAAGTATTAGCCGTATCAGGTGGAGAAGGAATTGACACCAGTATTACAGGCAATGCCATAACTATAGCAGGTGAGGAGGCTTCAACTTCTAATAAAGGGGTTGCTAGTTTTTCAAGTGATAACTTTGCAGTAAGTTCTGGTGCAGTAACTATTAAGGATAATGGTGTAATTTTAGCTACAGAAACCACTGGAGATTATGTGCAAAATATTACAGGTGGCACAGGCATTGCTTCCAATGGAGCAACATCAGGAGAAAATATTGCACATACACTAAGTATTGATCTTAATGAATTAACAACAGAAACAACCATTGCTGATGCTGATTTTATTGCTATGGTAGATGCAACTGACAGTGCCTCAGGTAAAATAACTTTTGAAAATTTAGAGGATGCAATATTTGCTAGTGTAAGTGGTGATATAGCTATTGCAGAAGATGGTGCAGCAACAATTCAAGCTAATTCAGTAGCTTTGGCAACGGACACTACAGGAAATTTTGTAGCAACAGTAGCAGATTCAGGGACTGGTGGAATAACGGTAGCTAATTCAGGTTCTGAAAATGCAGGAGTTACTTTAGAGTTTGATGTAAATGGTTTAACAGTAGCAGCAATAGCAAGTGGTGACCAAATAGCTTTTTCTGACGAAGGAGCTGCAGGAGACCCATCTAAGAAAGAATCTATAGATGATATAGCTACTTTGTTTGCTGGTACAGGATTAACTGCTAGTAGTGCCGTAATTGGAATTGATGCAGCTCAAACAGGAATTACATCTTTACTTGTTGCAGATATAGTAATTGGTGAAGACGCTGAAACAAAGATTGATTTTGAAACAGCTAATGAAATTCATTTTGATGCTAATAATATAGAAAGATTGAACATTGCATCAGGAACAACAACAACATATCAACCAATAGCATTTTCAGGGTCAGGTGTAGTTAATCAGATTACTTTCACGGATTCATCTCAACCTGCAGGTGTTTTTTATATTACCTCAGCACTATATAGTGGAGGTGGTGGAAATCCAAATATTCTCAAATCTATTAATAGTACAATAGTACAAGTAATTTCAAACACTGGAGGTGTAGAATTAACTTCAGGAGCAACAAGTTTTTCAGCTATAAGTTCTGATGAAAGATTAAAACAAAATTGGAATAATTTTGAAAATGCAACTGATAAAATTAACACACTTACTAAGATTGGTGAATATCAAAAGAAAGACCCAATCACAAATGATTTTCCAAAATCAACAAATATAGATGGAAATGAAGTAGCTGAAGATAAAAAGTTTTATGGTCTTTCAGCTAATGAAGTACAAAAAATATTACCACTTTCTGCAATAGCACATAAAGATGGGTATTTAGGTTTGAACTATCAAGATGTATTTGTATTGTCATTAAAAGCTATTCAAGAGTTATCAGAACAGAATAAATTATTAAAAGAAAGGGTTACTGCACTTGAAAATGCTTAATTGTACCATATGAAAAATATGGACTTAACACAGATGGTATTGACAGGAGCATCTCTTATTATTATTGGAATGTGTGGATGGCTATTGACTACAGTAAATTCTATGGAAAAAGAAGTTCAGTTAATTAGTTATAAGCTTTCAGAGGCAGAAACTAAGTTACACTCTATTCAACTAACAGATCCGTCTCACAGCCCAACTCATTGTCCAATATGCTTACACATGAAACTTGGTTATTGAAAATGCTTAAAAGATTAACTATTCCTTTTATGTTTTTATTGAGTTGTAGTGGAGTAGATAATATAGATATCCTAATAGACCAAGATGGTACAGGTCATTTTTATAATACAATAGGTTTGTTTAATCAAGATTCTACAAGGCTTTGGTGTTATACACATGAGCAGTTTGAAACTGTAAAAAAAGATACAAACAAAACTAAGGATAAAGATTGGCAAAAGTTTGCAAGTTTTTATAGTCTGTTCTAATGGCTAAGATAGAAGAAAAAAGTGGAGTGTCCTTCAGTCTCAGTTTCTTAATTCAAATGTTAAGTGGAATTATTCTTTTTGTGTGGATTTACTCACAGTTAGATAGCAGACTATCAACAGCAGAAACTTCTTCAGTTAATAACACAATGCACATAGAAAAAATACAAACTGATATGATGGCTAACCAAGATTCTCCTATTAGTGCTGATTTTAAA
>Ga0114999_10004946_pt1 | contig 15887 bp, 11 predicted proteins | sample ArcticOcean_MG_C_3_FD_89820 | JGI IMG/M metagenome (GOLD analysis project Ga0114999, IMG submission 89820) | Marine microbial communities from western Arctic Ocean - ArcticOcean_MG_CB8_126 | ecosystem: Environmental > Aquatic > Marine > Oceanic | place: Arctic Ocean: Canada Basin | collected...
CGTTAGCGGATCCGGATCTCCTGGCGGAAACGGCAAATCAGTCCCCAGCACCATCTGCTCAATACCGACCAGATCACGGAGATACCGCAAAGCTGGCCCGTGATGCAGGATGGTGTCGTAGTGCATTCGCCTGAGATAGTCCGAGGGCGGGTTCTCGGCGACAGTCCCAGTCATCTTATGCGGTGCCGCATTGTGCATCCGATCAAACCGTCCGATCAGCCATGGCACCGACCCGCCACCATGCGACAACACCAGCTGCAAATCCGGGAACCGGTCCAACACACCATTTGAAATCAGTGAGCCGACGGTCAATGTCGTGTCATTGGTATAGGCGACGACCTGATTGAGCGCGAACTTGGTCGCCCGCTGTGGCGCAATCGGCTGAGCCGGATGCAAAAACACCGGCGCTTTCAATTCGACACAAGCCGCCCAAAATTCATCGAGATCACATTCGCCGAGATTCTCATGACTGATATGGGTCGCCGCAATTGCCCCGACTGCCCCCGCCGCCATAGACCGTTCCAATTCACGCGCCGCCGCCGCGGGATCCTGCAGCGGGCCCGACGCCATCCAGGAAAATTGTATGCGATGCGCGTCACACAGATCGGCCAGACAGTCATTCATCAAACGGTGCCAGAGGAGCCCCTTATAAGCCGGCATTTCATAACCAAAAATATCGGTCCACAATGACAAAACCTGGTGCTGGAGCCCAATTTTTTCCATCTCATTCAGGCGAATATTGACATCGGTCAGCGTGTCAAAAAATGGTCGTATCTGAATCCCCGAGGCAAACCGGCAGCAGTGACAGCCGGGTTCTGATTCCAGGAGATCGATCCCGAAATCGGCACCGCGATCCGCCAAAGTCTCAATAACAGAGGGCGGGACAAAATGGGCATGAACGTCGATCGCCATCTCAGGCTCCTTTTTCAGCAAGCAATTCACGAATCCGCATGGGTGATAATGGCAAGTCAGTGATCTGGACATCATATTGGCGCAGCGCCCGCGCCACGGCATTGCCGACTGCCCCCGCCACCGCGACGATGCCGCCCTCGCCAGCGCCTTTGAAGCCCATCGGATTGAATTTCGATGGGCTTTCTTCCAGCGTAATGGCGGTAATTTCTGGCAAATCCGTCGATAACGGCAGCAAATACTCGGCGAGATTGGCCGTCATCAACTGGCCATCATCGTCGTAGATCATATGATCCAGCAACGTGCCGCCGAGCCCCTGAACCAACCCACCGACCGCCTGGCCTTTCACCATCATCGGGTTTAATGCTCGGCCAATTTCCTCGATCAACGCGTATTTAACGAGGTCTATTCCGCCGGTTTCAACATCCACCGCGACCAACGCCGCATGCGCGCCGTATGAATAAGACAGCTTGCCGTCATTACTGAAACTGGCATCGGCGGACAACGCTTCGCCGCCGCCGCGCGTTGCCGCAAACACGGCAAGTTCCTGCAATGTCAGCCGTTCGCCATCATCACGTGCCACCGCGCCCCCCTCATAAGTAAGGCCGTCAGTCGCGACATTCCAGCGAAGTGCCGCCAACTCAACCGCCTTTTCAGTCAAGGCATCAGACGCTTTTCGTACTGCATTGCTAGCCATAACTGTGCAGCGGCTATGAAAGGTACCGCCACCGCTTTCCACCAATGTCGTACTGCCGTGAAGCACTGAGATACCAGCCATATCAGTCTGCAGAATTTCGCCACAGATTTGCGCCATGCCGGTCTCAAGCCCCTGCCCAACCGATGATGCGCCGGTACGCAGCTCAATACTGCCATCGCGCGCCACCGTAATCCGCGCCGTCTCCGGCGGCCCGGCCGCACTGCTTTCGACAAAGATCGCGAGGCCAAGCCCCATCAGCTTGCCGTCTTTAACCTCGCCCTGGTGATCTTTCCAATGATCGTACTCAACCTCATCCAGCAATTGCTGAAAGGCCGATGCGTAGTTGCCGTCGTCGAAGGTCGCATCGGGGTCACCGGGGACCAGCTCGCCCATCCGATAGGGAAGTTCTTCGGGCTTCATCAGATTGCGGAGTCGTAGTTCCGCGGGATCAATGCCGAGATCATCAGCCATCATATCAAGCAGCCGTTCACGACAGAAATTTGCTTCAAACCTGCCCGGTCCGCGCATCGTGCCGACCGGCGTCTTGTTGGTGACAATCGCTTTCATTTCGGCGGCAAAAGCCGGAATCCGATAGGGCCCCGGCAAAAACTGAACCGTTTTCGATGGTACGACGCCGCCATTAGTCCGAACATAGGCACCGAGATCACCCCGCACTTCACAGCGCATACCGAGAATTTCGCCATCCCGGGTAGCGGCGATTTCCAGATCGCAAGTGATATCCCGAGAATGATTGCACGCCATCAGGTTCTCACGGCGATCTTCAATCCACTTCACAGGTTTGCCGACACGTTTGGCCGCGATCAAAACCAAATAGTCTTCTGGGTAGAGCTCACCCCGCGCGCCAAACGCACCGCCGACATCGAGCTCGATCAACTCCACCAGATTTTCTTCGAGCCCAAAGGCGGTAGCAAGATGGCGCCTGTTGAAGAACGTGACCTTGGCGGCACCAGTCAGCCGCAGCACACCGGAGGGCTGATCACATTCACCGATCAAGCCCCGCGTTTCCAACGGGCAAGCGGCATGGCGGTTCGTGACGAAGCGTTCCCGCCTCGTATAAGGTGCGCCCATAAAAGCCGCCTCGATATCCCCACGTCCAACAGGATAGGCCGCACCGACGTTTTCACCCGCCGCATCATGCAGCAAAACATCGCCAGTCTGCGCCTGATCAAGCGTGGTAACCGCAGGTAATGCTTCAATATCAACAATGATCTCAGCCAGTGCATCTTCCGCAAGATAGCGGTTCTCTGCGATGACAACTGCGATCGGCTCACCGACGTAGCGCACCTTGTCGACCGCAATGGGCTTCTGCAGAAACCGTTCAAAGCCTTTAAAAGGCGCCAGCCGTAACGGGATATCCGGCAACGCCATCTCAATATCACCAGCCGCAAAGGCATCAATTACGCCCGGCATCTCCCGCGCTGCCGAGAGATCGATCGCCTTTATCCAGCCATGTGCCTGCGGGCTGCGCAGGATCGCCATATGGACCATCCCTGACAATGACACATCATCGACAAACTGTCCGGTCCCGGTCAGAAACCGCTGATCTTCGAGGCGGGGTACCGATTGACCGATATAGCGGATCTGTGTTGTTTCGTTCATTGCTGATCCTTGGAATTATCTTCAGCGCTCAAGGTAAGTCATCGAGACTATTGGGAGCAACGACCAGAGCAACATAAATTCCAAACAACCATTTCCTGTACAGCAAAAAAACGCCATGATCTCGCCAGCATTCCGAACACAAAACATATGAGAGCGAGCAATGGACCTGCAATTGAACGGCAAGAAGGCAATCGTAACTGGTGGCAGCGAAGGGATCGGCAAGGCGATTACCTTGGGATTAGCGCAGGAAGGCGTCGACGTTGCTATCTGTGCGCGCCGCAAAGAACCGCTCGAAGCCGCCGCCAAAGAGATTGCCGATGCCACCGGCCGCAATATTGTCCCGATCACTGCAGATCTGACTGATACAGAACAGGCCAATGCCTTTATCGATGGGGCCGTAGAAGCCCTCGGCGGCGTCGATATTCTGGTCAATAATGCCGGTGCCGCCGTCGGGGGTGTGCTGGAATATCTTTCTGATGAGCAGTGGGAAGATGCGTTGCAGCTCAAATTCTTCGGCTATGTCCGCTGTACCCGTGCCGTCTTACCGCATTTCAAAAAACAGGGCGGCGGGCGGGTTGTTAATCTGATCGGCAATGACGGCGTCAAACATTCTTACTGGGAAATCGCCCCTGGCGCCGCCAATGCTGCAGGTCAGAACCTGACCATTTCGCTGGCCGGCCAATACGGCAAAGACAATATAAGCTTCGTCGCGGTAAACCCCGGCCCGGTCCGAACCGAACGCTGGGCGGGTCTCGTCGAGGGCATGGCGCGGGATATGAAACTCACTATCGAGGAAGCCGATCAGCTGGCACCCCGCAGCATTCCCTTGGGCCGCATTGCTGAAACCGTTGAGGTCGCCAATCTGGTGACTTATCTGGCTTCGCCACTAGCGCATTTCGTCAATGGTACGATGATCGAGATCGATGGCGGTCAGCAAAAACCGATGATGGACGCCTTTCGCGACGGCTGAGAACGCCTACAGCCCCGCCACATTATCGCGCGAGAAGTCGTAACCCTGCTTGACGATGAACTCGAGCAGGAACGGCGCGCCGCCTTCGATAACCGCGACCGCTTCCTTAATCGCCGGGATAATATCTTCCGGTGCCTCGACACGGCGTGACTGCACATTCAGCCCTTCCGCGACCTTGGCATAATTGCCACCGACATCCATCGCCCGGTATTTCTCCGTCGCCAAGACAAGCACATCGCGTTCTGCCGCCATGACGCTGTTATTGAAGACGATGGTCAGGATCGCAATCCCGTTCCGCGACGCCGTTTCCAAATCCATCCCCGTCATGCCAATCGCGGCATCACCCATAACGTTAATGCAGATTTTATCCGGCGCGGCCAGTTTGGCGCCGAGATTGATACCCAACCCGTAACCGAGCTGGGTAGATTTCCCCCACCCCATATAGGACCCTGCCGCCGTGCTTTCCCAGCTCGACATCATCTGTTCCCGCGGGCTGCCGGAATCATGGGTCATGATGACATTGTCCCGATCAAGCGTATCCATCAGATCCTGAATAACCCGGTACTGGTTGATCGGCACTTCGTCAGATGTCCTATGGACTTGCCAATCCGCTATCCATGACGCCTTTACGGTTGCGATGTCATCTTTCAAAGCTTGGACTGCCTTCGCGTCAGCCGCACCGCGCTGATTTTTGATTTCGGCGATCAGCGCTTTTGCGACCATTTTGGCATCGCCAATCACAGCATGATCCGCCCGGTAATCCTTATTGATATCCGACGGGTCGTTGGTCGAATGCACGATCTTCTTGCCGGGCGGCACTTTCGGCCCAAAATTGGTGATCGTCAGGCTCGACCCAATGGCAAAAACCAGATCAGCACGATCCATAAACTCAGACACCGTCCGGGGTCGTGATTTCGTGCTGCCACCAAGCGACAGTGGATGGTTTTCCGGTATCGCGCTTTTGCCGGGGTTGGTCATCATTACCGGCGCGGGAACCAGTTCCGCCAATTCGGCAATTTCTTCGCAGGCCTCGGCGTAGAGCACACCCTGGCCTGCCCACAAGATCGGGCTCTTAGCCGCAAGCAATATCCTTGCCGCTTCGGCAATTGCCGCTGGGTCCGGCGCAACCGGATAGGCTTGCACGGGCTCATATGTCAGCTCACCGCTAAATTCCTGATCCCAGACTTCAAGTGGAATTTCCAGCAATACCGGACCACCCTTACCGGTCCGCATCGCGTGATAAGCCTGCCGCATCAGATCAGGGATAGCCTGCACTGAATGCGCGCGAGCGGCCCATTTGGTAATCGGTGCAAAGACATCAACCGCACTAAACGTCGGATGGCGGTATTGCCGTGCCGACGCTAACCCACCCGGCAGGATCAACATCGGGACATTCTCACTAAAAGCCTGCGCAACACCCGGAAAGGCATTTTCAATGCCGGGGCCAGCCTGCGCTGCAAACACACCATTGACCTTGCCTCGCATGATCCTCGTATAGCCGTCGGCGATGCCGACACCGACACGTTCCTGACGGCACAGGATCGGTCGAATGCCAAGCTTCGCGCATTCTTCGATAACCGGATTCCGAGGGTAGCAGGAAATAAACTCCGTCCCTTCCCGTTTCAGAATTTCCGCAACGAGGGCAGCACCATTCATCTTTGTAACCTTTCTTACTCGGCAGCGACCGATTCGTAGTCGCGTTTCAATTGTTCTTTGATTGTTTCTTCGAATGACTCACCGTCGCGTAACGTAAACCGGGTCGAGCGGGCCCGGTAGCTCACGGGGTCAAGCCCCGGCGGTGTCTTCCCTGCCTGAAAATCTTTCAGACTTTGCAGCAGCAGTTTTCTGATCTGGATGATGGCCGTATCGCTGACGCCGAGATGCTCAATGGTGCGATCTGCAATCGGTCCCATCGATTCCTGAATGCCACAATCCTGAACGCCAAGTCCTTTTATCCCGGTATAGGAATCACCGCTGGCCTGAAATTCGCGATCAATATTATAGTCATTACTCTTGTTATTAATCGGAATATCCGTGCCGGGTATGTTTTGGGTATGGATCCCGTGATGGCTGGTCGAGCGCTCCAGATCCTCATCACTCAGAGGCTTGTCCGGCCAGTAATCGACGCTATAGAGCATGGTGTTGTCGTCATCGATAGGCACCCAGACATGTGCCGCCTCAGGACTAGTAGCAAAAACCTTATGAAATGGCATGCACATCAAATTCGATGCCCAAGATATTTCCCCCTCATTCAGGACGCGCCCGGTGCCGGCCATGAAACCGAAATCGGTCGGAACAATCGCGTACTCAGATGGCACCACCCGCCGGTTAGCCTCTGCTGTTCCCCGATGCAGAAAGGCAAGATGGCTAGTATCGAAACCACCCTCTAGCCCCTGCAACCAATTACATTCCTGAATATGACGTGTCGTATAGCAATGCGATTCCGGAATCATCGTCCATTCGAGCTCGGGAAACTCCGGTTTCAACTCGGCTGGCCCCATATAGGCCCACACCAGACCGCCCTGTTCGTGACACGGATAGGCTTTGATCTTTACCTTGCGTTGCAGCGTGCTGCCGGGTGGTTCGCTCGGCAAATCGACACAGTCCCCGTGAATATCAAATTTCCAACCGTGATAGACACAGCGCATTCCGCATTCTTCATTGCGGCCGAAAAACATCGATGCCGTGCGATGGGGGCAGCGCTCATCGATCAGACCGGCCCTTCCTTCGCTATCGCGGAAGGCAACGAGCTTTTCACCCAACAATCCAACGCGTACAGGGGGGCAGTCTGGCTTTTCAATCTGTTCAGAAAACACGGTGGGTATCCAATAACGGCGCATCAAATCGCCCATCGGCGTACCGGCATTCGTACGAGTCAGTAATTCATTGTCTTCATGGGAAAGCATGGACAGGCCTCCTCAAAGCTTTCCGACAATCAGCCGACGCCAGACCCAGAGCGTTTCAATCGTGGATCAAAAATATCGCGCATGCCATCGCCGAGCAGGTTAATGCCCAAAACCGTAAAGAAAATACAGAGGCCAGGGAAGAGCGCGAGCCACCACGAGGTACTGATATAGGCCCGACCATCGGCCAGCATACTGCCCCAGGTTGGAATCTCTGGTGGTACACCAAGGCCGAGGAAGCTGAGGCTCGCTTCGGAGATAATCGCTGTCGCCATGGCGAAGGTCCCGATCACCATCGCCGCCTGCATCAGATTGGGCAGGATATGTTTAATGATAATCCGGGTATCGCGCGCGCCGAGCGAACGAGCCGCATCGACAAAGTCTCGTGTGCGTAAGGACAGCGCCTGTCCGCGTGAAACACGGCAATACGGTATCCAGCGCTGTGCGACGAGGGCGGCAATCAAAATCCACAGCCCCTGACCAAAGAAAGCGATGACTGCAATGGCGAGTAGCAGCGGTGGAAACGCCCAGATAACCTCGACCAGCTTCTGGATAAAGAAATCAGTGCGCCCGGCGAAGTAACCGGAGATCGCCCCGAGACCAACACCGATGACACCCGAGACCACCACGACGGTCCCGGCGATGACCAGTGATATACGCGCGCCATAAAATATCCGGCTGAGGATATCGCGACCGATGTGGTCTGTGCCGAGAAAATGCACCCCATCAAACCATTGCGGTGCCCTCAGTGTATTCGCCAGGTTCTGCAAATTAGGGTCATAAGGCGAGATAAGAGGCGCCAAAACACCCATAAAGACCAGCAAGAACACCAGACTGCCACCCATAATGATTTTGGGTTTCAGCCACGGACGAAGGGCTTTGCGGAAATCAGAAGCCGGGCGCTTGGCTGGAGTTGCCTGGGCCGGGGACGCTTGTGATACGGGACTATTTGTCAAAACGAATCCTCGGATCAATGAGCCCATACATGACATCAATCGCGAAATTGATCATCACAAAGGCGAAGGTGTAGCAAAGCACCGTGCCAGTAATCAGCGGATAGTCGCGGGCGGTTATCGCCGAAATCAGCAGCGATCCCCCGCCGGGCCAGGAAAAGACCGTCTCAACAATGATTGAGCCCGAGAGCAATGTTCCGAGCTCCAGCCCAACGACCGTGATTATCGGGATCATGGCGTTACGTACGGCGTGATGCCACAACACCGTGCTTTCCTTAGCGCCCTTAGCACGCGCGGTAATTACATAATCCTCATGCATCACTTCAAGCACGGAGGATCGCGTCACCCGCATCATGATACCCATCATGTTGGTGCCGAGCGCGGTCGCCGGAAGAATAATGTACTTGATGCCATCCCAGGCAGCAGCCCAGTTGCGCTGAATCACACTGTCGAGAATATAAAACCCAGTGATCGGATCACCCGCTACACCATAGGTTTCACGCCCCGCCGATGGCAGTAGATTCAAGACTCCAGAAACTACGAGGATCAGCATTATACCGAACCAAAAATTCGGCATGCTGATACCAAAGAAGCCGACAATCGAGCCCAGATTATCCACCCAGGAGTTCGGCCTCGCCCCTGCCCATACCCCGAGCGGCAGCGCGACAATCACCGCAATCACAATTGAGAAAAACGCTAACTCAATCGTTGCCGGAAGCCGGTCAACGATCAGCAACAAAACCGGGTCGGCATAGCGGAACGACATGCCGAGATCACCCTGCAAGGCCGCAACCAGAAAACGCCAATACTGCACATAAACCGGCTGATCGAGCCCCCAACGGATACGGGCTTCTTCGATATCTTCTTTCGAGGCTTCATCCGACAGCAGGAGATCAGCGGGATCACCGGGTGCTGCCTGCACGAGCATAAACACCAACAGCGAAATCAATAACATGACCGGCAGCGTGCCAATCATTCGGCGGACGATATATCCAAACATTGCTCAGCCCACCTCACTATTGGCCACGAAGGCGTGGATCAGCTCGTTGAACTGTTTCGGATGTTCGCGATAGGAAAAATGCCCCGCCTGATTGATGATATGAAACTGGGCGTCGGACCGATGTTTGGCGACCAAATCCCACAGGACCCAGCCTTGTTCTATCGATGCTGTCGGATCGTTCTTGCCCCAAATGATTTGTGTGGGTCGTTTCAGACCTTCATCCCGCAGCATCGCAAACATTTTTGACTTATCGGCAGCGAGACCAGGAGTGAATTGTTTGATCCCCAACCCTTCAGTTTCCATCTTATCCCTGGCTTCCTGATATTTTGGCAGCGTCGCAACCTCGCAGCAAATATCCAGCCAATCAGACGTAATATGGTTGGGGCTGTAGGAATAATGTTCGAAAATCCACTTATGGCTTTCGCGCGACAGACGCGGTTCGGGTGGATTTCCCAGGACAATGCCGTTGAGCTCCACACCCGGCGAGCTGGTGTTGCTATCAACAATGGTGCAGCTGCGGACCAACTCTGGATGATCAAGAGTTAGACGGCAGGTCAAATAGCCGCCCCGCGAATGCCCCACCAGATCGGCAGGCCCTACGCCGAGGGCGTGTAATAAATCAGCAGCGTGTTCAACGACGGCCGCCATGCAGTAATCAGAATCGCTTTTGGGATTATCGGTAAAACCCTGGCCTAGCTTATCAACTGCGATCACCCGGTATCGTTCAGCCAAATCATCGAAGTTTGTGCTCCAGTCCCAGGCGCTATCGGCCGCGGTCGGGTGACCAAAAGCACCACCGTGAAACAAGATCAGCGGTGGCCCATCGCCCTTTTCATAGTAATGGGTTCTGATGCCACCCGCATCGATAAACTTGCCGTCTTCTTTCTGCATCAAACAGCCACGCTCTCAATAAAACCACTCAGGGTCGCGTTGAAATTATTAGCCTGTTCGCGCATCGAGAAGTGCCCAGCGCGATTCAGGATGTGCATATACGTCCGGCGTTCCGTCGTAGCCATCAGATCATAGAGACGCTGACCTTGCTCAAGTAATGCCGTGGGATCATTATAGCCCCACATGAGCATCGTTGGGCGCCGCATGCCGGTATCGCGAATACGGGCAAACGTATCTGATCGGTCCGCGGACAGCTTTGGCAGAAACTGGCGAGTCTTAAGCTTTTGTTTTTCGAGCTTGGCGACCGCCTCATGATGTTTTGGTTGCTTGCCGATATCGACCAGAACATCGAGCCAGTCGTCATCGATATGTTCATGTCCGTAAGAATAACGCTCCAAAACCCAACGCTGACATTCACGGCTGAGTGCGGGATGCGGAGGATTAGCCAGCACGACCTCATTCATACCAACCCCCGGCGCTAGCGTATTGCTATCAACACAGGTACAGGACGTGACTAAATCCGGTTGTTCAAGAGTGAGGCGTGCCACGACGTAGCCACCCCGTGAATGCCCCACAAGATGACAATTCTCGAGCTTCATCTTGCGAATAAAGGCGCCGAGATGCTGGACAACGGCATGCATCGTGTAATCGGAATCTTTTCGTGGATTGCCGGTATAGCCCTGACCCAGCTTGTCCACTGCAATGACATGAAACTTTTTAGCGAGGAAATCGAAATTACGGCTCCAGGTCCAGCTATTGCCGGATGCCTCCGCCGAGCCAAAATTGCCGCCATGCACGAGGATGACCGTCTTGCCGCGACCCTTTTCGTAATAATGGGTCTTTACGCCATCAACTGTGACGAACTTCCCCTTCTTCGGCATTGGCATAGCTGCCTCCCCTACGTGATCTACTAAGTATCGCGTAAGGACCCGTCCTCGAATTTGGACGGGCCCTCATACGATTATTTGCTAAACGCCGCGTTATTTGATGCGGATATTTTCACCATAGATTCGACCATTGGCCGGCGGTGAAATAGTGACGTTGTTAGCCACACCATAAGCCAAACGATGACGCCACATAAAGACCGCGGGGACATCATCCACGAGAACAGCAATGGCATCATTGATCAGCTTTTGACGCTTCTTGGGGTCGAACTCCTTGGCGACTTCGTCAAACAGCGCATCATATTTCGGGTTGGAATATTTGATACGCGGAGACACACCCGTCTTGAAGTACTGCGCCAATGCGGGACCAGGATCGATGACCGAGCCACGACCCTGATAGAAGAACGATCGCTTACCTTTCCGAACATTGGCCCACTGAGTTGACCATTCCGGTGTCAATAGCTTGGCGCGAATACCAACCTTGGCCAGCATCGGCACGATCGCCTGTGTAATGATCTTATCATTCACATAACGGCCAACCGGCGTCGACATCTCAACATCGACCCCATTGGGATAGCCTGCTTCCTTGACCAGACGCGCCGCTTTTGCAGGATCATATTGGAGATCAAAGGCTTTTGACCGATCAGCATCATAGCCAATCTGACCCGGGCCAATGGCACCCTTCAGCTTACCCGCCATGCCTTGCAAAATGGTCTTAATTAGCATGTCACGATCAATCGCATGGGCAACTGCCTGCCGCAGTTTCTTGTTGTCCCACGGTTTGAAGGCCGGGTTCATCAGCAACATCATTATTTCGACTGAATCGGTGTAAGACAATTTGGTGCCCTTACCCGCTTCAACCCGTTTCATGAGATGTGGCGGAATAAACTGAGCGATCTGAATTTCACCGTTCAGCAAGGCCGTCACTCGCTGCTCAACCTCGGCCATTTTGCGCCAGATTAAGACGTCAGGGTTGTCCTTGTTGCCAAATACGCTGTTCTTGGCGCGTTTGGTAATAACCTGCTCACCGATCACAACGCGGTCCAGCTTATAGGGACCAAAACCATCGGGATGCTTGCGATCTGCATCACGCGGGCCATGCTTGTCGAACACTGCCTTGCGCGTAATGGCGTAGATATCACAGACATGCTGCAACAAATGTGCCGTAGGCTTTTTGGTGATCATCCTGACAGTGTGTTTGTCGATCGCCGTCGCAGATTTCAACGGCCGCACATTCTGCTTTTGAGAACTCTGCTTGTCAGTCTTGATACGATTGATGGTATGCACGACATCAGCAGCCGTCAGCTCAGCACCGGAATGGCTCTTAACATCCTTGCGCAGCTTAAAGGTCCATTCATTGGGGTCCTTCGGATTGACCGACCAGCTTTTCGCCAACATTGGCGAATAATCTGCTTTCTTAAAGTCATAACGGCACAAACAACCATAAATGTTGCACCAGATGCCATACATCTGAGCTGCGGAATCCTGATAGGGGTTCCAACCGTATATGTTTCCGGTAGCGCCAATGACGACCTTTTTCTCTGCCGTCGCCGACGTCGCTGTCAGCGTGACCGCCGCCGCCATTGTCAGGGCCGCTGCCGCCGTTCTCAAACTCAGTAATTTACGCATCTTCATCTCCCTTTCCTCTGTTAAAGTCAGGTCTTTAAAATCTTATTGATCGAAATAACCGTTCATAATCGCGTCGTGCCAAATCTTGGTAACGACAGGACAAACACCTAACGGCAAGCCTTCTTCGGTCCGCCAATAGGAATGCACACCAGTGCCGAGCTGAATAAATCTGAACTTCGGTGCCGGGTTGAGCTGCGCATAGCGCTCAGTCAGAAACTCGTAAGTCGGCACGGTGTGGTCGCGGCTATAATCGCAAATACCGTGCAGCAGATTGGGGACTGGTTTCACACCTTCGCCCTCTAACGGCACGCCATAACCGAGATACTCATCAACCAGTGCATCCGTTTCGGCTTTGTTGAAGCCCTGATATTCTGCCGCCACCTGGGCGGCTTCCGTCAGGCAAGACGGCGTACGGTTGTGATACCAGTTCTCCGCCTTGAACTGTGGGAAGCGCTTGGCATCATTCCATTGTTCAAACAACTCTTCCATAACCTGCGCCAAGCGGAAGAGCGGTTTATCACCTTCGGCCAGGGCGAGCTCAGCGCCCTTGTAGCGAGCAAGTTCCCGCCAATCGCGGATCAGCACATAGTTAAATGGCGTCGGCCAGTCGTGCTTGGTCATCTCATTGAAAAATTGACCAAAGGGCGAGTTCTCAATTCCGATCAACCCACGAATATTTTCCACCCGCTGCATGGCCGTATGGACAAACGGCCCCCCAGTGGAATGGCCATGCACATAGATCGACCATTCATCGGGCGGGAAATGCCGGGCACAGATATCCAGCATGGCATCAACGATTGCCTTGGGCCACGCGGCCATCCGGACATGAAACATCGACCCCGGCTTGGACACCGCGTAACGCCGCGAGCCATAAATCTCACGGTGGCTGTCATCGGTTTTCACATCATACTGATCCGGCGTAATCTCTTCGCCCTTGAGCCAGACCGGTGTCCGGACCGTGCCATCCTCATGGAAGGTATCGCCAGGCCAGTCATGCTCGGGATCATCAAAGTAAAACCGACCCGGATAGGTCATGTTGCAAACCTTGTAGCCGCGCTTGCCACAAAAGGTTTGAGCAAGCCGCTCAATGGATCGCCAATCTGACGCCCCACCATGCATCATAAAGATGGCGAGCTTCTTGCCATCCGGTCCTACCGCAATCTTTGACGGATCAGCGGGTTCATGGACAATATTGCCAATATCCCAATCCAGCCCGTTGGAATGGATACGAAACACGTCTTCAGTTTCGGTGTAGGCGATATCGGGCTCAGCCAGGATCGCATCCGAAATTCGGATTAGCTCATCCTTTTCAATCCGTGTCGGTGGCTCCCAGCCGCCAGATTGCACTGCTTTCGTAGCCATAAGCGCCTCCCCGTGAGGCTAGTGACCGCCCTTTATCGAGCGTGTCATTTTTGTTACCCATAACGCTAACACGGGAATTAGAAGCTGACGAGTCCTCCACAAACTTTTTGCCGTTTAATCGTAATGGCCGCTTTCAATCAGTTTAAACCAGATCCGGCCGACGGTTTTGCAGGTGTCATGCAGAATATCATGGCGGAAACCCTCTAACCGAGCGACACGATACCGTTTGCAATATTGTTCGCTAACCTTGCGCGCGGCATCAACCTTCCAGGGTTGAATCACCTGATCGAGTGTTCCGTTCATTTCCAGAATGGCAACATCACGGAGTTCATCCGCTGGATAGAGGGGCAGCATGATCTTCTGCAAGAATTTTGCAAATCCTGCCGTACGGTCCTCTTCTGATAAAAAATCAGATTCCCACAAACGAGTTGCTTGTTCTGTCAGCGCAGCGACGTTGTAATGCATAAACACGTCCTCAACTGATTTAAAGTTCGGCGCATGCATCGACTCCTCAAACCATTCTTCGCGCAACTCATCATCAATATGCGTGGTATAGAATAAGAAATCCGGTCGCCCGCGTTCCCTGACTCGTAAACACGATTCTTCATACGGCCAGTCATGATTACCCGTGCTCGCGCGACTATAGAGATAAGCAGACGGGTTATTGGACGTGCCCCATCCCAAAATGCCATCGGGTGTTAGATGTCGGCACAACGCCCAAAGAAACGGTCCGCCGGTCGAGAACCCCCAATACAACAGGAGAATGTCTTCTCGAGACTTGGTGTGATTTTCCAATGCTCGTGCGGCACCTTGTCTGTATCCTTCAACAATTGTGTCAGGAGTTGCAGCCAGCATGTGATCATGTAGCTCTGTCCCGTCTGCAGGTAGGCGGTATGTGTCGCTGCCGGTTGGGCTGGCCTGCCCCGTGGAGGCGTGGCTGGTATAATCGCTGGCAGACCAATATTCCGGTTGATGGCGCGTAAAGACCGGCATGCGCTCGCCAAGCGGAATATCCTTCCAGCTGCCTCCCTCATCAAAGAAATTCCAGCGCCCGAGGCGCGGTACAATTGCGACGGTCACCCCACGACTGGCAAGCCACGGGGCCATCCCCGGCATTTTCTCATAGGTCTCGATAAATCCGTTGCCGTTATCCTTACCACCCTCGCCACAGACCAGTAGGATTTCGCGACCATTATGCAGACGCGGCGTATCCGGCTTGAAGGTGATCAGCACCTGCGTGAATGGTTTTCCATGCCTTTCGAAGTCGATGTATTCGACGGTTTTGGTAAAGCCAGTGGTTTCGGGATAGGCGTCGCAGGCGGTGATCGCCGCAACCGCTTCCTTGGACAGAATGCCGTTATCCTCCGGTAGAATAACAATGTCTTCTTCGCTCATATTTCTCTCCCTGAAATCTTTGAACCCGTCGCGCCGTTTTACTTCAACTTGAAAAGAAGTAGGGTTTTTGTAACTCAATCATAATTTGGAGGCGGCGTCATGGCATCAGATAAAGCTCAGAACATATCAACCGGCAGCTACAACCCAAAAGCCTCGGGCGTTATTACTTGGCACGATGCCATTCCGTCTTTTCTCGACGGTAGTGATACGCCACGCGCCTATCTGGAACGCTGCCTCGCAACGATCGATGCCCGCGAACCGACTGTCCGGGCCTTCGTCTCGACCGATGTTGAGGTTGCCCGCAAGGCCGCCGATAAGGCGACAACCCGTTATAAAAAAAACCAGCCGCTTTCAGTGGTCGACGGCATGCCGTTTGTCGTCAAAGACCTGTACGAGGTCAAAGGGATGCCGACCGAACTCGGCAGCCCGGCAATGCGCGGCTATGGTGGCGACAAGGATTGCGCCCATGCCCGTGCGCTACGCGAAGGCGGCGCCGCGATCCTGGCAAAATCTGTCACCACCGAGTTCGGCTCTATCGATGCCGGGCCGACCCGAAACCCATTTGATATCACGTGCACACCAGGCGGTTCTTCAAGTGGGACATCCGCGGCGATTGGAGCAGGAATGGTTCCAGCGGGCAGCGGCAGTCAAGTGCGTGGGTCGATTTTGCGCCC
>Ga0114999_10004947_pt1 | contig 15881 bp, 16 predicted proteins | sample ArcticOcean_MG_C_3_FD_89820 | JGI IMG/M metagenome (GOLD analysis project Ga0114999, IMG submission 89820) | Marine microbial communities from western Arctic Ocean - ArcticOcean_MG_CB8_126 | ecosystem: Environmental > Aquatic > Marine > Oceanic | place: Arctic Ocean: Canada Basin | collected...
CGGCGCCAGTGCGTCTGAGTATAGAGGCAGTGGCAGTCGCAAAACAATCACCCATCGCACAGGGCCTTGTGTGTCGATCCACTCCACTCCTCATCGACAGATTGGCAGGACCGGCTGCAAATAACACCTCCATACAGAGATCATGGTGTGGCGACACCTGTTCAGCAATCACCGAGGTACGGTTGCAACCAGGGACGGCGAAGGTCGTGATGTTGTCCTGATCTGGCTCTTTGATCACCGCGGCGGGTATGCCTGCCTCGTTGTCGATGCCATCACGGGCGAGGCCGACGAAGTGCCCATCCCTTTCGATCCGGGTCACGACTGTCCCTACGCTTCTGTTCTGTCGTGTGGCAATCGTTACTACACCCACTTCAACAGTCACTTTGTTGAGTTTGATCCCAACTCCAGATCCTTCACGTTCTGCCACGAAACCGAACCAAAAATGTCCATGGGTATGACCCAGGACGACGACGGCTGCATCTGGTCCGTCAGCTACCCGGACAGCGGTCTGGTTCGGTTCAACCCAGCGACGCGGGAATTCACAGACTTCGGCCACGTGTACAAGCAGAACTGGCCGCAATACCAACGCTTCATCGCCGCCGACGACAAGGGCTGGATCTACTTCGCCCTCGGCAATACGGCGACCCAAATCATCGCCTTCGACCCGGGCACAGGTGCCACGGAAGCGCTTCTGTCCGATCCCGAGCGTGTCGAAGGGGCGACGGCCTTCGTTGAGCGAGATCGAGACGGGCGTGTCTACGCTTTGGCAGATTCCTCCGCGCAGGATCAAGACAGTTGGCTACAGCTATACGAAGGCCAGCGACTGGAAGCCGGAGACCACCGAGGGCGGGATGCCAAGGCGATTATCACTTCCAGCCAAGCACTGTTCCACCGCACCTTCCCTTCGGGCCGGCGACTCATCCACTGTGACACGGTAGAAGGCGAACTGATTGTCGAAGATCCCGCCACTGGGGAACGATGGGAGAACCACTTCGAGTACTCCAGCGAGGGTGCTCATTTAATGGGAGTTGCCGTCGCGCCGAATCACACCATCTGTGGTGGCACGGCGTTCCCCATGCGTTTCTTTCAGTTTGATCCGCGTGAAGAGGCATGGACGAATCGTGCCTCGCATGGTCAGTGGAACACTGTCGCGCGCCAAGGGAACAGATACTTCGTCGGCGGCTACACGGGAGGTTTTCTCCTGGAGTGGGATCCCTCTGCCACATGGGTCGACACCGATCCGGACCTTGCCGATACCAACCCCCGTTTTCTCGCCGACAGTGCCCCCTCGATCAATCGACCTCATGCTCTGCTGGCCCACCCAAATGGTCGACACTTGATTCTTGGCGGGACCCCGGGGTATGGCCTCACTGGTGGTGGCATTCTCGTCTGGGATCGACTGGAGCAAAAACAAGTGCTCCTGGAGCATAAGGACTGGCTACCAAATCACTCGGTCATGAGCCTTGTCGCCCTTGATGAGACACGGGCCTTTGGTGGCTCAACGGTGGCTCCCGGCACAGGCGGGGAGGCGCGGGCCCAGCTCGCCGAGCTATTTGAGTTCGATCTCAACACAATGCAGGTGACGTGGCATGCTCCCGTCCTCGACGGTGTCACAGAATATACAAACCTCACCCTCTCATCAGAGGGGCTCCTCTACGGAATCGCTGACAAAACCCGTTTCTTCGTCTACGATATCGAGGCTCGTTCAATTTTGCTGGAGCATGCCACGACAGACAGCCTTGGTGAATCCGCCTATCACCAGGGCCCGCGTCTATTCATCACCGATCCAGACACCGACACGACGTTCCTGCTTTTCCACCACTGCATTGCCAAGATTTGCAGCGCCCCTGATTATCACTTACAAAAGGTGAGCGAGTCACCGGTGCCGATTCACTGTGGCGGAGACCTCCTCGGTGGCAGGATCTACTTCGGTAGTGGTTCCCATCTATATAGTTGCGACACAGGAGAATTTAGCTAAGTGACCATCGAATCAGCTACACTGGGTGGCGGTTGCTTCTGGTGTCTGGAAGCGGCCTACGAGCAAGTAGAAGGTGTTGGGAGTGTGACTTCCGGGTACGCAGGTGGGCACGTGGACGAGCCAAGGTATGAGGCGGTCTGTATGGGTACGACGGGACACGCTGAAGTTGTCCAGGTGGCATATGAAGCAGAGACGCTTTCTTTCGACGAGATCCTCGAGATCTTCTTTGGCATCCACGATCCGACCACCGTCGACCGACAGGGACACGACGTTGGTCCCCAATACCGATCAGCGATCTTCACTGCAACAGACACGCAGGCAGCAACATCTTCGCAAATGATCAAGCAACTCACCGAGGAAGCGATTTTCGATCAACCGATCGTTACCACCGTAGAGCCCCTGAAGAGATTCTGGCCTGCCGAGCAGTACCATCACTCGTATTATCAACGCAATCCAGGCCAGTCCTATTGCACGATGGTGGTCGGCCCTAAGGTCGCGAAGTTTCGTCAACAATTCGCTCACCGCCTTCGCAAGTAGCCCACGGAATGGCAGGATCGTGACACAAGAAACGTACACGCCCAGAGCATGTCGGGTTACTGCAAGACATGGCCGACTTGTTGAAGTATGGTTCCGATGGTTGGCCCAACTCCAGGCCATGGAGGCACGTGGCCACCTGGCAGAGCAGGTGTGGAAGATACGTGGCACGACGGATGTCAAGCAGGTGATGGCCGTCCTGCGTCAGCGTCTCAAGAGCCTGGAAAATCGCCACATCCATTGCGGACCCCCTCTCTGCGATGGCGACCCGTTCCGATCCCACAATATGGAGAGTGGCGATTGGAAGGCCCTTGACCTTGGACCCCTGCCGCCTTTTCTCACGGGACTCTCGCATCGACTCAGCACAGACCCTCGGACGGGGTCTTGTTGCGGATTTGACGAAGCAACTGCACGCTATGCTGTCTCTCGATCCCGTTGGTGGAACCAGCCTTTCATCAGTTTCCCGGTGACTTTCTGATGTCGAAGAAGAAGATTCTCGTCGTCGAGGACGAGGCCATTGTGGCGCGCGACATTGAGCAGACCCTGACAAAACTTGGTTTTGACGTGGTCGGAACAGCCCAGTTCGCCAACGAAGCCGTCGCCAAGGCCGCCGAGACGCAACCTGACCTTATCCTGATGGACATCAGCCTGCAGGGCAACCAGGACGGCATTGAAACGGCGCAGATCATCGGCGCTCGAAACGAGACTCCGGTCGTGTTTCTCACGGCCCACACAGATAAAGCGACCCTCGCTCGCGCCCAGGGAATTTCTCCAGCAGGTTATCTGGCCAAACCCTTCAACCGTGAGCGCCTGCGCGACACCATTTACAAGGCTCTCGGCATCGAGGAAACGGACGTCGCCAAGCCGCGAGGCCAAGCCTCCATCCTCCTCATCGATCATTCAAATTTTTCGCAGGCGATCTCACTCAGCCTGTTGCGCAAACAGTTGAGTGTCAAGATTGCAAGTTCTTACCCGCGGGCAAAGCAAATGATGCGGGAAAGCTCAGCAGATCTCATTGTGGCCAACATCGACCAGGCAGATGCAGGTCGTGGCGAGGCATTGAGACGCCTGCGCCGTGAGGCGCGTATCGATACGCCAGCCATCGTGGTTTCCGTACAGTTTACGCCACAGGATGTGCAACTGCTCGAAGGCGAGAATGTTCAGGCCTTCGTCGTTCTCGATGCTCAGTTGGGGGCGCGACTCGTGGAAGAGGTCGAGAAGATCATCAACTGAGACGACCCGCCTAGTTCACGTCCGATCTCAGGAAGGACACAAAGGCGGCCATGAAAAACAGGATGGCGAACAACAACAACAACAGTGTGTCGACCATTCGAGATTCAAAGCGCTCGCTGAGCCCTTCGGCGGTGTAGGAGAAGTCCGGCATCGCGTCGATATCATAGTCATCGTCGCTGCCACCAAAAGCAGAGGCGTCCTCGCCTGCCTGCTCTGCGACGAAGCGCACAAACTGATGCTGAAAATTGCGTAGTGTGTTGATCAGCCGCTCTTCGTGGCGCACGCCCGTTGCGCCCACATCGGTACTGGCGTAGACGAACGAGGCAACCGGCGAGATGCGTGTGAGTTGCCGAGCGATGTCGGTCTGACGTCGTAGTTGAATCTCGAAATTTCGTACCACCGCCGACGTTACTTTGTTGACTTCGCGCTGCAATTCATTTCGTTGTTCGCGAATCTCCCGAAAGAACGCGCTACGTTCCTCGCGACTCATGCCGCGAACACGACGACGCATCGAACCCCAGTCTGTCTGATACTGATCGGAGATCTGCTTGCTGCGTAGCGCGATCTCCCGCTCTACCTGTCCCACGTCGGGCACGGGGGCCACCCATTCGGCCAGGTAGGGTCCCATATTGGGGATGACCAATGCCAGCAAGACCCACAGCGACAACAGTGTAAGAATCGCTGTCGAAGACGTTCTGGCGCGCACCGACACCAACAGACCGATGGAAAACATGACGGCCAACAGTAGCAGGGACAACACACCGGCCATGGCAAAAGCCTGCCAGTCTGTCGTGGTGAAGGGTATTTCTGCCGAGGTGGAGATCAACAGAGCCCCCGTCACCAGGGCGACAACGAATGGCAGGGCCAGCGAAAGATAGCCACCTATCCACTTGGCGAGGATGACGAGATCGCGGGGTACCGGAAACGAGAGCAGAAGCATTAGTGTTCCCGTTTCGCGCTCGCCGGCGACTGAGTCGTAGGAGATGAAGAAGGCCAGCAGGCTCAGCACCACGGCGACGATGAACAGCATGTCGGCGACCGGAAATAGTAGCACGGCAGGATTCGTATTCAGATCGCCGGCGAATCCCGGCATGAAGTCGTCGGAGACCACGGCGGTGCGATCCAACGTCTTCTCGACACCGTAAAACAGTACCTGGAAGCTTTGCGGCGGGCGGTCTACTCGTATTCCCTGCCGCTGCAGCTGGCGATAGGACCCGTATTCACGCGCTTGATCTCGATACTCGCTCTGATTGTGGGTGAATTCAGCTCGGCGTGAGGCCAGATCTGCCCGCAGAACGAAAACACTGACGATCCCCAGCACGATGCACAAGCTTGCACATACGAGGAAACGAAATTCCAGTAGGCTGACGAGCCATTCCTTGAGGATCAGCGCCCGCAGCATCGAAATCTCCCATGCTCCGACACTGGCGTGGCGGCCTCAGGACGCAAGATCATATCGCCGGAATCCAAAATAAGCGAGCAAGAAAAAGGTGCCATTGAGTATCACCAGCAGGAGTATGTCGATCTGCCCATCGGCGGCGATCTGTGCGAGAGGAATGCGCGGTGGGGCGAAGACCGGCAAATCGTTAGGATCGATAGGTGCCTCCATCATCTCATCGCGCTCTTCGCGGTCCTGAATGCCCTCCACCGAACGTCGTCTATCCGATTCGATGCGTTCCAGCGCATCGGCAAACTCAGCTCGGTAACGATCTATGTAGACTCGCATCGCTGAAAACTCGGCCAGGCCTGAGCCGGCCAGAGACGCCGTGGCGTAGACATAACTGGCCGATGGTGACAGTCGCGCCATGGTGGTGCTTGCCGCCACCTGCGCCTGCAGGCGTCGGGTGAAGTCCGACATCAGCGCATCGGTCTCTTTCGCCTGACGCTGTTCGGCTTCTTCGCGCAATGCATCGCGCTGATCTCGATCCAGCCCACGCCGTCGCATCCCAACGAAGGCGGCGCGACGAATGGCGGCCCGTTCCGAGGCGATGGCTCCAGCCGACGGGACGGGGACGAGGGCCCGTGCCACAATGGGTGCAACATTCGGCACGGCCAATACCCACAGCACCCAGATCAAGAAACAGATGACGAGGGAAGTAGAGGAACGCCGGGTCAGTACCGAGACAGAGAGGGCGAGGGTGTAAAACATGGACAAATAGAGTGTGGCCACGAGCAACATCCCGATGAAGGCCGAGGTGTCTGCCCCGCGCAGAACGAAGGATGTCGTCGTCGATGCGACCAGCAGTCCGGTGAGCGTACTTGCCAGTAGAGGCACAAGAAGGGCCAAAAAGCCACCGGCCCACTTCGCCAGTAACACGACGTGTCTTGGAACCGGATGAGACATGACCAGACGCAGCGTGCCATCCTCGTGATCACCACAGATCGCATTGAAAGCGAACAAGATGGCCAACAAAGAGCCGACAATGTTGACGATGTAGAGGAAATCAGGTGCGGGAAACAGCACGTACAATGGATTGGAGAATTTGCTGCGCCCCAGGGTCGGCTCTTCCCTGACGGCAATCGTCACCGAGCGTGACAACTCCCGTTCCAGACCCACCGTAAACACGGACAGCGGATTGGGCGGTTTCTCTTGCTGCGTCCCCTGCCACTGAAGCGTGCGGAAGTCCGTTGACTCAGCCAGCTTTTGCTTACGAGCCAATTGCGCCTCGGTGAACGCGTCCAGCCGGCGCTCATAGTTAACCCCCAGGATCGTCGCCGAACCAACGAGCAGCAAAAAAAGCAATCCCGAGGACAAGGCGAAACGATAGGTCAATAGATGCGAGCGAAGTTCACGATCTAGAAGGGTCAGAAACATGGCCAACTCCTCACACAAGACATGACGGGCAAGCGTCCTCCGGATACTGGTCTATTGTTCGACGCACGTGCAGGCGCGATCGCTTACTTTCCCCATGCCCTCATCCTCAAGACTGCAGTATAGGACGATGAAGATAACGGATGTCCACTGCCACCATCTCAGCTATCCGCTGCAGGAGCCCTTTGCCAATTCGCGTGCATGGGTGCACGAGCGCACGGCCCATGTGATCGAAATCCATACCGACAATGGACTCGTCGGCTGGGGGGAAGGTACTGCGAGAATGGCAGCCAGTGCGATCGAATCGCATTTACTTGGTCGCGACCCCTTTGATTCACGCCGAATCTGGGTTGATCTGGCGGACCAGGGATGGGGCAATGTGGCAGCGATCAGTGCTGTGGATATCGCCCTGTGGGACTTACAGGGCAAAGCCGTGGGACGTCCGATCTATCAATTGCTCGGAGGTGCGTCGCGGCTGAAGATTTCCGCCTATGCCAGTGGTCTGTTTCGTCGACGGCGCCCCGACAATACGCAGGCGCTCACGGACGAAGCCCAAGGTTATGTCGATGCGGGCTTTGGCGCGATCAAGATGAAGGTGGGCCTCGGCCCCCAATATGATATCACCAATGTGGCAGCCATCCGCCAGGCCGTGGGCGATCAAACACTATTCGCCGTGGATGCCAACTGCGGCTACGATGTGGGCACAGCGATCGATGTTGGGCGACGTTTGGCCGACTACGACTTGTACTGGTATGAAGAGCCTGTTGCAAAGCACGATGTTGCCGGAAACATCGAGGTGCGCCAGGCACTGCAAGGTCTGCGGATCGCAGGAGGCGAACAACTTCAGGGTCTGACAGCGTATCGGGATCTCATCTCACAACGGGCCTTTGATATCGTCCAGCCGGATATCTCGATCGCTGGCGGTTTTACCGAATGCCAACGAATCGAGGCCCTCGCGCAGACCCACGGCTTGCGTGTACTTCCCCATATGTGGGGCACGGCGATTCGACTTGCCGCCACGGCGCATTGGCAGGCGACCATACCCGATGACCCAGAAGGGCTCTGCCCACAACCAAGTCTGTTCGAATTCGACATGACTGAGAATGGTCTGCGCACCGAATTGGCGTGCGAACCCATTCTGGCCACGGATGGTTTCGTGTCTGTCCCGGAGGCACCGGGCCTTGGCATCGAGATCGACCGCACCGTATTGGAACGCTATGCCATTAACTGAGGACCGTGACATGACGAGTGATGGCTCGTTGACCCTAAGCCATGAGCAGAAAGCTTCCTTTCAGCAGGATGGCTATCTGCACCTGCCCGGCTTCTACCACGGCGATGTACTCCAAAGACTGCGTGACGAATACCACCAGCTTGTCACCCAGACGGAGAATCGTCCAGCGAACATGTCGTACAGTTACATGGATCCACCAGAAGGTTATGCGCCCGACGAGTTCAACCCAAAGAATGTCGTGGGGATGATGGATCAGGTAATGGCCGGTGATTTCTGGATCGATCACGTGTCTGAACCCGGTCTTGTCGGTGCCCTCGTCGACTGCTTTGGACCTGACATCGATTTCCACAATGGCAAGGTGCGCAACAAACCCCCGGGATTCGAGTCGACGCAGGGGTGGCACCAGGATTGGCCATATGAGCTGCACTCCAAGCCGGAGTTGGCCGCGGCGATTACCTATCTGGACCCGACAGATTTTGAAGCGGGGGCGACAGAAGTCATCCGCAAGAGCCATTTGCAGGCACTGCCCACTGCCGAGGGTGCCTCAACGCTGGTCCAGGAAGATGTCGATGACTCAGAAGCGGTCGTGTGCAAAGTAGAGGCGGGAGATGTCGTCATCATCCATGTACTGGCGATTCATCGCGCCGGTCACAACTACACCCCGCGCAGCCGCAATGCGATCATCAACGAATACAAGACGGCTGGCGCCATCGATCACTGGAACAATCGTTGTGGTCTGGCGGGTCTGCCCTTGGCGCGTGACGGGCGTCGGTTGATGCCGCGGCTGACCGATTGGATCGACGCATGATCGTCAATGCGGCGGAGCACGCCTGGGTTCTTGGGGATGAGAAATTTCCACTGGTCCAGGATGTGGCAACCTGTCCAAATAGCTTTCCGCCGCGGGAGCAATCGGGTCACGACTTGCTTGCCAGCATGCAAGACCATGGTGTCGACCGCACCGTCATCAGCCACGTCTGCTACTACGGCCGCAACAACGACTACACGGTTGATTGCGTGAAGACATGGCCAGAGCGTTTTGCCGGGGTTGGGCTCTTGGTAGGTCACCGGCTGTTCTCACCGCAGGAATCTGAACAGAATGCCGATCGTCTCGAACAACTTGTAACCGATGGCGGTCTGGCGGGGCTGCGTCTGAGTCCGGTCTATGACACGGATGCGGAGTGGCTCGATGATCCAGTCTGCGATGCACTGTGGCACAGGGCGGCACAACTGAAATGCGTCTTCAATGTCTTTCTGAGACCACAGCAGATTCCTCAGCTTGAACGCATGGCCGAACGCCACCCTGGTGTCGCCGTTGTCGTTGATCATATGGCATTGATTGATATCACTCGACCAGACGAAGAAGGCATCGATCCGCTGGTTGGGTTACAGCGACTACCCAATGTCTTTGTCAGAACCTCGCTGCACAATCAGTCAAAGCAGCCATTGCCATTCAATGATGTATGGCCCTATCTGCGCCGTTTGTACGACAGCTTCGGACCGCGGCGGCTTCTTTGGGCCAATTTCTACGAGTATCTGATCATGCGCGACATGATCCCTTTTTTCTCTGCAGAAGATCGTACGTGGATTCTTGGCGAGACGGCGGATCGGCTCTATTTCCAACGCACAGGACCATGATTCTGGAAGACAATCCATGAGAATCATCGATATCGAGCGCATCCTCGTCGACGTCCCCTTCACGGAACGTCAGCAACGGATTACGCGCCGAACCGTCTACAACTGGTCACTGCTCGAGTTGTGTCGAGTCACGACCGATACGGGCCACGTCGGTTGGGGCGAGACGGTTCCACATTACACACACCAGCGTGTGACAGACGTTATCGTTGCTCAAGCCCTCGGGTCACCTGCGGCGGATCTGCTCTTTGATGATTCCATCGGCGCGGGACTGCAGATGGCGCTCTTTGACGTGGTCGGCAAAGCCATGGGGGTACCCGCGCATTGCCTGCTCGGCAAGAAAGTGCGCGACGCAACGCCCATTTCCTGGTGGTGTTCACATAGCACACCCCAAGATTGGGCAGCAGAAGCTGCCGCCGGTGTTGCGGCGGGATACACTAGCCTCAAGACAAAGCCCAGACCCTGGTGGGACGTCATCGCTCAGATCGAGGCTGTCAGCGACGCCACGCCGGCTCACTTTCGAATCGACATGGATCCCAATGGCACACTGGATAACGCTGCAACAGCCATCCCGATCCTGACGCGCCTGTCCGCGTATGAGCGCGTCGCCATGTTCGAGACACCTATTCCTCAGAAGGACGTGCTCGGCAATCGACAGATACGCCGTGCGGTGCCTCGACCGATTGCCATGCATTTCGGTAGCCCACCATTTCTGACGGCTCTTCGCGAGGAGGTCTGCGATGGGTTTGTCATCAACGGCGGGGCCCACAAGGTCCTGCAGGATGGGGCGCAGGCGGCTGGAGCGGCGATGCCCTTCTGGCTGCAGCTTGTGGGCAACGGGCTCACCACGACCTGGGCAGCACACCTGGGTGCCGTACTGAGTCACGCAACGTGGCCGACGATCAGTTGCGTCAATCTCTACACGGATCACCTGCTCTCAGAGCCCATCTGTGTTCAGGGAGGTTATCAACGGCTTCCCGATGGGCCGGGTCTGGGTGTTACCGTGGACGAGGAAGCCATCGCGCGGTACCGAGTGCCAGACGACAAGCTGGCTACCGTTGCGGCTGGCGAGACATATGCTCATCCAACACCTAGACTGATCAACACGATTCACTACCCGGATGGCAATCGTATTCACGTGGCTCAGCTGGGAACCACCTCCGTTCACTACGGGCCCGGATGGTCAGCGGGGGTTCATGTGGTCACGAGGGAAGACGACGCCAGTGCCGATTTTGCCGATCTCTATGAACGCGTCCTGCAAGGACCGGTTCGTGACTAGGGCCTGTCGGTCGGTCTCATCGAAGACGGGGATGTGAGGTGAAGCAACGGAAACGCAATTCGAATAGCACCCTCGTCTACTCTTCTGATGCAGGGCCGACCTGTCCAACCTGTGGAAAAGCAACCAGCGCCTGCAGTGGTCATCGCAACTCGGCAACCAGCGCCAGAGGTGATGGTGTTGTGCGGGTTGCTCGTGAGACAAAGGGTCGCAAGGGCAAAGGGGTCAGTGTTGTGACGGGTCTGCCTCTGGCGGGTGATGAATTGCAGAAACTGGCCAAAGAGCTGAAGGCTCGGTGCGGTGCCGGAGGAACAGTGAAGGTTGGCAGCATCGAGATTCAGGGCGAGCACAGAGACACACTGGTGCAAGAGTTGACGGCTCGTGGGTTTCAGGTAAAGCGCGCCGGCGGTTAGACGCCCCGCTTGACACCCCGTGAGCGGCAGCCGCTACTGACGACCGCCTCGTCGGCCACCTCCTCGTGATCGGCGTCCTCTGCCTTCACCTCTTGCGGCACGTTCGGCATCACGATAGGTCGTGTAGAGCTTGAATGTTTCTTCTCCGAGAGCCTCTTTCAGCCGATCGTCGTAGACCTTGGTCAGATCCTCCATGTCCTGACGGATCATGCGGAATACCTCGGGGTCTCGCGGTCCACTGCGAGCATCCTCCACGATCTTCTGCCTCTCCATTTCCAGCGTATCCAACAAAGCAGAAACCAACAACTGCTGCGGCTGATCGATTTGCAGGGCTTCGAACATCTTCGCCCGGGACTCTTGGCGAGCTTTCTTCACCTCTTCCGGACTACGCTGCTCGCGATCGCCAGAGCGGCCTCCACCCCTCTGCGCCAGCGAGGGTTGAGTGGTGAGCAGGCCAAGGGCGATGGCGGCAATCAAAAGCAATATCCGACGGCAAGACATAATGACTCACTTCGGCGGGAGGTTTGGTTTTCGTCCTTCGACGTCTCGACTGCTCAGATCGCTTAAGGCTCTACTCGTCAGCGAGTTGTGCTAGATGATGACGTCCAAGAGCCAGAACACGATCGTCATCCCATTTCTCGAGGGGACGATAGCTTGGATGCCCGGGGCGGCCCTGGCACGGATTGTGGCGAGTGTTGTAGCAGCAGATCAAGGCCCAGCGGGGATCCGGTGAATCGTTGGGAGCCGAGGCGTGAAGCAAATTGGCGTGAAAAAACAGGGCACTTCCTGGATCCATTTCACAGTAGACGTGTTCGAGGTGATTTTGTGCGAGTTCGACTCGCTCACTATCCGCACCGGTCTGTGTGCCCGTCTTGCCGTGCTCGATCCGTCCGAGCTTGTGCGAGCCACGCAGCACCTGCAAACAGCCATTGCCCTCGTAGGCACGATCAACGGCAATCATGCAACTGGCCATGTCCGGGTAAAGGCAGCCGTTGTTGTACCAATATCCATAGTCCTGATGCCATTCCCAGGCACCTCCAACACGCGGTTCCTTCACCATCATTTTGTAGTGATATAGATAGACTTCATCTTCCATCAGTCGTTCCATGGCATCCACGAGGCGACGGCCGTGGCACACTGCATTGTAGATGTCATCGCGGTCGGTCTCCGATGTCAGCCACAATTTGCTGACGCGGCCGTCCGCATCGACGGGCCCACCGACATTCTCCGTTTTCTCCATGTCTGATTTAGCCACCTGCAACAGCTGGTCCATTTCTTGCGCATTGTAGAGATCGGGTACCAACAGATAGCCATCGCGTTGGAAGTCTCTTACCTGTGGTTCACTGACCTGATAGCTCATCTCGAAGTTCCTTTCCAGCGCATGCCCCAGGACATGCGTTCAAAGTACAATGATAATCCTGACGGCCAACCACGACAGCTTCTGGTGGGCACGCAATCGAGGGCCGATCTTCATCTAATGGAAAGCACTTTCCCCGCCTCGCCCAACCTACAACCCGATGCCTACGGAGTCGTCCTGGCCACAGTGTACGATGGGCTGGCGTCCCTGTATTCTGGCGGTGCCATTGGCACCTGCAAACACTGGGGGGTTGCTCACATTCCTGCCGACGAATCCGCGCTCTTTGTGGGCGCAGGCGCTGCGGCGGAGTGTCTTGAGCCGGTTCGTCGTGGGGTTCGATGCCATATTCTGGACTCGTCGCCGGCCATGCTACGCCGTGCACGCCGGCGACTACATCGCAGCAAACATGAGGGGCACGTTCAGTTCCATTTGGGCGACGCACGTGTTCTGCCCACACACGAAACATATGATGCGGTTGTGGCTCACTTTTTTCTCAACACCTTCTGCCAGCAATCGATGCCGCGGGTTCTGGCGTCTCTGCTGACGTATCTGCGGCCAGGCGGTCTTCTCGTGTTGGCCGACTTTGCTCCGGTTCCACAACGCACAGACGCTGCATCCGTTGGCCGCTTCTGGCAGAGCCTCTACCATGATCTGCCCATGCACCTTTTCTCGCGCTGGACGGGAAGCGACGTCCACCCCGTACATGACCTTCCTGCCGTGGCATGCTCGATGGGAGCTACCCTGGTGGCACAGCGAACCTTCCGGCTTGCCGGTATTGGACCGGCCTGGTTCGGCAGCTGGGTCTTGAGTAAGTGACTTACCAGCAGACGACGCAGCATGTTGAGCGGCTCCTCGTAGACACGCACCTTTGGGTTGCAGCAGCGGCAGCGAGTCTGGAACTGTTTTGCAGTCATGCATTGGGTCTTGAGTTGTTGATGGCGCCTGCCGCCTTGGTTGCGGCATCCACCCTTCTCATCTACCGCGTCGATGGTTGGATCGACAAGGACCGGCCATCACGTGGGGTGTTGCCCGTGTTGATCGCCCTCGGTGTGTTTGTCTGGGCCTGGTCTCATGCACCTGATCCGGTGCGCTGGTTGGTCGGGTTCGGCGCCCTGCCCTGCTTGCTTTACTCATGGCGCTGGCGTGGGCGCCGCTGTTTGCGCGAACTGCGGGGGGTCAAACCTTTCTTCGTTACGGGAGCGCTTACCGTGTCGACGATTGGTGTTCCGTGCCTCTGGTCATCTCAGGGCGTCGATCCACTGCGACTGGGCATCCTGGTGGGTGTGATATTTGCCCTGCTGATGGGCAATGTCACCCTCTTCGACCTGAGAGATCAGTGCGCCGACTCAGAGAGGGGAATCGTGACGGTGCCTGTCATGATGGGTGCCAACGCGACACGGTATGGGCTCGCTATCGGTTCGTTCTCGTTGACCCTGGCGCTGTTGATCCCAATGGAACGCGTGTTCTCATCTCAGATTCACAACTGTTTCGCCATGGCCTTTGTGGGAACGGCGATCTGTGCAGTATCGCTGGTGCCCGATAGCTCTCGTCTACGATACGCCCTGTGTGTCGATGGGATCCCGCTGCTGCTCGGCGTCGCGACCCTGGTCATCGCTTCCTAGCAAGATCGTCGTCGACATGGCCGGTGTAGGTTCGCCAGCTAGGACTCCTGTGGTCGACGCATCTGTCGGGCGAAATAGTCGTAGTTGTCTTGCCACCCAGTCGCGTCGGCACTATCCGTGGACGATACGGTGGGTGCCGCCAGGTCGAGATGAACGGGGGTGGGCGTGTCGAAGGCCAACCACTGCCACAGGGCAAGTTCAAGACGGTGCTGAGGCTGCGCGAAATCTTCGCGACCAAAGAGGTTGATTTGCTCCAATGGATCGTTATCGAGGTCGAAGAGACGAGATTGCCGCTCTTGCTGACTCAATAGCAGCTTGAAGCGCTTGTCTCGCGCCATGTATTGTCGTCCTCTACCCACTTCAGCAAAGACCACATCGCGCGTGTCCGGCGCCGCCAGATCGAGCCCCGGCCAACTCTGGGGTGCGTCAATTCCTGCCGCTGATAAAATGGTTGGTGCCAGGTCGATGCCACATACCAGCTCACTGCTGCGCTGACCTGCCCTGTATTGCTGCGGCCACTTGAGCAACAGGGGTACCCGCATCAAGGGTTCGTACATGTGATTGCCCTTTAGCAACAAGTGACGATAGCCGAGATATTCTCCGTGGTCGGCATGGTAGATGATGAGGGTTTCGTCATACAGGCCCTGCTGCTTCAGCCGTTGGATACATCGGCCCACGTGATGGTCGATCTGGGAGATGGTTGCATAGTAGTAGGCGGCGACACGGCGGACGCGTTCGGGCGTCAATTCCTCATGAGGGAAGTATCCACCCTGGAAGGCCAGATCGTCTGCATCGATCCGATCCGTCCAACCCGGTGGCATCTGCAGTTGCTCGGCATCATACATGCGGTCCCAGGGCGCCGGCGGATCGAACGGATGATGTGGCTTGATGAAACTCATCATCAGTGCCTGGCCACCCCCCGGCTTCCACCCCTGCAACGCCTCGAGTCCTCGGTCTGCGATCCAGGTGGTCGAATGGTGCGCTTCGTCGAGGTTGGAGCGTTCTGCTCCGCATGTTTCCCAGTAGTGGGTCTCCGCGTGCTGACGATACTCCCGCTCCTGATCGACCAGGTCTGTTGCATCAACGACACCCTCCTGCCGCAACCAACGGTGGTAGTCGTCATCGTAACGGCCCGGGCCATTCTGCTCGGCCAACTGCATCTGCTCAAAACCAACATCCAGATAGGTCGGTGCCAGATGCATCTTACCTGCCACACACGTCTGGTAGCCATGGTCGCGTAGCAGTCCCGGCCACGTGGGTAGACCGGCAGGTAGAGTGCAGTGGTTGGACCATCCCATATGCTGATGCACATGTAGTCCGCTGAGAAGACTGTAGCGAGACGGTGTGCAGACGGGGTATACGCAATACGCGCGATCATAGACCACGCCGTCATGACCGAGGGCATCCAGATGCGGTGTGCGAAGATCAGGATTGCCATAGGTTGGCAGACAATCCCCCCGATGCTGATCGACAAGGATGAAGAGAATGTTGGGGGCCATACCTACCTCCGACTCAATGGACAGGAGCGTTTGCGCATTGGTCGCTTGACCCTACCCGTCGACGCTAACGATCCCAGGGAAAAGCGAAGGTAGGCTGTCGGGCGAAGCGCTTCTGGGCAATCTGCAAATGCTGGCCTGCCCCGGGCGCCAGCTCGACGGTGAAGTGAGTTCTGTCACCAGGCACGTCTACCGTCTGATAGCCCACCGTGACCCGCTGTAGTTCATGCTCTGCATAAGCACCCCCTTGAACGACCACTCGCCGCGAGCTCACAGGATCAAGGTTCACCAACTGCA
>Ga0114999_10004948_pt1 | contig 15880 bp, 15 predicted proteins | sample ArcticOcean_MG_C_3_FD_89820 | JGI IMG/M metagenome (GOLD analysis project Ga0114999, IMG submission 89820) | Marine microbial communities from western Arctic Ocean - ArcticOcean_MG_CB8_126 | ecosystem: Environmental > Aquatic > Marine > Oceanic | place: Arctic Ocean: Canada Basin | collected...
CAATTATATATAAAAGTAATTGTATTTATTATTTAAAATAGTAATTTATTCCTTACCAAATCAAAAATAATGATTTTAGGTATTGATTAAAGTTACTAACTTATTATAAACCACTAACTCATCTACTAGTGAGTGGAGATTATAATGCCTTATTGCCAATTGCAGTCCATGAATTGCTGTTATGGTGTCTAAGGGTTACTAGATTGATAGTTGGGCGGTTGAACATCTGCTCTATCTCCTCCTTACTAAATAGATAGGAAGTGGGGGCTAATAGTTGGTCAAAAATCATGTGAGTATTCATTTTATAGTCATAATTGGTACGATATATGATATAATCATTCAATGGAAGCCATGTCATATTTATCTTGTTTAACGGTTTATAAAACCATTGCGCAACGAGTTGAAAAATTGCACCTAGTATATATGATAAACCCAACACAAACTGGACGGGTAGTTTCCGAGTGAACCATTTTCGAAAGGGCTCAACAAAAAACCGTACAAAATTATTCCCCTCGTTTGCATACACCCACAATATCAGTGTTCCTCCCGGCTTTACAAAACTCAGTAATTCATCAAAAGCTTCCCATGGATTCGGTAAGTGCTGGAGAACTGCGACACAAACTACTACATCAAAAGAATTGCGTTTAAATGGCATTTTGTAAATATCTGCTTGCGCCACACAGATATTATTAAATTCTTTAGTATTTTCATAGGCTATCCGAATCGATTCAGTAATATCAACAGCAAATACTTCTTTGGCTCCATGTTCAGCTATACAATAACAGGGAATCCCAATTCCAGTTCCTGCATCTAAAACTGTTTTGCCTTTAAAAAATGTTCGGTAGTCTAAAGGGAAAATTTCATCCAAGAAGTTTTTCTTATAATGATGATCAATTACAGCAAATTTTTTCCACTTGTAGCCGAATGATCTCGCTGTGTGTGTTTTTTGCTTGTCTAAATCTCTCACAAATATAGAGATACCTCCTTTTACAGGGAAAATACAATCACAGACCGAACAGTAATATTCTCCCTCGTACAAATGATATTTATCTTTGTTCGTAATTGTAATAGACAGATTCCCATTACATTCCGGGCAGGCATATCTTTGAGCATAAGTTAAGAACATTCTTTAATAATACATTTCACTATAATATTATCGTAGTCCCTTAAATTTCCCAATCAATTTACATATCATATCTACTTCATCACTCTCCATGCTGGGAAATAAGGGTAGGGTAATCAGTGATTTTGCAACTTTCCGGGTAGTTTCAAGAGTTTCCCCTTGTTTGATATTTCTATAAACAGACTGCTCATGTATTGGTGGATCAAAATGAACTGACGCTCCTACTCCATGGCTCCGCAAGTAGTGAATCAATCTATCGCGTAGTGCTTCAGGAACAAGAATCGTAAACATCTGCCATGAATGAACAAAACCTTCCTGAACCTGTTGAAATTGGATAGAAGGAATATGTTGAAGCTGTCTTAAATATAGCTCGGCCAACTGGCGGCGACGATCATTGAGACTTTCGATTTTCTTCATCTGTTCGACACCAATAGCAGCAGAGAGATTGCTCATTCTGAAATTATATCCAAACCCTGATGCAACTCTAATCCATGGTCTAGTTTCTTTTTCACGTTTAAGCGTGGTTGAATCAATACCATGAGCGCAAAGGGCTCTAATTCGATTAGCCAATTCGTCATCATTAGTTGTAAACATACCTCCTTCGCCAGTAGTAATATTTTTAGTCGGGAAAAATGAAAAGCACCCAATGTCATAACTTCCGGCTTGGTTATTATTATAGCTACCCCCTAAGCATTCAGCTGAATCTTCGATGATTCTTAAATTATTTTGTTGAGCAATTTCAATTATTTTCGGCATGGATGCGGGTAAACCAGCATAATGTACCACCATGATCGCTTCAGTTTTGTCAGTAATAGCTCGTTCTATTTGTACAGGAGAAATATTTCTGGTTCCCTCTTCAATATCAACTAGAACAGGTCGAGCTCCTGACAAAAGAATGGCGTTTACACTTGCCACAAATGTAAATGAGGGTACAATAACTTCACCTTTTATGCCTAACCCTTCCACAGCGAGGTGTAAGGCTGAAGTGCAAGAATTCATAGTAATGGCGTGTTTGACTCCCAAGTAGGCTTGAAATTGTTCCTCGAACTCACGGTTTTTAGTTCCATGTGCCATCCAACCGCTTTTTATAACTTCTACAACCGATTTTATTTCTTCCTCACCTATAGAAGGTCTACATAAAGGAATTTTTCTCAATCTTAAATGTCCTTAAAATAATTAGAATTTAATGGATTTTTATAGAATTCCATTCAGACCACACTGAATGAAGCCAATGCTGAAAGACAATAATTGTCCATAGTTTTTTTCCATGATTAATCTTTCGCTCCTGATGCTCACGCCATAACCTTCTTACTTCTCTCGCATCAAAAAAACCATCCTTTTCTATCTGAAGAGGATCTAAGATGTCGTTAGCCCATGGTTTTAAAGCAGTCGTTAGCCAGTGTGCTATTGGTACGGTAAAGCCTTGCTTTGGTCTTTTTGATACCCCCATTGGAGAGTTTCTTTCATGATATTTTCTTAAGATATATTTTGTTTTTCCTTTAAAATATTTCATCTGTGACGGCATTTGGTTTGCGAACCGCATCATCTCCACATCTAAAAATGGACTTCTTAATTCCTGTGACACTCTCATGCTGGCCTTGTCAGAATGATTACAAATACAAATGGGAAGATAAAACTGTTGGAAAGTATTAAGTATAGTTAAAAACAAATCCTTTTGCATAAGTTCACCATTGGTTTCATGCAAAGAGTTGTATAGAGAAGGATATTTATTCCCATTAACTTTTACTAGAGCGTTTGGTAAAATATCCTTATTTAAAACCGCTCTAATTTCATGATTATTAAAGGATCCAATCCAATGCATTAAAACTTCGGAAGGAGGATATGGAATTCCTCTTAAAAACCTTTGTATTCTGAAGGGAATATTCATATAATCAAATGATGCACGAGGTAGATCTGATAAATCGCTTATAAACTTAGCCAGATAATTGGGAATTAATTTATGGGCAACTCTATATGCCCCTAAGGCTTGAAAGGGGTGATAACCAGCAAAGAACTCATCCCCTCCATTCCCGCTTATAACGACCTTGACAAAATCGCTTGAAAATTTGGCAACCTGATGTATAGCTAAAAACCCAGGATCAGCTATTGGTTCATCATTATTTTTAAGTAGTGGATCAATGTCAGCTAAAAAATCACTTTGACTAAGTAATCTTTCATGATGCTCAATACCAAAATAACGGGCAACTTCCTTTGCATGTCCAGCTTCATCAAAACTATCAAGTTCATGTTTAATCGTAAATGATTTTATTGATTGGCTCTTCTTGGTACTAAGAGCAGCTTTTACCAAAGTAGGAGAGTCGAGTCCTCCTGACAGGAAAATCCCTACTTCAACATCAGCTCTGAGATGTCGTTCCATGGATTGGATTAGTTTTTCCTCAAATGTTTCCAGATATTTGTTTTCATCCATTGGTTTAAAAACATAAGGATTTGGCAAATTTTCCCAATACTTTTCTTTTTTTAAAGTCCAGTTACGAAGATTGAGTACCATGAAATAACCTGGTGAAAGTTTATTTACGCCTTTCAATGGTGTATGGGGATGGGGATATCCTTCAAAGAGCAAATAATAAGCTAATGAATCAACGTCAATATTTTTTGGAAGATCAGGGTGACACGCAAGGCTTGATAATTCGGAAGAAAAAATGAATGAATCTGAGCCAAAATAGTAAAATAAAGGTTTTTGTCCTACAGGGTCACGTGCAAAGATTACTTTTTGATTTTCAATGTCCCAATATACAAAAGCAAACATACCATTTAGTAAGGGGATGGCATCTGTCCCCTTCCGGTGAAGAAAATGGAGAAGTACCTCGGTATCACTGGAACTAGTGAATTGTATGTCTGATAAATAGTTTTTTTTAATTTCAAGGTAATTATAGATCTCACCGTTATATACTAATACCTCTTTTTCATTTGGCAGTTCCATAGGTTGCTGTCCACCCACCAAATCAATTATGGTTAGACGTCTGTGTCCTAGTGCCCCCGGTTGCATAATGTATACCCCCTTTTCATCAGGACCTCTATGAACCATTTTATCAACCATTCTATCCAGAATGACAGGATTAATAGGTTTTCCCGTATTCTTATAAAAAAAACCGCAAATACCACACATTATTTATTCCTTTATAGAATCTATATATTTCATTACTTTACAAAAAGAGATTAGGATTATTCTCCTTTATGAATTGCACATATTCATCTACACCTTTTTCTAGATCATAATCTGGTCGATAACCCAAAAGAGATTTTGCTTTTTCAATAGATAAAGTGCCACGTTGCGGTCGAAAGGTATCTCTATCCTTGATTTCATATTCTAACCATGGAAAATGTTTTTTTAGAACCATAGCAAAATCAAGTAATGTACGTGCATTACCATAAGTAATATTGAAAGTTTCATCTATTGCGTCTTCATGTATAGATACTAACACAAAACCTTTCGCCACATCTTTGACATAAGAAAAATCTAATTTTTCATTAATACCTTGGATTGATATTTTTTGTTTTTTTAAAGCTTTTTCAATGAATATTTGAGAAACACGACGATTCATATCAGTGGGTCCATAAACTGCTGATGGCCTAATAATACTACTTTTTATTCCAAAATATCTAGATAATCCTCTTGTAACTTGCTCACCAGCTAGTTTCATTGTACCATATATTTCTTTTGGTTTTGTGGGATGTTCCTCGTTGGCTGGGGTGTTCAGGAAATCTCCATAAACCATACTTGATGAAGCATAGACAAACCTTTTTAGTTCATAACCATCTTTTTGATTCATAATACCAGCTATTTCTAGAAGATTACTTGTGGAGGTAATGCATCCCTCTATTGCTTCATCTGCAACCAAATTGGGTAATTTGGCTAATGGCAGAGCTGCAAGGTGGAATATTAGTTCAGGTCTATATCTTTCCATAATATTGGAGATTACACTATAATACTTTGCTTCTCCACGCTCAATAATAATCCTATCTTCGATACCCTGAGTTCTAAACTTTCTATAGTCTAAGAATTCTCCATGAGTTGAATCGACATATCGGCCAAAATGATCAAGTAGGACTACTTTATCAACAACATTATCTTCAACAAGCTTTCTTGCTATGAATGATCCAATAAATCCCAATCCGCCTGAAATTAATGCAGTTTTCATTTAGTTTCCTTTTTTATTCTAGACTTAATTGAATTATAGTATCCTAATTTTATTCTTATTAGAAAAGAAACGGTTTCAATTATTCCAAAAAATATCTTGTGCAAATTATTATATTTGGTTACACCATATTCCCTCTCCCTATGACTAACAACAATCTCTCTGATTTTTGTTGCTCCCTTATTGATTGCTATTAGTGGCAAATACCTATGATCATTTTTCTTAAATATTATTCCTTTAATAAATTCTGTTTTAAAGGCAATAAAACTGCTCGTACTTGTATGTAAGGGAGAATCAACCATCAGTACCATTAAAGCATCATACAGCATAGATACCACTCGTAATAATCTTCGGTGTTTCCGTAATCCCCTCAAGCCCATTATCAAGTCTTGCCCATCCATACATAAATTGAAAAAATGCTTTAAATCTCTCGGATCATCCTGTAAGTCTCCATCCATACGGATTAAATACTTCCCCTTTGCTTCTTGGAAGGCAACTTGAAAACATCCTGTTTGACCACCTTTTTTATGCAAATAGATGGATTTTACATAATAATATTTTTTTTCAAATTCTTCAATTATTTTTTGTGATCCATCTGTAGATACATCATTTATAATAATGACCTCAATGCCATATGTTGCTCCTATTACAACTTCATCAAGTTCAGCCATAAGCTGGGGCAGAGAGTCTTCTTCATTATGAATTGGGATAATGATTGAAATGAAGATGCTGTCGTTTCTATTCAAGATCATCTCCCAGTTTAAATATTTTATGAGAACATTTAGTCCCATCTTGCCTTGATATATCAGTAATCAGCAAACCTTTATCTTTTGCAATAACTACAGTTCCATTTTTATTCCTTAAAGCAATTCTACCAGATAAACCCATTATTTTTTCATCAAGTAATCGGGAACTGAGAATATTGTATCTTTCACCATTATAATTACAGAAGGCAGGAGGATATGGCCCATTGAGTGCGCGTATCAAGTTATGTACTTGTTTGGCATTTAAATTATGCCAGTTTATTTTTCCATCTTTTGGATAACGTCTAGTATAATATGCTCCCACACTTAAGTCTTGCTTCACTCTAGTAAGTTTGTTTCGTCTAATATTTTCTATTGAACGGATTAGCATAGGAGGGAATATTTCTAATTGTTTATCAATAATATCTGCCGCTGTATCATTTACATTAATATCATAATATGCCTGTTCCACTATATCACCAGTATCAATCCCTTCATCTAATAATATTATGCAACAGCCCCCCTTTGTTTCTCCATTTATAATTTGCCAATTAATAGGAGCTACACCTCTATATTCAGGAAGTTTCCCTCCATGTAAATTAAATATTCCCAATTTGGGAAGATTAATTAAACCTTTTTTTAAAATCTGTCTATAGCCAGCCAATACAAAAAGGTCTGGTGAATACTCGCGAAGTTTACCAACAATATTATTTTCATTTATTTTTCTAGGTTGAAGAGTAGGGATTCTATGCTTCTTACCAAGTCTTACCACATCGGAATCTCCTATATGACCCACAATTGCACTTATATTATATTTTTCCTTAAGAAGTATTTCCAAACAATGGACACCCCGCTGCCCATTTCCAAAATAAATAATGTTCATTGTGTCATTAATCATGGCATTTGAATAACGGCAATAGTGTAGTTAACATTTTCAATGGACTAATTTCTCTTTTTACGATTTACTCTTAATATTGAAATAATTGAACTCCCAAACAAACAAGATGGGAACAGTTTGTTTTCATAAGAAATAATTGTCCCTAGAAAATTATGGAATTTCCTCATGTGTGTTTTTGGTGCATTTACTATTGTTGGTCTTTTTTTAAATAAATATAGCCAGATGAGTGTAAATAAGTATAAGATATTAAATATATATTTATTAAAGACTACTTCCATTTCCACAGCCTTAGCCAATAAATCAATATCTTTTAATTTGTACCTCTTTTCATGGCCAACTTCAATATCATAATTTGAAAATATTTCACTCCTTGCAGGTACTGTGATAATTATATATTGAACATTAGTATAAAAATTTATAATATCGTTTAGATATGTTCCGGGTTCTTTAAGATGCTCTAAAACTTCGAGAAGAAAAACTGTGTTAAATTGACCATTTAATTTTTTATTATCTGAAAATGGTGAAATATTAGTTGTAACATATTCTCTTATGGATTTAATCGGTTTAATATCTGAAGGTTCTATACCAACAATATCAATACCATAATCACGCAAAGATTTTATATCCACTCCTTTCCCACAACCAATTGATATACCTTTTATAGGTATATCAACATTATCAATAATACTCTGGTTTATTATTTTAAAGCGAGCAATATTCCAGTAATGAAATTCAATTCCATCAGGATAATGACTATCATATAATTCATTTGAAAATAAACTCTCATTATCTAGGTTGTTATCATTAATTAAATTAATCATTTATTAATTATTTCCCTAAAAAATGAATATAGTGATTTACTTAAATATTCCAAAAGAATTCCAATTGGGAATAATGCACAAAACCACATAATGTATTCAATCCATACCCTATACCTCGGGAATTCACCTCCATGTACTGATAATATAGCAATCGACAGACTAGCATATAATAGTATACCACTAGATGAAAGTAAAAGTATAAATAAACGTTTTCTCCAAAATAATATTAATGATAATATTAATAATATTGCTAACGCTGGCCTATAGAGTAATGCATAACCAACCGTATAAAAATATCGGATTATTTCAGGCATAAAAGGGAATGATCCATCACCAGGACCAAAACAGCGTTTTGTAAAAAATGCATGCCAATTTGATATTGAATAAATAAATAGCTCTAAAGGTGCATGATTAAGTATTTTTTTAGCAAATTCCTTATCATTCTTTATATCCCAATCATCTTTAAGGGACTTATAAAGTTGCAAGTAATCTGGATCCTCATCCATAGTATAAGATAAACTTATTTTTAAATTTCTTGCGGTTTCTAACAGTTCTCTTTCTTCTAATAGATTATACAAATCCGTACCCTTTCCATAGTCAACCAATCCGCCTCTTATTGCAGTCATATTAATTGGAAATTCTATGAAATCTAGAAGTTCGAATGATGTTCCAGTACTATTATATGATTTATACTGCTCCCATAACTGATGAAAAGAAAAATTAATTATCAATAAGATGATTATCGGTTTGATCAATTTTGTAGACTTATCAGAAACAAAAATAAATGCAAGAATAAATGGAATAATACCAAGAATTGATTGTGGCTTCGTAACAATAGCTAGTCCGCTGAAAATTCCAATTAGTATTAAGTAAATATTTATTTTTTCATTATTATTGTATTTTTGTATGAATATAATTGTAAAAAACCAAGCTAGAAATGTTAATACTGCAAGTAAAAAATCAGGCATTAAATATGTCGACCAATAAATTAGGCTCGAATTAAATCCTATAAATAATGTTAATATAAATGAACTTAGCTTGGAAAAATTATATTTTAAATAAAAATGGAATATAATAACACAGACTATTGAATGTAATGAAATTTGAAATATTGATAGAATTCTTTCCCAGTGTAATTCAGAAATATTCATACATATCCTGATAATTAATGGGAAAAAAAATGGCCTGATTTCAGTCTGTGTAGCTGAAAAATCTTTTGCAACACTTAAATAGCCAGGCGTATCACCCAAATTCATTTTAGGCATCAATGTAGGGTTAGACCACCAACTAAAAAAGAATACTAATAAGAATATTAATACAGAAAGGATTAAACCATTGTAATTTTTATCAAATTTCATTGATTGAGTAGAAAATATATTCACTACAAATTGAGAGAGACTTTAGTAAATCTTATAATATTGTTTTGCTATTATTTCAATTGAATATTTTTTTACTACCTCTTTTCTGGCATTTCTACCCAATTCTAATAATTTATTTGGCTTCATTGATAGTAATTTACAGAGCATTTGATATAAAGAATTTAACTCTTCTGATTTATACTTAATGCCAATTGCATTATTATTTATCATTTCCTTTAATCCACCAGCATCAGAGCAAATTATAGGCAAACCTGTAGCCATGGCTTCTAAAACTGATAATGGAAAACCTTCCGTAACAGATGGTTGAATGTAAATATCTAGTGCAGATAGAAACTCTGGTATATTTTTAATATTGCCAATAAAGGTGATATGACTTTCTAACTTATTCTTTTCAATCCGCTTTATAAACTTATTTCTCAAGCTACCATCTCCAGCAACAAGAATATAAAATATTTTTTCTCCAAAATCATAATTTTCTAATAATGAAAGGAGCTGATCATACCCTTTCTCCCATACAATTCTGCCAGTTGAGCCAATTAATATTGTATCATCTTTAATATTATATTTTTCTCTTATAAGCGATTGATCATACTCCTGCAAATAAGGTTTGAGATTAATACCTGTTGGGATAATATTATCTGGTTTGAAATTATTACCAGTAAATGGTAAAGTAGAATGAAGGGCTGATATTGAATCAGCAATAATTTGAAATTTAGTACTTGGTAAAATAGAAAGCAAAATTCGGATAATCCATAAGGTAAATCTTCCCATGGAATACTCACCATGAATAGTCCAAATCATTCTTTTACCAGATAATACGGATGCTAATATTTGGCTAATAATTTGAGAATGGATATGCGTATGGATTACTTCAAATTCTGATATAAATAAATAATACCAAAGTCTGAAGAAATATAATTTTGAAAATAAATATCTAATAATTTTATCTAATTTAAAAGGAATAGACGATATGGGAGCAAATTTGAAAGGAAGTGAGAGTATTGTTATATTATATTTTTCATATGCATATCTATAGTTATCTACGCTTAGTATAGTACAGAGTACATTATGTGTATATTTTTTCAAACATTGAGATTGGCTAAGCTGTAGGATCAATTTTTGAACCCCTCCTGTATTTAGCGAACCGATAATATGTAATATATTAATTCTAATATTTTTTTTAGTGTATACCAACTAATTCTAATTATACAAAATAGATAGATTTCTTTTCAAAACTATACCTAGTAGTATGTCAATTCCAAGTAATCTAAATAATATTTATCACTGTGAAACATATTTATATTAAGTTGTACGTACTTAGGGATTTCTATTTAAGTTTACATCAAATAATAAAGAATTAATCTCTTTTGACAAGTGATTAGCAAAAATTTTACCTCCTATATCATTTAAATGATCACCATTTCCAAAATAATCATCATTATTTATAAACATACTGTAATAATCAAGATTTTTTAGAATTTTATTTTTATATTTAGGATTATTTATGACATTTTCTATAATATCATTAGCACTAATAAAACCGTTTGCAACTTCAATATAATCTCTTCTATGAGGCATTTGAACTGTTATAACAGATATTTTATAGTTTTCACATAACTGTAATATTTTTTCAAAATAAAGTAATTTACTTCTATCAAAAACAATTTGATTATTAAAATTCTTTTTTACCCTCCTTAATGGATCAATATTATTATTTGATTGAATTGATTCTATTAAAGCTTTTGAATTATTATTATCATTATTATCAGTAAACATTTCTATTAATAAATTTTTTATCTTTTTTAAGAAATATCTTCGACCATGTGCCTTATTTAGCAATGTAAAATAAAATTTATGTGTTATAATATCATTCCCAACAATTTTTGATAATTCATTATAATCAATAAACCTATTCCATAAAAGAGGATTTAGATTGTGATAATTATCAAAAGAACTCCAGTCTAATGGATCAGCATTAATAATTATTGTCTTTAAATTTGACATTGTACTAATATTTTCTTTAAGGAAATAATAAACTTGATAGTAATTAGTACCTCCGATTGAAAATTTAAAAGTTTTTTGAATAAACTGATCTTGATTAATTGTAGTAAAATGTGAGTTCCCAATTATCAGAGTTTCAAATAAATGTTTTTGACTTTCTAGGTTTTTTAGTTTAACTAATGCAAAATTATTCCTTTGCATCAATTGCCTATTTATTATTTCAAAACCTGAAAAGGAAAAAAGTAGTAGACAAAGAAAAATAACAACATATTTAATCCTAAAATTATATTTATTGTTTTTCATTAAAACTGGAAATAAATAAATGGGTCATAATCAGTTACTCCTTGAAATAATAATGCATAAAATATCAATAAGTAAAATAGGATTTGAAAAATTGGTTTAAATGAGAACACAACATAATAATCATTTTTAATATGCTGGTAAATTTGAACAGGTAATAATATCCATAAATAACCAACTAATGTTTTTAGGCCAACCCCTTGAATAGAATACTCAAAATGATTAAATAAACTAAAAATCATTTGATTAACTTGTTCTATTGAATCTGAACGAAAAATTAACCATCCAATACAAATCAAATGATAAAAGAATACTATTTTAAGTACATTTTGTATTTTTTTAATAGATGTAAAATTTGAAATTCTATAGTTTGGTATAATTAATTTACTATAATGGTATAAAATGAGTAAAATTGCATGATAGGCACCCCATGCAACATATGTCCATGCTGCACCATGCCAAAGTCCAGCTATTAACATTACTATTAAGAGATTTATAAATGTTCTATTTTTTCCATTCCTATTTCCACCTAAAGGAATATATAAATATTCTTTAAACCAGCTTGAAAGACTTATATGCCATCTTTCCCAAAACATTTTAGGATTTGTAGAAAAATACGGTAAATCAAAATTAATTCTAAGATTAAATCCTAAACACTTTGCCAAACCTCTTGCCATATTAGAATAACCAGCAAAATCACAAAATATTTGAAATGAAAATGCATAAAGTGCAACTAATACTTCTGTACCATTATAAGATGAACTCGGATGAAATATTGGATTAACTATACTATTAGCTAGATTATCAGCTACAAAGGATTTTAAAAAAAGACCCCAGAATATTAAATATAATCCCTCACAAATATATTCTAAAGTAATTTTTCTTTTATTCAAAATTTGGGGTAATAGATTTCTAGCCTTTTCAATAGGGCCTGCTATAAGTTGTGGGAAGAATGCAACAAAGAGGGCAAAATCAAGTATCTTATTTGTTGGTTTTATTTTGTTATTGTAAATATCAAAAGTATAACTCATAGTTTGGAATGTATAAAATGATATGCCTACTGGGAGAACAACTTGGAGAGAGTATAAATTAGTTGATATATCTAAAGTTGATAATAGTAATTGAATATTTTCAATGAAAAAATTATAATATTTAAAAAAACCAAGAATAGAAAGATTACCAATTATACTTAAATACAAAAACAGTTTTTTTTGACTACTATCTACTGATTTATAAATCATTTTACCACAAAAATAATCTATAATTGTAGATAATATAATTAATGATAAAAAACGGTAATCCCAATATCCATAAAAAATATAACTTGCTACAAGCAGCATCCTGTTTTGCCATTTATGATTAAAAATACAATAGAATGAAAAAACAATTATAAAAAAATAAAAAAAATCAAATGTATTGAATAGCATTCTTAATTATCTGTTATACGATGTATGGATGTTAGGAAGAAGTATTTTAAGTATATTTATTACAATAAATTGATATCCAATAATCAAATCATTCACATCTAATGGTAGGAAAGTAATATATCTTCATCTAAAATAAATTTTTGAATTCCACCTGTATTTAATGTCCCAATTATATGAAGTATTTTCAAATTACTTTTCTGCCAATTCGACGGATAAGGTATCTTAATTGAGACATTATTTCTTCATGTATTATGGAACCAAAAACTGGAATTGATTCTCCATAATTCATTGCTTTACGAGCATAAAATGCTGCTGCTTTTCTCCTTCCAAGTGTTCTATATTCCCTAGCCAATTTTTGATATAAATTGAATCTCGCTTTTTTTTCTCTATCATTTTGCGTAAAATAATGGGAATGTCTATTTATAATTAGTTCTAACCCTTTTTCAAGCCCATCTATGTTCTTCCAAGTTACACTATCATTTCTTCTTCTTCGATTATAGAGGACATCATCCGTTAATACTCCTATAATTTTCTTTTCGTATACTGACAACCAAAAATCCCAGTCTGCATGAAAAAAATAGTTTGGCAAATAATACCCACCAATTTCTCTAAATAATTTCTTTTTAATTGGTGATTGAGCATAAAAAAAAGGTGAAATACTGAGACATTCTGGATCAGTTGCAGGATATCTAATTTGATCTTGACCTTGTCCAAAATGTTTACATGCCCCTCCGATAAATTCTGCTTTCGGATTATCTTTAATATGATTTAATACTAAATCAATAGTATTAGATGGTAAAAGGTCATCAGCATCTAAATGAATATACCAATCAGTATCAGATAGTTCAATTGCTTTGTTCCTGCATGTATATATTCCCTGGTTATCAGAAAAAGAATATTTTGTTAAGATCGGGTGCTGGATGGAATCAAAGACTTTCCTTGTCTTTTTATCACCTCCACCATCCAGCACCATAACAGCCTTCCAACTAGTCTCAGTCTGATCTAATACTGAATTCCATGCTTCAGTTAAATAATCACCTTCATTAAATGCAGTTATGCCAATTGTTATTCTCATAATATTTAAAAATTACATCTTTATAATAATTGCATCACCATGAATAATATTGTTCCGTTAATAAGAAGAAAATCATTATTTTACATACCTTAATAATGATAAAATTTTATAGTCTAAACAAAATAGATTTTAATGATTCTTTATCACTTAATCAGAATAATAATAAACTTTTAGCTTCTCTGTGAAAAAAATATTTTCAAAACTAGAACCGAATATTCTTTTACATATCATATGTAAAAAAAATGATCTTGATATTTTAAACAAAGCAGAAGATGGAAGAACGGATATAGCACCTGACAATGAATTTTTTCAAGTAGCTGCAATGAAAATGAGTGAAGGGCAAACATTTAGACCTCATAAACATATTAGAATAGATAGAAAAACAACCATAACTCAAGAGTCGTGGGTAATCATCAATGGAAGTGTCAAAGCAATATTATATGATTTAGATGATACTATTATTGCAGAAGAAATACTGAATATTGGTGATATATCAATTACCTTTAGAGGTGGACATAATTATAAAATTCTAGAAAATGATACATTGGTTTATGAGTATAAAACTGGTCCTTATATGGGTCAGAAATTAGATAAAACATTTATAGAAAATGATTAAAAAAGTATTTATATCATCAAATAAAGATATAGGATTAAAATGTAAAAAATGGGCCATGGATAATATTCCTAATGGTTTTGAAATAGTAAATGACATGGAAAATTGTAACATTTTTATATCTGTTCTATATGATAATATTTTATGTGAGGAGTTTATTAACTCTAGAAGATGTTATAATTTTCATCCTGCTATATTACCTAATTATGCTGGAGTAGGTACAATAACTTGGTCTATCTTAAATAATGATAAACAACATGGAATAACTTTACATTTGATAGATAAAGATATAGATTCTGGAGATCTAATAGATATAGTTAAATTTGAAATAAAAGATGATGACACAGCATACTCTTTATATAATAAAACTATGAAAAAATTATTTTTATTTTTTAAGATTAAGTTTATTGATATTTTGAATAAAAATTATAAAACTAAAAAACAAGATTTAAACATGAGGAATGTATATTCCTATAAAAAATTAGATAGTATTTTTAATTTAACAAGATATATGAGGTCTACTTATTTCCCAGGAAAAGCAAATCCCTATTATTATAATAAATTTGGTGAAAAGATAGAGTTAAAGTATGATGGAGGAGATAGTTGAGTTTTAAAGCTGTTAATGATTTTGAAAATAAAATTGCAAAATTTTATGACGCCCCATATTCTGTAGCTGTAGATTGCTGTACACATGCAATAGAATTGTGTTTACGATATAATCATACTGCTGAAATGACAATTCCAACAAGAACATATATTTCTATACCTTTTTTAGCTATTAAATTAGGCATTAAATGGACTTGGGAAGAAGAAGGGTGGTCTGATTATTATTATTTGGGTAGAACTAATATAATTGATGCTGCAGTATTTTGGAAAAAGGATGGATATATACCAGGGACTTTAATGTGTTTGAGTTTTCAGTTTCAGAAGCATTTAAACTTAGGAAGGGGCGGGATGATATTAACTGATGATAAAAAAGCAAAAGATGAATTGCAAAAAATGTCCTATGATGGTAGAGAACGCAACATACCATGGAGAGAACAAAATATTAACTCAATAGGATATCATTATTATATGACACCCGAAACAGCAGCTAATGGATTAGAAAAATTACCTGATGCTATAAAAAATAAACCAAAACAATGGTCACCTTTAGATTGGCCCGATTTAAGAACTTTGGAGATTTTTAAAAATGCATAAAAAGAAAGCCTTTATAACTGGTATTGGGGGACAAGATGGTTCTTACCTAACAGAACATTTGCTTGATAATGATTATGAAGTATTTGGTATGGTAAGGAGAAATTCAATATCAGAAAATCAATGGAGTAGATTAGATCATTTAA
>Ga0114999_10004950_pt1 | contig 15878 bp, 9 predicted proteins | sample ArcticOcean_MG_C_3_FD_89820 | JGI IMG/M metagenome (GOLD analysis project Ga0114999, IMG submission 89820) | Marine microbial communities from western Arctic Ocean - ArcticOcean_MG_CB8_126 | ecosystem: Environmental > Aquatic > Marine > Oceanic | place: Arctic Ocean: Canada Basin | collected...
CGTCGCCAATAATGGCAGCGACCTTGCTGTATACCCTGTTGATTCTGGTTCAAGCTTTCTTGATGTTTGTACACCGATTAACGATGACGTCGAGTGTGCTGAAAGGATTACGTGACCTGAGGGTTGATCTATTCTCCTCCCTGGAACGTAAGCCCGCCTCGTTCTATGACCACGTTGGGGTGGGTCGAGTCATGACACGGGTGACCAATGACGTTGAAAACTTGGTCGACCTCCTCACCGGGTTCGGGATGTTGGCAGGGGAATTCGTGCCGTTCTTCCTTGCGATGTTCTTGATGTTCCACATAAGTGGCGAGCTAACAGGCATCGTTCTTCTAGCCATCCCAGTTGCGGCTGTGGCGACGTATTTTTTCCGCCAGGCGATGCGGGAGATCTTTCGCCACGTGCGTAATTCGGTGTCGTCGCTCAACCAGTATATGCAAGAAGACTTGATGGGTATCCAAGTCGTGCAGCTATCGGGTCGAGAATCGACGAATATTGAGCAATACGGTGTATTCAACAAGGAGAATCGTCGCCAAGAATTTCGCGCAATCAATTACGAAGTTCTCTTTGAGAACGTGAACATGAGTCTCGGCAGTATCATTACGGCGGCAATTGTCTGGTATGGCGGCGGCGCGGTGGTCCAGGATCAGGTCTCGTTAGGCTCGCTCGTGCTTTTCACGCAACTCATCAACATGATGATTCAGCCGGTTGCGAGCGTAGGGCAACAGTTCAATACCCTGTTCCGCTCGATGGCGTCTGGCGAGCGGATTTTCCAAGCCCTTGATTGGGATGAGAAGCTACACGAACCCGTCGGCGACCGGGTGGCAACGCTGCCTGATCGATTGCGTGGTGATGTCGAATTTAGGCAGGTGAATTTTTCGTATCTGCAAGATGAACCGATATTGAAAGGCGTGTCATTCCATATTGAGCCGGGCGAAAAACTCGCGATTGTGGGGCCGACTGGGTCTGGCAAGAGCACCATTATCAGGTTGTTGGCTCGATTCTATGACTTTGATGATGGCATGATTTTTCTAGACGGCGTGGACGTCAACACCATTGCGAGCAACGACCTTCGCACGCGTGTCGGGGTTGTGCTTCAGGATTTCCATGTGTTTTCGGGTAGCGTGATAGACAACATCACGCTCAATAACCCGGCCATTTCACGCGAGCGTGCCGAGTGGGCAGCGCGTTTGGTCAACGCTGATCCGTTCATTCGTGATTTGCCCGATGGCTATGAAACTCAGTTGGCAGAGCGTGGCAACAACTTGTCGCAAGGTCAGCAACAATTGTTGGCTTTTGCACGCGTGTTGGCTGTTGATCCCGAAATACTCGTGTTAGACGAAGCGACGTCGAGCATCGACACTGGCACGGAATTGATAATCCAGGACGCGCTGCACAAGCTGACCGAGGGGCGCACGTCAATCATCATTGCGCACCGGTTGCAGACCATCCAGGAGTGCGACCGAATACTGGTGTTGCACCATGGCGAAGTCAAAGAAGTCGGCTCGCACGAGGAGCTGATCGCCAAGCAGGGTATCTACTACACGTTGCACGAGCTGCAATTTCAAGACGTTGGTTCGACCGCCGAGTAGGTGCAAGGCAGACGCGCTGTAAGAGAGGCTCTAGCCCCTAGGTGGCAACACGGTGTGCGAACGGCTTTAGAGCCCTTAGCGTGCTGCGCCTAGGCACGCGCAATCACGTGTGGAACAATGCTGTGACCAACGAGATGGTGAAGCGTGTTCCATGAAAGGGTGTCGCAAACCACCCCCTTCAGCACTTTTTCCCGCGTTTCGCGCCCTTGTGCCTCCGCTGCGCTCTGCACTTGCACATCCATGTGCTCATTTGGCGCAAAAGCAACCAACTTTGGTGTAGGTCAATTTTGTCTTGGCCATCCTGTCCTGAGGATCTAGGGCCAGACCTTAGAGGCTGTTTTACAACAGCCTCTTCAGCCGCGATTTTCGCAGCAGGAATATGGCTCTTAGCTATGCGAGGGCGGTGCGTGTCATCCATTCACTTAGGGTCGGATTGAACCATTCTCAACCGGGGAGGCACTGCTAGGAAGCGCAGCTTTGTGTGTTGGCTGCGTGACGGCGGCGACCCATAATGAACGCAATTATCCGGTGGGATGTGTGCGCTGATACGCCATCGGATCCGTGAAACGTCACACAAGGAAGCGTATGGATGACGACCAGAAAGCCTAACATCGTTTTTGCGTTTGCGGACGATTGGGGTCGGTATGCGAGCGCGTACGCGCCGCATACCTCGGCGCCCAATCTATGTGAACTGATCCGTACGCCTAATTTCGACCGCGTTGCTGACGAAGGCGTTTTGTTTCGCAATGCGCTGGTTCCCGCGCCGTCCTGCACGCCGTGCCGCAGTTCGTTATTGTCTGGTCAGTATTTCTGGCAGACCGGTCTCGGGGCGATACTGATGGGTGCTGTGTGGGACGAGAGTATCCCCACGTTTCCACTCGAACTTGAAGCGTGCGGTGACTACTTTATTGGGCATACCTATAAGGTATGGAGCCCAGGTCAAACCATGAACGCTCCTATGGGCGGACGCCGCACCAATTTCAATCGTGCGGGGCTCAATTTTAACCAGTTTTCCCATTGGGTGACCGAGCACGCACCTGACTTAGGCGTGGACGCCGCTAAAAATACTCTATTCGAGGAGACGCGGGAGAATTTCCGTGGCTTTCTGACGGCCCGGCCGAATGACAAGCCGTTTTGTTACTGGTGGGGCCCGACCAATACACATAGGACCTGGGAGCGAGGTTCAGGCCAAGCGCTATGGGGTATCGATCCAGATCATTTGCACGGTCGTATGCCAGCATTCTTGCCGGATGTTCACGAGGTGCGCGAAGACGCGGCGGACTATCTCGGCGAGTGCATGGCGGTCGACGGTGGGCTTGGCGTTCTGCTCGAGGAACTAGAAGCAATTGGCGAGTTGGACAACACCTTGCTTGTGGTGAGTGGTGACCATGGCATCCCCGGCATGCCGCGGGCCAAATGCAATCTCTATGACATTGGCTGCGAGGTTGCACTCAGCGCGCGCTGGCTTGGCCATATCAGTCCCGGTCGTGTTGTGGATGACTTCGTTAATCTGATGGATCTCGCGCCGACATTTTGTGAGGTCGGCGAGATCGAGATCCCGAGCTCGATGGCGGGTAACAGCTTGCTTGCGCTATTGACCGCCGAGAAAAGTGGTCAGATTGATGCATCACGCGATTTCGTCGTAACCGGCCGCGAGCGTCATGTCGCCCACGCGCGTGAGGGGTTCTTGCCGTATCCGCAAAGGTCGCTGCGAGAAAAAGACCTTATCTACATCGTCAACTTCGAACCGGATCGCTGGCCCACGGGCGATCCCAAGGGCATTGGCGAGCGCGGCGTTGCAACGCCCGACTATGAAGCTCTGGCGTACGACACGATGGTGGCTTTTCGAGACCTGGACGCGAGCCCCACAAAAGCGTGGATGATTCACCATCGCGAGGAGGATGACGTCGAACCGCTTTACCAATTGGCTTTCGGCAAACGTCCTAGAGAAGAGCTTTATGATCTCGCGCGTGATCCGGACTACATGACCAATGTGGCCGACGATCCGGAGTATGCGGATGTTAAGCGACGCATGGAAAAACGGCTGCTCGCGATTCTCCACGAACAAAATGACCCAAGGCTGATGGAACAGCCATGTCGCTTTGAATACGAACCCTATGCGGGCCCCATCGACAAGGCTTGGTTCATCGACTTGTTCAAGTAGGGGCTGGAGACCTCAAGTCAGAACAGCGACCTTGTTTCGTTCGATCAGGTCGAAATCTATCTCTGCTCCAATTCCCGGACCGGTTGGCACGTGGACCATCCCGTCTTGGTCGATTTCGATGTCGTTTACTAACCCGTGCTTCTGCGCATCTGCGGGCAGAAGCACCTCGAAATACTCGCAATTCTGAATGGCTGCAATGAGATGCAAGTTGGCGTGGTTATTAAACGAGTTACCACCATGGTGTACTTCATAGTTCATGCGGAACGTCTCTGCCGTGTGTGCGGTCTTGAGACACGAGGTGAGTCCACCTTTGATTGCGACGTCCCCTCGCAAGTAGTCTGTTGCTTGTTGCATGATCCAAGGCGCATAGGAAGTCGGTAACGCCATGGGCAATTCCGTCGCCATGATTGGGATGCCGAGTTGGGAGCGCAGCTTAACGTAGCCATAGAGGTCGTCGTCGGCCAACGGGTCTTCGTACCAATAAAATCCCAATGATTCGGCTGCTTGCCCAACGCGCAGCGCGGCTGGGTAGTCGTACGACCAGGTTGAATCCAACATGATTCGATAATCGTCGCCGACCGCTTTACGCACCGCTTCACAAATCTTGATGTCCTCTTCGGGCTCGCCAGGCGGATGAATCTTATAGGCTTGCCAACCGGCTTCACGAAAACTAACGGCTTCTTCGCCGTACGCCTCGGGGCTATCGAGCACCGCTGAACTGGCATAGGCCGGGACGCTTTCGCGAAATGAGCCCATAAGTTGATGCACCGGCACACCGGCTGCACGTCCGGCGAGGTCCCACAGAGCAACATCGACCGAACCCACCGCAGACAATAACGATCCGCGAGCGCGCCGAGTCATCGCTTGCCATATTCGTTCGCGAGCAAGCGGGTCTTCGCCGATCAATAATGGTTTGAGGCCTTTGACGATAAACGGTGCGTCGCGTTGTGCCGATCCCAAAGCAGAGCCGAAAAAACCATACCCATCGACACCTTCATCAGTGCTGATCTTTATTAACGCCATCTGTGTGCTGCGAGTTTTCGAGCTTGCAACAGTTTTCGTATAGCGCGTAGGGGGAATATTCCTCCACTCCCACAATGTCACACTCACGTCGCTAATCTTCAAAAGTCATCCCTAGTTTGTTGCCTTGGTATGAATTAATTCTGCCATTCACCGGGCATACATGCAAAATGTAGGCATAGGAAGCCGTTGTGAAGGCAGAGAAAGTGGCAAGATTTCTGATGATGCCGCCGATCGGCAAGCAGATGTGGGTGTGGGCGGAGCGTCTGCGGGAGGCGGTGCCGGATCTCGATGTGGTGATTGCTGAGAATGATGAGGCAGCTGCTCGCGAGATCAGCATGGCAGACGGTGCGTATGGATGGGTATCGCCAGAGCTGCTACCGAGCGCGCTTCAATTGCGTTGGCTGCAGAATCCCTACGCCGGTCCATTCGTTGGCTATTACTATCCAGAACTTTTGCAACACCCGGTCACGGTGTGCAACCCACGAGGGATTTACTCAGATCACATCGCCCACCACATATTGATGTTCATGCTCGCGCTTGCGCGCGGTCTTCCGTACTACTTAGATGCACAACGCGCACGCCGCTGGGATCCGAAAGCCCGCAAACGCGGTTATGTGAACTTGAGCGGTGCCGCGGTTTTGATTGTTGGTGTTGGGGGCATCGGTGCTGAAACGGCGCGCGTGTGTCACGAACTCGGTTGCCGCGTGATTGGGATTGAGCCGAGGCTCGAACACGAAACGAAGGCGCAGATTTTTCCTCCGGAGGATCTTGATGAACTACTTCCCACGGCCGATTTTGTGGTGACCACTGTGCCGCACACGCCGGAAACGGAATTGATGTGGAACACGGCAAGGTTTCGGCTGATGAAATCATCCGCCTACTTCATCAACATCGGCCGAGGCAAAACCGCCTGTCTTGACGACTTGGTCGATGCGTTGCAGAACGAGGACATAGGGGTGCCGGACTCGACGTATTTGAAGAAGAACCGCTTCCGCAAACGCATCCGTTGTTATGGGACTTGGAAAACGTTTTGCTGACGCCGCATATCGCGGTTGCCCAAGCTGAAGACTTGGATGAACGCCGCTACCAACTCATTTTGGATAACGCCCGTCGCTTTGTGGTGGGCGATACGTTGCTCAATGTGGTTGATAAAGCCAAATGGTATTGAGCGTTTGATCCAAGTGGTTGCAGCGTAAACTTAATTTGAACGCAGACGAGCCAGGAGCACCGATGCCGTTGTCAACATTGACCGGGTATGCCTCAGACGACTATGCAGGGTTCGTACAAGCGTTGGGTGTGCCTTTTCGCAGTCACGAGGCGCAGCGGCGCTTGCTAAAGGCAGGCGTACTGGCCGTCGAGGCGCTACAAGAGGGTTTACACGATGAATCCGCAGACGTCGTCACGGGCTGTTTGAAGGTCCTCGACCACCACTTGCAAGAGGTGGCTATCCCCGCGCTCCTCGAAAACATGCATCACCCGCAACCACAAGTGCGGGCATGGGCGTTGCATGCGCTAGCATGTGACCGGTGCAAGGAAGGGGCTTGTCGGCCTGGCGAAGATGAAGCGGTGCCTCTTGCGATTGATATGTTGCGCAACGATCCGAGCCCATTCGTGCGCGTCATGGCGGCCGACATGATAGGACCGAGTGCGATCCGCAATGAAACCGTGGTTTCGGCATTGCTGGATGCGGTAGCAAACGACGCGCATCCTAACGTACGTAAGAAGACAAGGTGGTATATCCCAGGAGGACCTATCTACAAGCGTTTGGCGAAAAAATCGCAACAAAATAGCAAGCACACTAGAACCGCTGAGGGCTAACAGATTTTATGAAATACAGACGCTTCGGTCGTACCGAAATGATGCTCTCGCAATTCTCGCTGGGTTGCATGCAGTTCACCGGCGACTCGCCCGAGAGAAACGCGATCGCCGTGATCGAACGGGCGGTGGAGCTTGGCGTTAATCACCTTGAGACGGCGCGTGGCTATGGCAATTCTGAAAAGCGTCTCGGCAAAGCGCTAAAACGCATCTTCAAACGCCAACCACGTGAAAGCCTCTACATCACAACCAAAATCGGACCGTCATCGAACGTCGATGATTTCAAGCGCAATTTCGAAACTTCCATGAAGCTTCTTGGTTTGGACAACCTCGACTTTCACGGCCCGGGCAGCTATGAAACCGTGAAGCCGGCTATGAGCTCACGCGGTTGCCTGGGTTATGTCCGCAAGCTCATGGATGAAGGGGTTGTTCGGCACTTTGGGTTTTCGGCGCATGGCTATCCGACGGGTGTGATGGATCTCGTTAACACGAACGAGTTCGAATCCATCAACCTGCACTATTACTATTTCTATCAAGGTCTGCGCCATGTGGTGGAACGGGCAGCAGAACTCGATATGGGTGTGTTTATCATCAGTCCTAATAATCAGGGCGGCAAGCTGCAAATGCCCACAGCTGCTCTTTCACTTGCCAGTGCGCCGTTGTCACCGATGACCTTCAATCACATGTGGTTGTTGAATCAACCCAACGTGCACACGCTGTCGTTTGGCCCGGCAAACCCGGGACAGATTGATGCGAACATGATCGCCCAGGACTACGACGGAACCGGCATCGGGCGTGAGCAATTTGACCAAGCGTTAGCGAAGGTTGAGGGACACTACCGCTCTGAACTGGGCGCGGACTTTTGCACCGTGTGCAATGCGTGTTTACCGTGTCCCGAGAATATCAATATCCCGGGGCTCCTCAATTGGCGACAGATGAACAAAGCGTTCGACATGACCGATTATGCGCAAGGTCGTTATGCCAAAGTTGGTAGCGGCGGTGCTTGGATTTTGGGTGCTAAAGGTGATCATTGCACAAAGTGTGGTGACTGCACGCCACGATGTCCCGAGAACCTAGACATCCCGCAACTGTTGTGGGAAACGCACAAGGAACTAGAGACGGGCGTAATCTCGGGACCCGCGTGGGATCATGAAGGCGATTTGCTCAAGCAAGATTTGCGCAGCGATTAAACTTGTCGTCAATCTGTGTTTGGACAGCCTTATTTGGAGGGCGTCGCAGATTTCCGTAGGAACGGCTTCAGAGTCTGTTTTACGACAGCCTATTTAGTCGCGATTCTTGGGCCGGAATCTATTCGAGAAGCTTTCCTCGTATACGAGCGATGTCAGCATCGCTCACGCCTTGCTTGCCCAAATATCCCTCCACACCGCCGAATTTTTCATCAAGGAACCCAAGCGTCAGGGCCATTGTCTCGGTGCTGCAACCGCTGAGATAGGCTCCTGGTTTTTTGCGATCTTCCTCGCTTGGCTTGCCGTGACCCAGATATTCTGCCGAGAGCGCGAAGTCGGAGCAGATGGTCGAGCGGGGGACCCCCGCGATGCTTAGAAGCAGCGCCGCGACCAAGCCCGTGCGGTCTTTGCCTGACCTACAATGGAATGCGAAGCCCACATCATCACTCTCGGCGAAGGTCGCCATGATGTCAGCCATGATGAAACCAGATTTTTCCAATCCACTGCAATACAGGTCAGCCAGCTTGTGCGTATGGCTGACATCTTTGCGCAGCGCTCGATAGTCGTCAAAGCGCGTGCCCCAGAAGTCGTGGTTACGGAAGGTAACTGCGGTTGAATTGGCGAACACATTCGGTTCCACGACGATCTCTTTTTCCATGCGAAGGTCAATAACCGTTGTAATGCCGTAGGCTATAAGCGTTGCTTGGTCCTCTTCGGACAGGCGCACCATGTCGCCGGAGCGAACAAAGCGGGCCCATTGGGTAGTCTTACCGTCATTCGTCGTGTAGCCGCCTAGATCACGCACGTTGTCTGCTGTGTTGATTGCCAGACCGCGCCGCGGGTGCTTCAGTTCATCCATTGAAAAAATCTGCCATAGAGTGACGCGTGATTATAGAGTTTCGCTTGTCCCAACATCTACTCTCGGAACGCAGGTTTGGATGTGGCGATGCCTAGAGGTTGTAAAATCTGAGAACGTTTTCTCCGAGCACCTTATCCTGATCCGCCTGTGGTAGCCCGGCCACACTTTGCTTCATTTCTCTGACGACGCCGAACGATGCGTCGATATGGGGGTAGTCGGACGCCCATGTGACGTAGTCTGCACCGATGTGTTCTATAACTTGTTTCGTCATTCCTTCATCCGGATCCATAGAAATCAAGCACTGACGAAAAAAGTATTCGCTTGGTTTCAGTTTAAATGGTACTTGGTTCGCCATGATTTCGTACTTGTGGTCCAAACGTTCGAGCCACGCGGCGATCCAGTTGCCACCGGCTTCAAGCACTGAACACTTGAGACGGGGGTACTTTTCGAACATGCCGGCGCTGATCATCGCGGTAAACGCGGCCATGACGTCGATTGCCAGGAAGGCAAAGAAGAATAGCCCTCCGCCAGCACCCGGTTCTGCCATGTGACCAAATGCGTTGGCATCACGAACCACCACGTGAAAACCCACTGGCATGTCGAGATCTTGAACGGCATTCCAGAACGGCTCGAAGATTGGATCGGACAATCGTCGACCCAACCTCGACGGCGCGTCGGGGGATAAATAGACGCCAACGCAGCCGTCTTTGCGTGCCCGGATCACTTCGTCTACGGCACCAGCTGGATCGATGAGGGAAATGTGTGCAACCGGATAGAGGCGTTGCGGATTGTGACTGCAGAAATCCACTAACCAGCGGTTGTAGGCCTTGGTATACGCGGTCGCGAGTGCAGGGTCTTGAGTATTACCCTCCCAGCAGATGCCAATTGTCGGGTAAAGTAACACGCGATCGATGCCTTCCTCGTCGAGCACCTTGATACGGGCCGCAGGATCGTAACCACCAGGAGGAGAACCGTCTGCGTAGGTGTATTCATTTTCGAAGGAGCCAAGCGCCGCATCATCTAATTCGATCCCCCCCAGTGTCCCGAGATTACCTTTGAGAAGCTGCATGGGTTGGTTGTCGATCAGCAGTCGTTCCAGACCATCGTCATCGCGCGCAATTCGGATCGCGCGATCACGAAATTTCGGATCGATGTATTTCTCCCACGTATCGGCAGGTTCTAGAACGTGCCCGTCCGCATCCACGACGTCCGCCATCTCTTGTCCTTTTGGGGGTATCGAGACTAGCTTAAGGCTCGATAGTCTCAAGGTCGACTGTTAACGATGGTTGAGGAATCGCAGATTCAGCCGCGATTGTCGGCTACGAACTTGTTTGTAGTTCTACGAAGCGTCTGTAGTGTCCACCGGGAACGGCCATCAACATCTCATGGTTGCCTTGCTCAAGCAGTTCGCCATCTTCGAGAAACACAATGTTCTGGGCATGTGCGATCGTCGACAGCCTATGGGCGATGATGATGACGAGTTTTTCGTTAGCCGCTTTTTGTAACGCTTGCACGAGATAGGCTTCGGTTTCAGGGTCGAGGGCCGACGTCGGTTCATCCAGGATGAGAACGCTTGCTGGCTTGAGTAGCCCGCGGGCGATGGCAATGCGTTGCTTTTGTCCTACGGATAGTTTGCTGGTCACGGTACCGAGCATCGTCTCGTAGCCGTCCGGTAGAGCGCTGATGAAGTCATGGGCGCCAGCGGCGCGCGCGGCCCGCTCGACGTCGGCTTGTGGTGCATCCGGATTGCCGTATCGGATGTTGTCCAGAATCGAATTCGAGAAGAGTTGGGTCTCCTGGAATACATAGGACACTTCGTGCCGCAAGCTGGTTAGAGACAGATCGTTGATGTCGACACCGTCGAACTGAATGTGGCCTTCCGATGCGTCATGAAAGCCCGGCAATAGATACGCGAGGCTTGTTTTCCCCGCGCCCGTTGGGCCGACTAGAGCGGTAATCTCACCCATCTTGAAGTTAAGGCTAACGTCGTTAAGTGCACGTCGCCCGTCCGGGTAGGTGAATCCGACATGCTCCATGGAAATGCTGTCTCGCACAGGATGCAGCTCACGGCCATCGCGTTCGGATTCGCTCGGCAAATCCATCAGGAAGAATACCCGGCGAATTCCGGGGATATCGGCCTGAAGACGAAGCCAGGCGTAGGGAAGTGCAGATACTGCCCCGGACATCCAGCCGTAGTAGTACAGGAGTACGCCGTAGTCGCCTGGGCTGAGTACGCCTTCAATTACATGACTGCTAACAATGTAAAACGCGACCAGCCCAAGCACAGTACCCGCTGTTCGGCTGGCTGCACCGTAGAAAATGTTGACTAACGATTCGGACCGAAAACGCTTAAACGACTCTTTGCTGTGGCGATCGAAGCGCGCTTGTTCTTGCTTATTTCCACCGAGCGCCTGCACCGCAAGCACATTGCTCATCCCTTCTTCGATATTGCCAGTCGTCACAGAACCGGCAGCGCGGCTGGCTTGACTTCGCCGTCGTATCAGACGAGGGAAGGGCACCATAGCGATGAAATACACCGGCAGGGCTAAGAAACACAGATAGATGATCTCGGGCGCCTCTCCATAGTTGAACGCCATCACGGCGAGGATTACGAAGACAGTGGCGATGGCAAGAACAGGCGACATGATGGTCTGAAAGAAGATGTTTTGGATGGCCGTGGAGTCGTACATGACTCGATAAAGGCTGTCACCGAGTCTTTGATCGGCGAGCAAGGGCATTGGCAGATTCTGAATGCGTTCGAATAGCTGCGCGCGCAAAAGATGGTTGAGCGACTGCGTGAGCCGTATTTGTAGTCTAAATTCGGCCCAGCCAACGAGACCGGCAAACTTACTAAACGCCATGTTGGCGTCGTTTTCCGTTTTTGTAGCAGTGTCATGTCCCTCGGCGAGGTACGCGCTGGCTTGATCGTTGGCACCTCCGCCCTCGCCGAAACCACCGATTGTGATGAGCATTCCAATACCGAGGAGTAAGACCCATGCCATAATCTCGAAGGGCCCCATGCCGTCTAGAAAGGTGACGAATGGGGCGAAATAGCCGGGAAAGGAATCTGGCTCGATAGCGCGCTGCAGTATCACATTGTCGATGACGATTTTAATCGGCCACGGCAGGATTAAAGGCGTTAGCAGCGACAACCACATTAGAAAAAACTTCGTGGCATAGCGGACCGGGAAATAGCGAATGTAGGTTAGGGCACGCCATACCAGGGCCACTGCCTCGCGAAAATTGACATCGGTATGAAGGTCGAGCGTATTAGCTTGCGCATCAAGCGCTCGTTCTTGTTCTTTTCTAGACTTTGCCGGGTGGGCTGCTTCGCTCAAGGGTCCACTCCGGTGGCTCGCGTGCGACGCAAGGCCGCCTCGGTTTCGACGAATTGGCGGTAGCGACCGTTGTCCAGGCGCAGTAGCTGCTCATGGGTGCCGCGTTCGACGATCTCACCCGCATCCAGATAAAAGATCTGGTCGGCTTTTTGAATGGTCGAGATGCGATGGGTGATCAGAAAAATTGCGCGGCCCTGTCCCCAGTCTGCGAGCCGCTCGAGTACTTGATGTTCGGTCCCCGCATCCAAGGCAGCTGTGGGTTCGTCGAGGATCAGAATGGGCGCATCCTTGACCAGGGCGCGAGCGATAGATAGCCGTTGGCGCTGACCTGTTGAGAGTTTACCGCCTCTATCTCCGAGGATGGTGTCCAGACCTTCGGGTAATTCGCTGACATAGTCGTCCGCACATGCAACGTATGCCGCTCGCTGAACTGTGTTGTCATCAGCGTCGGGTATAACGTAGCGAATGTTGTCGCGCACACTCATGGCAAAGAGGACATTTTCTTGCAAGGCAATGGATACGTTGGCGCGCAAACTCTCAATGTCCAACTGTCTCAAGTCGTTGCCGTCGATCGTGATCGTGCCGCTGCCGGGGTCGAACAGACGCGTCAACAAACTAACCAACGTGCTCTTGCCCGATCCCGTCGGGCCCACGATGGCAGTGATGGAACCAGGCTTAGCTACGAAGCTAACGTCGTGCAAGATAGGGCGGTCCGGTTCGTACGCGAAGCTTACGCGATCGAACCGAATCTCATCGCGAAACTCTGGCATGGCTATCGCATCGGGTGCGTTTGCCACATCGGGTTCGATATCAAGGATCTCGAATACGCGATCCAAGCCCATGGCCATGTCTTGCGCAGTGGTCCACTGGCCCACGATCCCACGGACTTGGTTGCTGGTATCGAATAGTTCGCGCTGTGCCCACTGAAATGCGCCCAGGTTCCAGTTCACAAAGCTCAAACCAATTAATCCGATCAACACTGCGGCAAACGTCTCGCGGTTATTGCTAGCCCACAGGGCCATCATGAATTCGCTCCCAAGCAGGATTACGGCGGCGAGCGAAAACATGATGATGCCGACCATGGCCACGAGCGAGCGCACGTGATGGGCGGCATTGAAAGCGATGACAGAGTCAGACTCGAAACGCGCCTGTTCTGTTTCTTGGGTACCATGGGCTTTAATGAGTTTGACCGCGCCGAGGGATTCCTGGATGCGCGAGGTCAGATCTGAGTTGGTTTGGCGTGCTACCAGCGCGCGCGCCCGCACACGTGGTGAAAACCAGAGAGCCCAAACGACCGCGAATATCGCAATAGTGACTCCCATCAGTCCCAATATTGGGTCCAGCGCGGCAACAAATAGTACGGTGATGGTGTATTGCGTGATCTGCTGGGAGACTTTAATCAACATGGCGACGATTGCCGTGACCTGTGCGCTGTCTTGATAGATGCGATACACCGAGTCGCCCACGCGGTGGTTGCTGTGGTAACGCATTGAAAGCTGGTGCCAACGCTCGACGAGGGCGAGCCGTAGTGAATGATTGATGCGTTGCATTATCCAGATGTTGTAGTACGGCAGTACTGCTGCGACGACGGGGTAGGTGACTACAAAGATGAGCACTGTGAGGACGATGTAATTCCACTGCAATACTCCGCGCTGTGCCGCATCGAGTGTCTCGACCACGCCATCTGCAAGTTCTGGGTGGCCTATGAAGTTTGCCAGGAACGGGGTCAATGGTTTGGACTGCAGAATGGATTGATTCATAAGGTCGACCGTAAACAAGCCCGTGATGACGCCGAGCAATAGGGCGAGCCAAACCAGCATGTAGTAATAAACAAGGTGGCACCCGAGACGTATCCTGAACTGTAGATTGCCGTCGCAAAACCTGTATTGCAGGAGCCACATCGACAGACAACCGACAGTAACCATGCCGATAGCCAAGTTGTCTTGCCAACCACTGACGACGAGGATCGCAAAGAGGTTCGCGGTCGATGCAACCACAACCAGAGCAGCGATCGACACCAAAAACACCCGACCATTGGATGCCACAATAATGAAACACAGGAGGGCCATCGCGGCACCATTCCACACCAGCACGTCGTGCTGCCAACTCGATCCCATCTGCAACCATCCTGCTGTGGGTCCTAGGATCGCGAGAAGTGTGACGAGAAATGGAACGTAGGTGTAAGCCCAACCGTCATTTGAGGCTGGATTGCCATCGGCTTGGTCAGGCGATGTTGATGGTTCGCGCCAATAGCCCAGGACGAGCGGTCGAAGGAATGGCCAGGTGCGTAGCATGATGCGCGCTACATCAGTAAAGCCTTTGACATCCTCTATGTTGCTGAGATCGCGCTCGGGCGGGATCGGTGCGCTGTCCCAGATAGGTAGAGCGCGAATTCTTCGTTGGTCGTTTTGGCTAATCATGCTAGTAGTTGTTCTAATTCTTGCACTCGATTAAAATATCGTATGCAGGAGGTTGGTATTCGAATGCCACTTATTATTCTATCGTTCCTGGAAAATTTAAAGCGTGTCGTGAAGCTGTGTGAACGACAGCTTTAAAGCGAAGCTATTCGATCACGCCGCTCGAGAACAGCCGGTCGATATCGTCAGGTGCATAGCCGAGGAGGTCGCGAAGCACAACTTTCGTGTCACCGAAGAGTGCCGGCGCGCCACGCCAGATCGGTGCTCGTTTGTCGTTAACGTGAAAGACGGATCCTGCAATTCGCACACCGGTCGGGGCAACTTCTGCCGATTGGTCGGGTTCCCAAAACCCAGCGAGGTATGGGTCGTTGAGAACGTGCCGACTATCTTGGATAAGGGTAGCAATCAGGTTTCTGGTTTCTGCGAGCGCGAGCAGCGCATGAGCCTCAAGCTGACCGGCAGTGGTACGGAGGTCTTCTGGTGAATGGCTCGGGGCGTCGAGAATGTGTTGGAAGGAGACCCAATCATCTGGGGTGCGCGCGATCAATGTGACGAACTCGTCGTCGCAAGTCGTCACGACAAGGTAGCGATTTTCGCTTGGGCGGGCTGAGACATCGCCGTTCTCCAAAGCGTCTAGGAGAGGTTCGATGTTGATGGCCGCAACTACTTCGAGTTCGGATACGTCTACCTTTGCCGGGCGGCCGGTGGCCCGGGCATGCCAGACATAAGCCGCGATCGCAAACGCTCCTCCAAGGCCGGAGACTGGATCAGGAAAGGGAATGTACATCTGCGACATGGTGTGCCCGTCTTGGCTGGTTGCGAAGCAAGCACCGGCGCCTGCATGAACCTGCATCCCGTAGCCGATGTAATGGGAATTCGGACCAGTTTGGCCGAACGCGGACAAGGACACATAGACAAGGCTGGGATTGGCGGGAAGCAGATCATCAAAACCGACGCCTAGCCGGTCGACGGTTCCAGGAGAAAAATTTTCCACCACGACGTCGCAGACAGCGGCAAGGTCGCGGATGATCGATTTGCCTTTAGCTGTTTTGAGGTCGACACCGATGGATAGCTTGCCGCGTTGGTTGGCGCTCCACCAAGCGGCGGTGTTGTTCGATTCTTGGCGATCCTCGGCAAATGGTATGTTGCGACGCAAATTGCTTACGCGCGGATGCCACTCAACATTGATGACTTCAGCGCCGAGGTCAGCGAGCATGGTCGTTGCAAAGGGTCCGGCCCATGCCCAACTTAGATCGAGAATTCGTAACCCTTTGAGCGGCAGGCTTGCGTTGGTTGCGCGTGGGCGTACGGGCGTAGCGTCGCTCGAATCGCGGGCGACAGGCTTGCTCGACGAGGCCTCGCCCGACGAAGGTGGAACGGTTGCCAAGATCGGAATATTGATGCCGGTCGTTGCATTGGATGGCAAGTCCGTATCTGGTTTTGTCCGGCGGAAAAAGTCGCGTGCGGCATGGTGTGCATTCTC
>Ga0114999_10004952_pt1 | contig 15875 bp, 15 predicted proteins | sample ArcticOcean_MG_C_3_FD_89820 | JGI IMG/M metagenome (GOLD analysis project Ga0114999, IMG submission 89820) | Marine microbial communities from western Arctic Ocean - ArcticOcean_MG_CB8_126 | ecosystem: Environmental > Aquatic > Marine > Oceanic | place: Arctic Ocean: Canada Basin | collected...
AATCTCAATTGCTACAGATCAATTATCAGCAATGGTGTTTACGTCAGGGTCAACAGGGGATTCGAAACCAAGCCCAAAGACATGGGGGATGCTTTATCAGTCGGGTACATCCGGCGCTCAGTATTATTTACCGGCCAACCACAAGGTTAAACATTCACTTGTCGCCACAGTTCCACCACAGCACATGTATGGTCTGGAGGCTTCGATACTATTGCCGTTGTTCGCTGATGTCTGCGTCGCAAACGTCCAACCATTTTTTCCTAAAGATGTTGCCGACACGCTGACTTGCATCGCCTCACCTCGAATTTTGGTGACAACCCCCATCCATCTAAAAGCACTGCTTGAAAGCCGAATCGATTTCCCGCTAATCCACGTGTTGTTATCCGCAACCGCTCCTCTAACTCAGGACACGGCACGCAGGGCTGAATCACGTTTTGGATGCCAAATAGTTGAGATTTATGGCTGTAGTGAGACTGGATCAATCGCACATAGAGCTACCGCACAAGACGCCGAGTGGGAAGCCTTTGATACATTCACTTTTCATCAATCGAGCGCAATAACAACGGTCACAGCTAACCATTTCTCCCTTCCCATTCCACTCGAAGACATTTTGGAGTTCTCCGATCACCATCGATTCCAGTTGGTCAGTCGCTCTGCCGATGCGATCAATATTGCTGGCAAACGGGGATCCTTGGACGAACTCAATCAACTTCTACTGTCAACACCGGGAGTCCTCGATGGTGTCATTTTCGCCACTCCAGGTAATGACACAGGGCGACCAAGTGCATTGGTAGTAGCGCCGAACCTTGGGAAAGAGGAGGTGCTGATCAATCTACGCAACCATGTGGACGCCTTATTCGTACCCAAACAAATTGTTTTTGTGGATGCATTGCCACGGTCAATAACAGGAAAACTACCAATGAAGGATGTACTTGAGCTCTACAATTCAATTATATAACGTAGCCAAATATTTCCATCAAAACTCGGTTGTTGCGATACTGCAATCTGCATTTAACTTCATTAATAGATAGGGACACATTCCAAATTAGGACACGGACAGTGGATTCTGCGTTGCGATCTGTTCAAGTCTTAGCACTCCAGACCATCAGCTGTTAACTACCTAGAAACGGATGGACATGCATGAGGTTGAAGTGAAGACCGCTTATGTAAAAACCTAATCATGGAATCACTTCGTTCTTCTTTCTAACTAATTATCGTCTAAAACATCTAGCATTCTTGTTTGTCCTTCCTATATCAACAAAAGTCAATCTAACCCACATGCCTCAATGCTACGAAAAACAATAGTCCGGTTTGGCTTAACTTATATCGTGACTATTCGTTTAAATGTGAAAATAAGATTTTTCATTCTTCTTATCATAAGTGTTACCCCAATCCACGCAGACAGTAGCATCGAATCTCAGCTAGCGTTGGTCAGCGTTCCTTTTTCTCGGCCTAATTCCGGACCACATGAGTTTCTCGGAACACATATCATTGCATTCATGGAAACGCGATATAGTTCTCTGTTAGTGCAGCCCTTAATATTAGAGGGCTATCTTGGGTACAAACCCGCCAACCGATCATTAGTAAAACATGTAACGCGGCCACGGGAAAGCCATATTTTAATTGATGCAACCGCAATAGTAATTACAAACAATAACCAACAAACGCGTTGGAACTTAAGCGAAAGGCCCGTGTTGCATATTACATTTCTCGGACTACGCGCGCTGTTAGAAGGTGATTTAACCTCCCTAAGAGAGCACTTCGCACTTGGATATACAACAAGCGAGAACACTTGGCAGTTACTACTAAGGCCACGAAATAAACTCATTTCTCAACACATGGAATCATGGAGGATAACGGGCGAAGAGTCTCAGATTGACAGTATCCAAATAATAATGACCAATGGAGATCGGCAGCACATGCAGCTAAGTAAGTCATCTCCTGATAAGTAACCACATGCCTAGGTTAACGCGACAATCATCATTCGTGATAACGATTTGGACTGTTTTCTTGATCTGCTGCGCAATTACCTTAGTAGGTAATTTGCGTTTCACCCATAACTTAGGTGTCTTTCTACCTTCACCAAAGACTGAGGCCCAGAAAATCCTCATTGAGCGGTTGGGTGAAGGCCCCGGATCACGTTTTCTATTCATCGGCCTACCTAACTTAAATGACTCGGAACTTCGACAGATCCAAAATGCTCTCGAGAATTCGGGGAAGTTTCGGCAGGTGGTTACGGATGTAAGTAACCATAGTTTTTCAGATATACCTGATATCGTCTGGAGATACAGGTATTTACTCTCTGATCGACGTATAGACGAGGAGTCCATTCATAACGCGTTAGCCCAACGACTTTCGGAAATGTCGTTTATTTCTGGTACAGAATTTAATCAGATCATCACACACGATCCTGCACTGCTCTCACTTCGCATCATGCAAGATTTATCTGAAGCTCCACTCCCAGGTGTTAGATGGAGAACGAAAGATGGCACGGCTGTGATCATTGCCGAAACCCACGCTTCTTCGTTTGATTTACTTGAACAGCGAGCTGCTATACAAATAATTCGGAACAGCGTCAATGGCCTTGAGAGCATCGCGTCAAATGATCTTGAGATTAGTGGGAGCGGAGCATTTGGGGTAAACCTGAAAGACACCACACAGTCAGAGGCCACCAGCCGCTCTCTCATCGCGACCTTAGGATTATTGGTCGTATTGATGCTGGCATATCGGCACGCTGTTTACGCCTTGATAGCAGGCATACCTCTTCTATCAGGAGTACTTGGGGGACTAAGTGCAGTCACTCTGGTATTCAATGAAATTCATGGAATCACTTTAGCATTTGGTTTTACTTTGCTTGGGATAACTATCGATTATCCGTTGCATTTTTTTAGTCATGCACGGAACATGGGCGGTACCGCCGCTATCCGTCATGTGTGGCCCACCCTACGGCTAGGGGCCGCGAGCACAATTATTGCCTATGCAGGTATTGGGCTTTCTGGTGCTGACGGACTCGCTCAATTGGGCCTATTCACTTCAGTAGGATTGTTAGCAGCAGCCGCGACAACGCGCTGGCTGTTACCGTCGATAAGCGCACTCATTCCTTCTCGCCGGCATGTTGAATCTGGAACAAGAACAGCAGCACCTATGCATTTCTTATCCTGGCCAAGAGCTATTTTGACGTTCGGGCTCAGCAATGCAGCGCTATTTTTTGTATGGCAGGGTATGCCAAACGGAGAGGTCTGGAACAATTCACTATCTTCCTTGAGTCCAGTGCCTAAGGAACAGTTGTTGCGAGATCATGAATTTCGGGAACTCGTTGGTGCTCCAGATATGCGATATGTAATTGCGTTACGTTATGGAACCCTGCAGAAAACCCTACAGGCCACAGAGAAACTTAATCAACGTTTAGAAGTGGCTGTCGAACGCGGGATACTTGGTCGGTGGAAAAATGCCTCCCGACTGCTTCCAAGTGACGAACTGCAGTTGTTAAGACAGACAGAGTTACCTGATCAATCTGCCTTAGAGATTGCGATAACAAACGCCAACACTAAAATGCCATTTGTGGATGCGGCATTCCTACCATTTCGTAAAGCAGTTGAGGAAAATCGCAACCTTCCCTTATTAGAAAATACTTCCTTCCGTGACACTACATTGGAATCATTCATCAACAACCATTTATACCAAAGTACCGACCAATGGGTTAGCCTCACAAGTCTTTACGGTCCGATCGATATTTCTGCGCTAGACGAGTGCTGCTCAGGCAATAATGACAGTAGCGTGCTGGTTGATCTGAAAAGCGCATCAGAAGGTCTCGTTACGGATTATCGTCACCACACATTAAAAGTACTCAGTCTCTCGCTCGTATTGATTTTTATTCTTCTGTTGTTTAACTTAACTAGAGCGCGCGCATTTTGGGCGATACTGAACGTAACTTCGATAGTCATGGCAACCGGGGCTACCATGCTGGCTTTGTCAGGATCATTAAACATATTTCATATGATTGCATTATTGTTAGTTGCTGGCTTAGGTCTCGACTACGTCTTGTTCTTAGGTCGGAACGAACCTTCTCTCCAACATAGATCAAATACAGAACACGCTGTCCTAGTTTGCGCTATATCAACGATAGTTGCGTTCGGTCTGTTAGGTCTCTCGAACGTCGCCGTCCTACAGAATATCGGTCGCACCGTATCCATCGGTGCACTCTTCAGTTTGTTTGTCGCTTATGTCGGATCTAGAAAAAACATGAAGGCATCAACTACACATTTAAACGGGCCCTAAAATCACCCAAAAGCTCTACTTCCCGCGGACTTGCTTTGCCTTGTGGATCAACGAATAAAAGTTTTTCCAAATGCCTGGCCACCTCCGATAAACAATCTGCATTACGTTTTATATGGCCACTAATGGACCCATTTTTTACTGACTCAGGCAAATCCGAATTAAAACGTCTTAGAATTGGAATCTGGTACTGATCAATGAAGATTCCTTTCGGCTCAAGATATCTTTGTTCTCTTGCATGGTGCCGAAATAACGCTTGCATTCTTTCATTGCATCGTTGAATTCTACCAAGGTGTATCGCACAGGCATCCATACCTTTTAGATCAGTCAATGACTTCTGAAAAAATAAAACACTTAGTGCACCCCAGTAAAATGCATAATCCCATAGCGTTTTACCCATCATTAAATGCCTATCACCAAAACCCGGATAAAGATTTTCGTAAAGAGACAACGCATTTCGATAGAACGATGTATACATTTGTTGATATCTTACACTTCGTGATTCGATGGTCTCGCCCGCTAAATCACGGATAATTAGATCCGTAATAAACGTATTACTAATTCCTATAAAATCCGTTCCCGGAGAATAAAATGGATCTACAAATACTCCAGAGTCACCTGATAATGCCCACTGTTGAGCAGAGAAAACCTGCCGACAATCATGTGAATAGTCACGCAAGATATGGAAGTCTAAAATGTCACAGTCACGGATAGCGCCTGCACAAAGAGGTTGATTTTCCTCCAACCAATTCAAGGCTAATTTGAACGTTCGCATAGAGTTCAACGAGTGTAGATTTGAGTCAAATACAATTCCCACGCTTGTTGCACCCGATGCAAGCGGTATCAACCAGACCCAGTAACCTGGGCCCATTAGATGATTAGTACTCAACCAACGCTTTCCAGTGAAATCAACACATCGCGCACTCCATGTCGATGAGGTTGTCCACTCGTCAATACGTATGCACCCATCGACCCGAAACCATATCGCGTTACAGTGATGGTTGTTTTCACAGCCCAAGGAAAACCGTCTCTTAAGAAAGTTGGTACGCCCGGCAGCATCAATCAACCATCGAGCATGCAGCTTATACTCGACCTCCTCATTGAGGAATTTAACACTGTGATTTTTGCTCTCAGGGATTACTGACCGGACTCGAGCATTGTCGAAAAATTTCACCCCCTGCTCTTGGGCAGTGTAAGCAAGCCAGTTTTCTAACAACCCTCTATCAAGTTGATACGTAGGCACGGATAGCAGTCGACTGCTGCCTAACTCATCTGCACATGAGAAGTCATGTTTTGCATCCCCGAAAAACAGACGCAACCCAAATTTTGGTAATTGATCGGACTCTAAATGCTGGCGTTGACCAATAACGCTCGCTAGATAGTGCGCGCCGATCTCGACTGTAGATTCTCCAATTTTCGAAATCGCTGCAGGCAGCGGATGCTGCTTCCTTTCAATCACAGTGATATCGATATCATTTCGTTCTTTTCGTAACTGCAATGCTAACGTCAATCCAGCTAACCCACCTCCAACAATAACGACATCTGTATCGATTGAGGCCATAGATTTCCTTATCGAAATTTCATTTACGGAACAAGTCGGTTACAACTCAGCTCAGACTCAGTAACAACGACGACCCAGTGCCTAGAGGCAGACTCATAGGCCCATAGTCGTGATGGCTAATTTTCTCTAACAAGACAAGAATCCGCCCTGCTGGATTAGTGTTGTAGATCGAGTTCAGAGATTCGCATTCCGCCACCATTGCGCACCTTGGCCACTCAGCAACTGTTGCAATAGTTTCACCTGTTAATGTCGGATAATAATTAGGCTGCTCCGCCTCAGGCTCCGACACTGGAGCAATTAATATGGCCGCCGCAAACGGCTCACTAATTGGTATGAAGTCATGCAACGGGACCTGCAGTGCTATATCGTACAGAACCATTAAAACGGGCCGTCGTTCTACACTGCACATTACCAATGCTTCCAATAATGCAATCGAGGTCGTGACATCGTAAGCAGCGATAGAGTTAGCCGAATGATGACAATCTGTCGCAATAGTCCAATAACCCGTGGGGGCATTATGTACTGAATTATGGAATTTCGTTGGCGACAATGCCGGTGTCATGGTTGCCACTGTCCTGCACATATAATCGAGCAACTCACTGTCACCCATGCTAGAACCAAAAACACACGCTGTGTCTCGAGGCAAAATGGTTGTTTCATCAAAAGCCTGCGTCGCCGTCTCAAGCGCAAGCTTGACGATTCCTGGCGCTCGCCGACTTACTATAGGAGAAAGTATCGCTGGTCTAGGAATATCTGGACGCCTTTTATCTGGCGAAGATATTAAAGCGCCATCTAAACGTTTCTTCAGTGTTTCCCAATTGGAAAATCCCGGACCATAAGCACCAATCCCTAAAATATTACACTGCAAGATGACGCACCCCTAACGCTGGCAGCACTAACTTGTTACCGCCTACTAAAAATTAAGCAACAATTGTTACCACCAAACCCGAATGAACTAGACATCACATTTTCTGCTGACATTTCACTATTTTCTTGTTGGATTGGGAATGCCAACTCACGGTCAGGTTCTTCTAAGTTCAATGTCCCGGGAATCATCCCATGATGAATAGTATCGATGGCAATAATAGCTTCAACAACCCCAGCCGCCCCTAACGTATGACCGGTCCATCCTTTAGTTGACGAGGCACGGCTGGTTTTTGGAAATATGTCTGCAACCGCCTTTGCCTCGATCGAGTCATTAATCCGACTAGCCGTTCCGTGAAGATTAATGTAGTCCATATGTTTTGGCTCTAACTCTGCGGACTTAAGGGCGGCTTTCATCGCATCTTGCGCGCCTCTGCCATCAGAATGAGGGTGCGACATATGATAAGCATCTGAACTTTCTCCACAGCCTCGCAACCTGACACTCCGATCCGATGCAAATCGTTTACGAACTAATAGCGCATAGCCCGCCGCTTCACCGATGTTAATACCGTTACGACATCGATCAAAAGGACGACACGGCTCAGGCGAAATCAATTGCAGTGAGTCAAATCCATGCAGAGTCGTTAAGCACAAGGTATCGACACCACCAACAACAACTGCATCCGTGATATTGGCAGACAACCACCGATAGGCCGTCGCAAACGCCTTAGCAGACGAGGAGCACGCCGTACTGATCGTGATCGCGGGCCCCTTCACCCCCAAATAATCAGCAATAAATAATGCTGGCGCATGATAATGATGCACATTCGACTGCCAAAATTCTGGTAGGAATGTGCCGTCCTTTTCTGCCGTTTTATAGCCGCGTTCTGTCTGTTCGATACCCGCAGTGCTACTGCCAATAACTACGGAAACTCGCCCGCTACCGAATTCTGAAAGAGCTTGCAAGACATTAGATCGAAAGTTATCTTGACCAAGACCTATCGCAGCAAGAATATTGTTTCGAGAATGCCATTTTGAATCGAGATCTCCAAGTTTGAACTGCTCGATGGCAGGAACACGACCGATCCATGTTTGAAGACTGGAATGGGTAAAAGTGTTTCTCCGCAATCCTGTAGTTCGTGTACGCAGTGCTTGTCGAACCGACTTTAACCCAATGCCCGCAGCGCAGGCCAACGTGTAAGCCCTTACCCGCACATCAATCATAACAATCGACGAAAGCCAAAAACTTTCATTTTATTAGTCATTATTATCAGCTATATGTTATGCGTTCTAATTCTCCCGCTAGAATAGCATCAGACATACACGATAGAACCACTTTAGTGAAATTCCGCATATTAACTTTCTTAGAATACCTTCCCTTCTTAATGAGTCGACTATGGCGCGGGATAGCTACAGTCTCTCTTTTCGGTTTATTTGGCTTGATTAGCCTGTTGCTTAGTCTAATAGCCCTCCCGTTGCTTTCTCTATGCATCCGTGACCCAGCACAACGCCGTTCTACCGGTCGGCTAGCAGTGAGCGGCGCGTGTTGGTTATTTATACGCGCAATGAGTTTTATGGGTGTCCTTCGCTACACAATCAACGGTCGAGAGACCGTAACAGCGTCTAAAGGTCTGTTAATCGTAGCTAATCATCCGACATTAATAGATGGTCTTTTTCTGCTCTCAGTCTTTAGGAACAGCACATGTATTGTCAAACAGCAGATTTTCACGCACCGAGTAACTCGGTTTGTCGTTGATTTTATCGGGTATCTGTCAAACAACGACCCGGTGGAGGTAATTACACAATCTATTGCGATACTACGGGAAGGAGGAAATCTGATTTTGTTTCCCGAAGGCACCCGCTCGACGATTGGGAAGCCCCTAGATTTCAGTAGAGGCGCAGCGACGATCGCCATCCGATCACATGCTACAGTCGTACCCATCGCAATTCAATGTTCTCCACCAACCTTGCATAAATCATCCCCGTGGTATGCAGTGCCGCACACACGCGTCAGGTTTGAAGTGAATATTCTCGGTACGATCGATGTTACTGACTTTGTTGAGAGCGCAAAAACTGAAAGATCAGCCTCTGTTGCACTGAACAACCATTTGCTGTCTTCAATAACCAAAACGACCAAAGGCAGGTTGAGAGAGAATGCTTAACGCAGACGTCATTACTTCTTAATTCATACGTATCAACTGGAAACCAAGAAACCATACTGTGTCAAACAATAGCATCGCGCATGGTCACTTTAACTACCGAACAACTTCGTAATCATTTTTTTGATCTGCTCGAAAACGAGCTCGAGATTGAGATCGATAGAGACATGATTAAGGGCGACACAGATTTAATGGATGAATTGGGCATAGACAGTATCGATGCGGTCGACTTAATTATAGGCATGACCGAACTTACTGGCGTGCGACTTGAACCTCATGAATTCAAGCGGCTTCGAACGATTGATGATTTTGTAATCGCTTTATCAGACGCCGTTCGTAATGCGTAACCACCAAAACAATACAGCTCCATGCGTTGGCATTTCGCTGCGTTGACCATGTCCTGGAAATTTAATCGTTGCGCTAGATTGGGCATCGTAGATTAAACGTGGGCCCGCTCCTTCGAGTCGGGTTTGTTAGCATCGCATTACTGTATCCGATGTTAGTGTATTTTGGACTTTCTTACTTGACGCCTACGGCGCTAGCAGCACTTCTCTTGATAGTAACGTTAATTCGCGCACAAATTGCGCTCAAGACAGGTGAGCGAACTTTTCTCTTCCCGATAGTCGTGGCGACACTGTATTCCGGTATCGTTGTGATTAGTGACTCGGCTTTGCTGTTGAGATGTTACCCCATCGTCATGAATTTAATTGCTGCTTACATGTTCGGAATCACGTTACTAAGACCGCCAACAATGATAGAACGGATTGCGGAAATTAGGGGAGTGAAACCTGACACACCTGCATCGCGGAACTACATGAAACGACTCACAATAGTCTGGACGACCTTTCTAATTGTCAATTGTGTTATTAGCGCATATACCGCAACAGCTACTACTCTTGGTGTCTGGGCAATATACAACGGCTTTATTGTATATATATTATTTGGATTATTACTTGGTGGTGAGGTTGTCTACCGCGCACACTATAAAGCACGCATAAACAGCGGGCCTACATAAGCGCTATGGCTGAGCGGCATCCCATGAACTCTCTCAAACACTTTAGCCATCATTATCTTACCCGAGGGTGGATAGATGTTTCGTCACAGCGGATTGTCATCAGCTTGAATCACCTAGGACACGCCGCATTAAAAACATTAACTCACGAGACTATGGAGTCGAGTATTCGAAAAGTACTGTCAGGCCTGGCAGACGACAGTTATATGGTTAATTACCATCTCGAAGAACATGATTTAGTTCAGCTCATCACGGCAGATGAATGGCCAACCTTACTATCCATTCAATCTAAGGGAGCGACCACTGAATTTAATATTACCGCCCACAGAAATCTAAAATGGTTTCATGGTCACTTTCCTAGCCAATCTTTACTTCCAGGCGTTGTGCAGCTTCATTGGGCCTGTGAATTAGCTAGATTTTTTTATCCACAAAATGACCAGTTTGAGAGTGTGACAGATCTACGATTTTATAAACCGATAATGCCTGATGATCAGCTTTTGTTAACTTTAATCAACAACTCAGAAAATAATCGGACCACTTTTAGCTATACGGGAGTGTGTGGGCGATACTCAAAAGGGGTTCTTTCTTATGAAAGCATTTAGACCAAGCCTCTTGATTCCCCATTACAATCACCACCAATTGGTGGGACAAGTGATTTCTAAACTTGAGCCAATAGACTTAGCTTTGATCATTGTAGATGATGGCAGTAATGAGACGAGTGTCTCTTGCCTTTTGTCATTAATCGAAGGAGCCGAGTGGATACATCTCCTACGTCATCCTGACAATCTAGGAAAAGGCGCCGCAGTCCGAACGGGACTTGAATTTGCGCATCAGCATGCATACACCCACGTAGTGCAAATTGATGCGGACGGTCAACACGACATAAGCGATGTCCCGAAACTACTGGCGATGGCCAAGGAACAACCTCAGGCAATCATTTCAGGCTTAGCTACATTTGGCAAAGACGCGCCATGGATCCGTCGTTATGGTCGGCAGATCACCAACACACTAGCAAATGTAGAGACCTTATCCCTTACCCTTCGGGACACAATGTGTGGCTTTCGGGTATATCCAGTCACAGAAACCATCAAACTAATACAGCGTCACTCTATGGGGCACCGAATGGCTTTTGACACCGAGATTTTAGTCAAAGCGTGTTGGGCTAGGATCAACGTCCGCTATCTCTCGACATCAGTCACATACCCAAAATCTGGCATCTCTCACTTCAACTACCGGCGCGACAACGTCATTCTATTCCGAATGCACTGCCGTTTATTACTCGGAATGATTTTTCGCATCCCACGGCTATTATTCCACTCGAGAAACATATGCACTCCATGCGCGCCGGACTAGAAAAAATGTCCAAAGCAAAGATAACCCATTGGCCCTGGATTGCTGAGGCAGGCACAACGATTGGCATTACGATAGTCTTTTATATCTATCGCCTACTTGGCCGTACGGCATTTCGAGTATTACTTGCTCCCGTCTCGTTGTATTTTTTTTTAGTCCGAACTCAAGCAAGAGCATCTTCACTTGAATACATATCTCAGTTAGAGACTTTTTCGCCCAAACTTTTTCCTTATATTCCGAGAACGATAACCAGTTACCGCCAATTCTTTAACTTCGGTGAAGCAATTTTAGATAAAGCTATATCATGGTCTGGTCGAGTTCCCCTAAGCCAGGCCGAGGTCGTTGACGTAGCCAGCTACAACCTCATATTTAACGACGCTCGAGGCCGACTAATCATTGGATCTCATTTTGGAAACTTGGAATTTTGTCGGGGATTCGTAACTCAGCATCGCGATATAGTGATCAATGCGCTGATCTACGACACGCATTCAAAAATATTTTCCGGGATGATTAAACGGATTAACCCAGATTCGCGGATTAATCTTTATCAAGTGGACAAACTCGATTTTCGAGATATGTTGTCACTTAAACAAAAGGTTGCAAATGGCGAGTGGGTGGTTATTACGGGAGATCGGGTTCCGGTTCTGAATCCAGAACGCCATACAGTCTCTGCCAGTTTTCTGGGTCGAACTGCGGCATTCCCTACAGGCCCTTACATACTTGCAACACTTCTGGATTGCCCTGTTAGTTTGTTATTTGCATATCGACAAAGTAATCGGATTAAGGTCAACTTTGAACCTTTTGCAGAACGAATTGTATTAAGTCGAGGCAATCGAACACATGATCTGACTTTCTATGCGCAATGTTTTGCCGCCCGACTCGAAGCGCACTGTCAAATAGCTCCCCTTCAATGGTTTAATTTTCATTCATTTTGGCAACCGCTAAAATGACATACATTATGAAACTATAGAACGCTCTACTGGTCACAGTGTGCCGATTCATGAACAACTCTGCTAAGGTTACTATGCTGTTTATCTAAGCTTTGCCATATCAAACATTCCCGACCGCGGATGTCTGGTGCTTTTATCCATGTATGATCTCGAAACGTTAATTCCACACAGACCTCCGATGCTCCTTCTTGGACGCATTCTTGACATTACCGAATCAACAGTTATAGCCGAAGTAAATATCAACACCAACTCAGCATTCTTTAGCCCCAACAGGGGTGTTCCCTCATGGATTGGACTTGAGTACATGGCACAAGCAGCGGCTGTTTTAGGCACGTCCCAAATTGACGAGGAACACGCGAAGGAAGCCATTGGTTATTTGGTCGGCACGCGTAAATACACTTGCTCAGTGACCTGGTTCCGGGCCGGCAACCGTTTGCTGGTAAAGTGTAGACGCAACATCAAGGGGACTATCACCCTGCCTTTGAAACATTATCACTGTGAGATTCTTACCCACCAAGCTGACACTAATAAAGTGATCGCGTCGGCAAGACTCAGCATTTACCAACGGTCGCAATAGAGCATAGAGAGCAATCGGGTAAGAAACGTGACTAAAAAACGAGTATTGGTTACCGGAGCCAGTCGGGGAATAGGACGAGCTATAACTATCGGCCTTGCCGCCGCTGGGTACGATATCGCTATTCATTTTGCAACAAACATTGAAGGAGCTAAAAGTGTTGCTAGCGAAATAGCTTCGTTAGGTGCAAGTTCCTTCTTACTTCAATTCGATATCTCTGATCGAGAACGAACACGCGATATCTTAGAAAATGACATCAATACCAATGGGGCTTATTACGGTGTTGTGTGCAATGCCGGTATTGCATCGGATGCCACCTTTCCCATGTTGTCGGGAAACGATTGGGACCGGGTCATCAATACTAACCTTAATGGATTTTATAACGTCATGGCACCGATTGTCCTACCGATGATTCGTCGTCGGGCACCTGGTCGCATCGTAACCATATCTTCTGTTGCTGGCCAAATTGGCAATAGAGGACAAGTCAACTACAGCGCATCCAAGGCCGGAATTATCGGAGCTACCAAGGCTCTTGCTCTTGACCTCGCACGGCGAAAAATCACGGTGAACTGCATCGCCCCGGGTCTCATTGAAACAGATATGACTCGGACTCTTCCGCTAGAACCGATTCTTGAACATGTTCCACTTGGGAGACTTGGACAACCAGAAGAGATCGCAGGGTTAGTATGCTTCCTGATGACAGCAGATGCTGCTTACATCACACGGCAAGTGATTGCCGTCAACGGCGGTATGTCATAGGACTATACGTATGAAACGAGTTGTCGTTACGGGCGCTTCCGGGATTTGCGCTCTTGGATCTGACTGGCCAAACATCGAGAAAAATTTGAATGCTCAACAAAACTGCGTTCAATATATGCGCTCGTGGGATGCCTACGACGGGATGGCGACTTGTCTAGCAGCTCCGATTCAGAACTTCCAACCCCCCACGCATTACACAAGAAAACAGACACGCAGTATGGGGCGCGTAGCCTTGTTGGCTCTTTCCGCTACAGAAGCAGCTCTAGAACAGGCTGAGTTAACAAATCACGATGTGCTACGAGACGGCACTACTGGTATAGCGTACGGATCGGCAACAGGCAGCACGGATGCCGCACTAGAATTTGCGCAGGTGTTAAGTATGCAATCGACCAAAGGCCTAAGTTCCACCAGCTATATCCGTATGATGAGTCACACAGCGGCGGTCAACATCGGGGTATTCTTTGGGATAAGCGGGCGGGTGATCCCCACATCTAGCGCCTGCACAAGTGGTAGCCAAGGTATCGGATACGCCTATGAGACGATCAAATATGGGAAACAAACTGTGATGATCGCCGGTGGGGCAGAAGAGTTGTGTCCCACTGAAGCCGCTATGTTTGATGTATTGTATGCCGCAAGCACTCGGAATGCTGAGCCACACAGGACGCCACGACCTTTTGATAGGGATCGTGATGGACTGGTGGTTGGAGAAGGAGCATGCACATTAATCATGGAGGATCTTGAGCATGCCCAGAGACGCGGTGCACCGATTCTGGCTGAAGTTATAGGGTTTGGCACAAATTCCGACGGCAAACATATAACTCAATCTAATATGGACACGATGGCTATGGCATTAAAGCTAGCATTAATTGACGCAGACTTACCACCTTCGGAAATTGGTTATGTCAATGCACATGGTACTGCGACTGAACATGGTGACATTGCAGAAACACGTGCTACCGCTAGTGTAATGGGGCAACGGGTTCCTATCAGTTCATTAAAAAGCTATATCGGGCACACATTGGGTGCTTGTGGCGCGCTTGAAGCTTGGTTCAGTATCCAAATGATGAATGCCAATTGGTATTTTCCCACTCTAAATCTTCAAAATGTGGATGAACGGTGCGGTGATCTAGACTACCTCAGGGCCCCAACAAAGTTAGACACCGAGTACGTTATGACCAACAATTTTGCTTTTGGAGGAATTAATACATCACTAATTTTTAAACGTGTTAACTAGAGTTTCCAAGGTCAATTAAGAAATCCTGTCAAGCAATGACGACTAGGGGAGAACCTCCTACAGGAACTCAAAATGCCCATCCCCCAGAACGCCCAGCCGCATCACTTGCAAGCGCAACCGTTTAGGAATCCGACCAATTCGCCAAATACTTTCGGTAACCACGTTTACCGTCCTCGCTCATCGCAGCACTCTGCGACGAAAATAAAGCGAGGAATAAACCAACAGCAGGGCGGGATATCTGCTGTCTCATACCACCACTATATTCCACTCCAGAGACTCAGGGAATGGTGTGTGTGTGGGAGAAACATCTATAACCGAAACTGATAACGCTTTCTCAACATTAAAACGCGCAAATACGTCAGCATGCGGGCCTTACAGAGACTCTAGTGCTGTTGATACTCCACACCAAGTAAATGCCTCAGTTCTTTTCTTAGTTCCTCAGTCGTTTTGTGTTCAAACCGATTCAACTGTGTAACCTCTTGACGCTCGGTTGGTTTAAATCCTGCTCTGTCTAGTATGTCCTTACAAGCATGCAGCCGGATGGATTCACTTCGTGCGTTCTCTGACAAATACTTGACTTGGTCTATCGCTTTAATCGCATAACCTTTGAGTGCTTCTCTTTGCGCTTGCTCTATGTCATTAAAAAGACGCACCTTCAATCGATGCCCCACCGTCGATGCACTGCCGTCTGATACTCCAACCTGTTTAGCGGCTTCCGTTGCATTTCCACCGTTGTCAATAAATGCGCGTACGAACGCAGCATCCCTTTCATCTTGTTTCAATAACTGTCCCTCCATTTTTTGGGAGGGTGCGGGCAAACTCACCGCACCCCAGTGTTTATCGTCGTTGGTAAACACGGGCATCCTGTTAATCCCATAGCCCGATTCTTTGCCAGCCTGTGTCTCTATCAAACCACCCCTAAGCCAATACCCGCTTGCCAAAACGGACCCTACAGGTCCTTTTTGAAGTGGATATAGCTACGGATTCGGATAGGGATACAGACTATTCCACTAAGCCTAAGATGTGTTTGACCCGTGAGTAGTGATTTACATCAGCAAGTTTCATTCCATCGGCGTCTTTTGAAACCGTCATTACTTGTACTTTCAATAGCCGATTCTTGAAGTGAGTCATCGCGAG
>Ga0114999_10004953_pt1 | contig 15871 bp, 15 predicted proteins | sample ArcticOcean_MG_C_3_FD_89820 | JGI IMG/M metagenome (GOLD analysis project Ga0114999, IMG submission 89820) | Marine microbial communities from western Arctic Ocean - ArcticOcean_MG_CB8_126 | ecosystem: Environmental > Aquatic > Marine > Oceanic | place: Arctic Ocean: Canada Basin | collected...
CAATCCTATTTATGGTGCGCGTGAACAATTTTTACCAAGCGATTATAAAATAACACAGAAACAAAATATGAATGATAAACAACATGCATTAGGATTCCTGGAAACGCAGGGTCTTGTCGCAGCTTTAGAAGCAACGGATGCGATGCTAAAATCCGCGAATGTCACACTTGTGGGAAAAGAAAAAATAGGGGCTGCTTATGTCACCGTGGTAATAAGGGGTGATGTTGCTGCAGTCAGCGCGGCGGTTGACGCTGGGAAAGAAGCGGTTGATGGATTAGGTACACTTATCGCTTCACATGTCATTGCGCGACCCCATGCTGATCTCGCGGCGCTTCTTCCAGCGTAATTACTTCGTTTATAGAAGATATATTCTTTGTAGTAGAATAGAGTCGTGGAGGTATTATATTTATTGTTGTTGAGATTATTGTTTTGATGATCGATTCAGCCATCTTGTAATGATTAATTATTTTTTTACTCTGATAGTCATTTCTGCTTTAGTTATTTCCAGTGCCCCGATGAAAGATAAAAAATCAATGAATCAGACTGATCTCTATATAAGTGGTAGTGAAGGCTATCACACATACCGTATCCCCGCGTTGCTTTTATCTAAAAAAGGAACACTACTAGCATTCTGCGAGGGACGTAAAACAGGTAGAAGCGATACTGGAGATATCGATATGCTCGTCAGGCGTTCTGAAGACGGCGGTAAATCCTGGGATAAACAACAGGTAATCTGGGATGACGCGGCGAATGTCTGTGGCAACCCCTGTCCAGTTTTAGATGAAGAGACGGGTACAATTTGGTTGTTAATGACCTGGAATCTTGGAACTGATCGTGAGAGTGAGATCATCGCTCAAACAAGCGAAGGCACGCGACGAGTATTCGTAACGTCGTCCCGCGACGATGGATTGACGTGGGAAACGCCAAAAGAGATAACGGCGACGGTAAAGAAACCAGAGTGGACCTGGTATGCGACTGGGCCCTGTACGGGGATTCAGATTCAAGAGGGAGAATATAAAGGTCGTCTTATAATACCCTGTGACCACATAGAAGCTGAAACAAATAAATACTATTCTCATGTTATTTATTCGGACGATCATGGGCTGTCATGGAAATTAGGTGGTACGACACCGTTTGATCAAGTGAATGAATGTCAGGCAGTGGAACTTGTGGACAGTAGAATTATGCTCAATATGCGTAATTACGACCGAAGTAAAAATACGCGCGTCGTCTCTATAAGTAATGATGGCGGCTTAACATGGGGTCCGCTTAACCGGGACCCTGCGCTCATTGAACCGATATGCCAGGGGAGCATAATTCGGTACACCCAAGCTGCTCACCAAGATAAAAACCGAATACTTTTTAGTAATCCCGCCAGTGAAACAGAGCGGGCGAGGATGACCGTCAGGCTGAGTTACGACGAGGGCAAATCATGGGCGGTTTCAAAATTACTCCATGAGGGTCCCTCCGCTTATTCTGATCTAGCGGTTTTACCTCAGGGTCAGATTGCCTGTTTTTATGAACGCGGGGAGGTTCATCCTTATGAGAAAATCTCTTTGGCCAGCTTTGATCTATCCTGGTTGACGAATGGAGAGGATGTCCTCAAATAGCGTCATGGCCAGAATCAAAGATCGTCGCGAGTATTCACAAGGTAAATTACCGTTGATTGATGTCGAGGGGACGGCGTACGATTGCGGTGTCATGCTCGGTTACGCCTGGCAGGAGTTAGGGTAAGCCGAATAGTTCCCGGTTCAATTCCGTGGTGGAAGAATAAAAAATTCAGCCGACTCATAAGAAAATATGTGCCTCACATTCCCGATGTATTTCTTGGAATGGCAAAAGGGTCGGGATTAAATGAAAACCAAATAGGAACTATCGGTCACGTAGAAGATGACGGGTGCACTTCTTTTGCGATTCAACCTACCGTGTCTCTCGACGGTATCCCTATTTCGGGACAATCTAAGGACACCGATGCATTCCGGCAGTTTCAATTTCAAGTGTTGCGTATGAAAATGAGTAACGCGCCATCAGCGTTAACGCTTACCTATCCGGGTTGGCTCTTCGGGCATGGATTTGTTCAAGGACGGTGTTCAATTTTTCGCAATGCACTCTACGTTGATAACCCACTGGGTGACCTGCCTTATTCAGCATGGGGATTGATAGCCTTGCACTGCACGTGTGTGGATGAAGTAATTGAATTTACAAAACAATATCGCGTTGAATTATGTGCTCACTGTACTGTTGCCGATGAAAAGGGTGGGGTAGCGGGAATTGAAATTACGCCCCATGGGATTGGCATTCTTAAACCCAAGGGTGGAATATATACCCATGCGAATTGTGTCATCTCGAATAAACGCTTGGCAAAATCGGAAAAATTTGGGCAGTTTACACGTGAAAATTCGCTTATGCGTGAGAGCATACTGCGCAAGAATCTGGAACCTAACAGCGGTCGATTAACTGCGCAGCTAGCTTACTCCAGCTTTTGTGATTTCACCAACTTTCCCGATAGTATAGAACGACACGTTGGTGACACCGGACTTACGACAGCCGTCGTTATCGCAGAGCCAACGCTGGGTAAACTGCATGTAACGCGTGGGTCTCCCTCGCGCAATTGGCCGGTAACTTATAGTTTGTAAGAGAAAGCTTCTTTCTCCTCCTTACTCATCTATCCCTCTCTCCCACCTAGGCGTGAGCGGGGACGGTCTCCTTAACGAGTTCGACTAATTTATCCGCATTGGGAAGATAAAATTTTTCCAATGCTGGTGAGAATGGCACAGGCGTGTGCGGGGGCGTGAGCATCTTTGGCGCGGCATTAAGACTGTCAAAAGCCTTTGATGAGACCAGAGCTACAACATCCGTTGCAATGGAGCACCGTGGATTGTCTTCATCGACAACAATTAGATGCCCTGTTTTTCGCACTGAATTCAGAATTAATTCCTCGTCAAGCGGTGACATCGAACGCGGATCAACCACTTCCACACTGATATCATCTTGCTCAAGTTTTACGGCTGCTTCATAGGCGATGAGCACCATCTTAGAAAAAGCTACGATTGTTATATCGGTGCCCTCGCGAACGACCTCTCCTTTTCCCAGGGGTAGAAGATACTCTTCCTCGGGAACAGGTCCCTTGGTCTCATAGAGGCCCTTGTGCTCGACAAAGATTACAAAGTCGTCATCACGAATGGCTGATTTCAAAAGGCCTTTCGCGTCATAGGGAGTTGCAGGGGTAACCAGTTTTAACCCCGGGAGGTGAACGAGAAGTGAATGGCAGGAATGTGAGTGCTGGGCCGCAGCGCTAAAACCTCCCCCGATCATTGTCCGCATGACCATCGGAACTTTCGCTTTGCCCCCAAACATATAGCGCATGGGCGATGCCTGGTTCATGATCTGATCGAGACAGAATCCAAGGAAATCGATAAACATTAATTCTACGATCGGTCGCATCCCGCTGGCCGCTGCACCCGCGGCGCAACCGACAATAGCACCTTCGGTTATGGGGGTGTCACGGACGCGCGATTTTCCATATTTTCCCACCAGCCCCTTGGTGACACCGAACGGACCACCCCACGCGTCAAACTCATCTGGGGCTTCATTTTGCGCACCGCCGGCTATATCCTGACCAAGGATAAAAACGCTTTCGTCACGCGCCATTTCTTCATGCAGCGCTTCATTGAGGGCTTGTCGGTAAGTGATTTTTTTTCTATCGGCCATGACTCAATTCTCCTAAATTTAATAGTTTACATAAACATCATTCAGGCAGTCTTCAGGCTCGGGGAAGGGGGAAGACTTACCAAATTCAATTGCTTTTTTGATAACGGCCGCGACTTTTTCATCGATCGCTTTCATTTCATCGCCAGTAACACCAATCACTGGGGCGACATCATTGGCGAATAACACAAGTGGGTCGCGTTTACGCGCTTCGATCGCTTCATTCGGATCACGATACTTTAGGTTGTCTCCCTCGAAGTGCCCATAAAAGCGGGTCGTTTTGCATTCAAGTAGCGAGGGCCCTTTCCCGGCGCGGGCGCGCGCGGCAGCTTCTTTAGTCGCTCGATGGACAGCGATAATGTCCTGGCCGTCAATAATAACGCCCGGAATATTATAGGACTTAGCGCGTACCGCGAGGTCCTTAACATTCATCGCGTATGAGGTCGCTGTCGTCTGGGCATAGCCATTGTTTTCACAGACGAAAATGCAGGGTAGATCCCAAATCGATGCGAGGTTCAGGGATTCATGAAAGATGCCTTCGTTCGTAGCGCCATCCCCGAAAAAGCACACTGCGACCTGACCACTATTTCGCATTTGGGCAGATAGGGCCGCACCCACGGCAATCGGGGTGCTGCCAGCAACAATACCGTTAGCACCAAGCATCCCCTTAGAAAAGTCGGCGATATGCATCGAGCCTCCTTTCCCTTTACAAATACCCGTAACCCGACCGTAGAGTTCAGCCATCATGCCACTGATATCCACTCCTTTGGCGACGCAGTGTCCATGGCCACGATGGGTAGAAGTGATAAAATCGTCATCGTTAATTGCGGTCATTACACCGGAGGCTATACCCTCTTCACCCACGTAAACGTGGACGAAACCGGGGAGTTCTCCCGCCGCATTCAGTTCGTGAACGGCCTCATCAAAATCGCGAACACGTCGCATGTTTTCATACATCCTTAACCCCATTGCATGATCAATATCAGCAAATGCTGTTGTCTCTTTGGGTGATTCAGTTGTTACCTCAGCCATTTTATTCGTCCTCCAATCTCAGGTTTTCTATTTTTTCAACTAAGTCTCTTAAAAAAGCGGCTCCTGCTGCGCCATCGGCTACGCGGTGATCTAAAGTTAATCCCAATTCAATAAAAGGCGCAAGGGCTATCTGACCATTATCCCCAGAGACGGCAAGTTGCTGAATGCGTCCAACGGAAAGAATGCCGGTTTGAGAGGGGTAAAGCAAAGCGGTAAAACGATCGACGGGAAACATTCCCAGATTGGTAACGGTAAAGGTGCCACCTTCCAGTTCATCAGTCAGGGCACTGTGTGAGCGTACCAGATCAACGAGATGTTTCCTTGCCTCACTGATCTGGGGAAGTGATAAGCCACAGGCGCCTTTGACTACCGGAATCATCAACCCCTCGTCCATGGCAATAGCCAGGCCGACATTTGCCTGGGGATGGATGCGCAAACCAGCATCTTCATAGGAGGAATTGAGGTTAGGATGTTCTTTCAATGTTCTTGAGACACAGAAAATAATAACATCATCATAGGCGATAGTTCTATCCACTTCGCGAAGCTCCATCATTGTTGAGGCGGAAGCGCGGGAGAAAAGAGTAATTTGTGGGACAGCCGCTGACTGGGTGACGGTACGCGCTATCGCTTTACGCATATCCGACCAGGGTGCCAAATTACTTTCATCCTGTTGTGTTTCGGTTTGCTCTAGAGGAGCAGTTTCCGTAGATACCGCCTTTGCGACTGGGATAGCTGATCCATCAGAGTCGTCAGTGGAAATATCACTTTCTGATTCTCCATCCGCGAGAATCCATGCGATCGTTTCGGCGACATCTATTTCATCGCCTTCCTGGGCGGTAATACGCACCAATGTACCGTCTGCCGGTGAACTTAATTGGTTAACAATTTTATCGGTTTCAATCTCCGCAATTTCCTGTTTCTTTTCAATCTTATCACCTTCTTTAACAAGCCAAGAGACAAGCGTTCCTTCAGTCATCGTCAAACCGAGTTTGGGCATTTTTACTGGAACAGGCATTGTCTTAATTAGGTAAAATCACTATCAGTAAAAATGTGAATATTGATAAAAGACAAATCAAATATACAACATTGATTAAGAATCAGATCCCTTTCATGAGAAATCCCCCGTCGATGTAGATGTCCTGACCGGTAATATAACTGGAAGCATCCGAAGCCAAAAAGATGACCAGACCGGATAGATCATCGAGCTGGCCCCAGCGGTTTAAAAAAGTTGTTTCAGCTCTCTCTCTACGTTTTTCAGGATCATTCCATGATTTTTCTGAGATCTGTGTTCTGAAATAGCCGGGGCCTATTGCATTAGCTCTAACGCCGAATTTTCCGAGATCCATAGCAAGTGATTTAGTTAGCTGTTTAAGACCTCCTTTAGAAGCGATATAAGCAGGATTATCAGAAAACCCGCGTTCCGCATTAATACTTGTAATATTGATAATCGATCCATTGCCCTGTTCCTTCATCATTTTCCCCATCCGTTTACTCAACTGAAAGGGGGCTTCCAGGTTTACTTTCATTGTTTCATGCCACAATTCATCAGGGTATTCCAACCCGTCGCGCTGAAAGCTTAAGCCAGCACAATTTACTAAAATGTCGATTCTCTGATGCGCCGATTTTATATATTCTACGAGGGCGTCCATCTGTTTCAGGTCAGTGAGATCGCAGTAATTTTCGCACGCATTTAATCCCTCGTTCTTTAGCCTCTCTTCCCGCTCGGTAAGAAGCTGTTGATCCCTATCAACGAGAACAACCGTCGCTTCCGCTTTGAGCAGTGCATCGGCCAATGCGCCGCCAATGCCACCACAAGCGCCAGTGACAATGGCGATTTTGCCTTTCAGGGAGAAGAGTTTATCTAAGTAGGTCATGGTAATAATTTTTAACTTTCTGCTCCCTCGTGAAATAGAGAAATAGAAGCTTTATAAGTGCTTGACCTATTTATTATATAAAAGAGATATATCAAGAGTTTAATCGCTTATACACCACAGACGTGATCCGTTTTTCCGTTTTACTCATCATTGCCGTTGTCCTCACCGCTTGCTCAAGGCCTTGTCATTCAGGATCCTTTTAATATGGGCTATCTCGGTGTTAACACGATGATCGAGCACTTGTGGGGTACGGTTGTTGAAAAACGGATTGATACGGGAGCCACGCTCGTGACCTTGAATAATATCCAGAATGAAAAAAGTCAAAATCAGTTATTTCCACCATTAGACGAGTATTTAGAATATTAATGTTTCAGAAAAAATCTAAACCAGTAAGGATGAGAAAAATATATGAATAAGCGATTTGCCGAGTTGGCTGAATTTTATCGGGACAAACTTCTCAACGAGACGATCCCTTTTTGGGAAAAACATTCAATCGACCGTGAATGCGGGGGTTTTTTCTCCTGCCTTGAACGTGACGGGACTGTCTATGATACCGACAAATTTATGTGGCTGCAACCGCGACAAGTGTGGACGTTCGCTATGCTTTACAACCGTTATGAAAAGCGCGATGAGTGGTTAGAGATTGCCAGGCACGGAATTGAATTTGTCACCAAGTATGGAAGAGACGAAGCGGGGGATTGGTTTTTCAGGTTAACGCGCGAGGGTAAGCCAGTCTTGCATCCCTATAATCCAACTTCTACGGCCCTATTTTCGACCATTGCCTATGCCGAGTATGCGGCGATAACCCAGGATGAAGAGGATATAGAACGTGCGCGGGAAACTTATGATTACCTTATTTCTGATCGCCCCAAACCCTATACGCGGTTTGCCAAAGCTTACCCGGGAACGCGCCCTTTGATTGGGTTGGGTGAACCCATGTTTAGAGCCCACGTCTCTTATGAAATTAAGTGGTTAATGGATGCCGATGAACTCAATGAAACAATCGATGAGTGTCTCAATGCCGTGTTTGATAAGTTTCCTGATCCAAAACTTGGAATTTTTCGCGAGAATGTGGCGCCTGACGGATCATTCGTTGATTCATTAGAAGGTCGTCACATTAATCCCGGTCACGGTATCGAATGTGTTTGGTTTCTCATGGAAGTAGCTGAATTTCGAAAAAACAAGGAAGCGATTAATAAGTGTGTCGATATACTCCTGAATACATTAGATTTTGCCTGGGACAAAGAATATGGTGGTATCTATAATTTTATGGATGTCGAAGGTCACCCCCATCACGATCTTGGATGGAATCAAAAATTATGGTGGCCGCATGACGAAATGCTCATCGCGCTATCGATGGCTTATCGTCTTACCGGTAATCAGACATGTTGGGACTGGTATGAAAAAGCACATGAATATTGCTGGAAACATTTTAGTGATCCGGAGTATGGCGAATGGTATGGTTATTTAGACCGTCGAAGTGAAGTCTACATGCCGCTTAAAGGCGGTAAGTGGAAAGGGTGTTATCACCACCCGCGGATGCTCTACAAGTGTATGCGCGAATTTGAAAAACTTAGTTCCAGCTGAGTGCGATTTACCGTTCGGGGTTTCGCTGCCAATTAAAATTGCTCTATTTTCTTTTTTAATCCGTCAAGATTGGATGCTGACGTGATTATATTGGGGAAATCAGCGAGCAATTTTTCATAATTGGGAATCGAACCCCAGGCAGTAACGGTAAATACTTCAACCGCCCCTTTTGTTTTAATACCGAATTTTGCATTGAATTCATCAGAGCGTTTGCGCGAAATATCCGTCCATTCTGCCAGGTTGTAGGGTTTTTCGAGTGGTTGTCCAGATACCCAGGGAAGCCATTCGTTAATCTGTGATTGATGGCAAAAACTCATTTCGCAGATTTGTTCGAAAGCCTCTTCTACGTCGACGACGAGATCAAAGGTGTTCGCGCCTCCCATATATGAATCAAAGACGTTAAGGATAACCGGTACTTTACAGGGTGCTGATGCTGTTTCATCGGCCGGATATTCCGGAGTAAAGGCGTGGGGGACATTTATAAGGTAGGCAATTTTGCGAACGGCATCGGCGACTCCCACATGGTCATTATGAACACCCGCAAGGGGGTCGGTGGGGACGGGTGGGGAAAAAAGATAATCCGGTTCAAAGTCGCGAATCGCTTTCCAAAATCCGGACAATAATGCCGGAGTTAAAATGAAAGAACCATCGCGGATTACTTCACCATTCGGACCAATCAGTTGGTCATAGTCATAGCCGCCAATTTTTGCCGATGCTCGCTGCTCTTGGATGCGAATGTTTCCCGTATCATCACGGGTTTGAAGATGGTGTCCCGATCGACCGTCAGTACAAATAACAACTTTTGCTTTAAGTTCGTCGCCCAGCTTGCGTTTCCACATTTCGAATGTACCCGCCGCGGTAAATTCATAGTCGTCTTGATGGGCATGTAAAATCTGGATTTTCATGTAATATGTAGGTTAATATCCCGCTTCTTTGTCAACTAGACCATTGAGCGACTCACCTGCTTGAAAAGCTTTCAGGTTGTCAAAAAATAAATCGAGGCATAGCTGTTCCTGTTCCAGGGAATTCCCCCGACATGGGGTTACGAATACGTTGTATCGATTCCAGAATGCTGAATCTGCCGCCGGCATATCTACTTCAGGAGTGGGGGGGATGGGTTGAAAACAGACTCCGGCTATCCTTTTTTCCCCGATAGCCTGCTCAATCGCATTATAATTATAAACATGGGGTCTACCGGTACAGTCAATCAAGTAAGCGGTATTTTTCATGTGTTTGAGAATTGAGTCATCAACCATTCCCTGAGTCATTTCTGTTAAAGGCACCGCGATGACTACAAAATCAGAATTTGCTAATAATTCGTTGATCTTTCCTGGGGGATACATTTTATCCAATCCTTTATGGTTTTCCATCGTCCTGCGCGCTGTTCCCAAGACTTTCATTCCCAGTGAACTTGCCTGCACAGCGAGCGCGCGACCAATATTACCCATGCCAATAATTCCCACTGTCTTCCCTTTTAAATCATTCGGGATAAGCGCAGCGTCGCGACCATCATTTCCTTTTCGGGGGATAGGTTCCGCGCCCACACCTTGGGCGAGAGGTTCTCTCCCGATAATATAATGTATACGATGAGAAAAGATGAACATCGCGCCTATTGCATGTTCTGCGCCCGCAAGACCGTAACAGGGTTTGCTGCAGGTAAAGGGAATAGGGCTGTCTACCATTTCAGGAAATAAGTAGCTTCCGGCACCACCGACAAGTGCATGTATCCACTTCAGTTCAGTTCCCGCGCTTAATATCTCTTCATCAAATTCCCCGATAAATGCTACATCAGCATTGACAACTTCTTTTAAAATCTCATCTCGGTTTCCACTTACTATAAATTCGATTCCATTAAATTCTCTCTCAACCGACTGCTTGAATATTTTTTCCCTACACCAGTCTCTGGTAACAATTACTTTTTTAACTTCATTCATATTAATGACACATTTTGTTAGCTGCAAAGTGCTTCTAATTCGGCAATCCCTTCAGGAATGAAATTTCCCAGTCCCAAACCGGGGTTATCCGGCAATCCCAAGTAACCCTCATCATAGATTAAGGGGTGTTCAATAATTTTATTGTGCATGATTTGCAGCATGGGCAATCGTTCGCCCTCATCGACAAAACTGGAATAGGCGGGGTACTCAATCATTGTCCCGTTACTCAAAGTAGAAAGAATTTGCAAATGGCCGGCAACCGCGATGGCTGACCAGGGGCAGTGAGGAATACAGAGTATACCCGCATCCTCAGCTCGACGGGCTACCTCAACAAAAGTGCTTATCCCGATCTGCTGGACATCCGGTTGAATAATGTCACAGGCCCTATTGTCGATAAAAGTTTTAAAGTCACGAAAAGTCGTGAGGCTTTCCCCGGTCGCGATTTTAATATCAGTCTCTTCAGTGAGCGTTTTAAACCCATTTACGTCAAAGGGATTTAATGCTTCTTCAAGAAAATAGATATCAAACTGCTCCAAAGTTTTAGTTATTTTAATCGCATCTTTAAGGGTATAACCCTCTTCCAGGTAACCCATCCATGCGGAGTCGAGCATCAAGTGAATATCGGGCCCGATCGCTTCGCGAATGGCGGCCAAAGTTTCCAGGTCTTCAGCCTGATAAAAATTACCCCAGCCAAATTTTATAGCTTTAAAACCTTGTTCTACATACTGCTTACTTTCGCGCACTAATTCATCTGCAGGTTTATGTTTATAGGTTCCTTCACTGAATTCCTTGTCCGCGTAGGCACCAGCGCTGGCGTATACCATGACCTTGGATTGTATCGCGTCGCCAAGCAGTTTAAATACTGGAACCTGACGCGCCTTTCCTGCGATGTCCCAGAGGGCAATATCAATCGCGCTCATCGCATTGACTGCCAATCCACCTTCTCCGCCGCGCCCGAAATTTCGCGCCTGCCAGGTTTCAAATAATGTCTTCCACAAGCGATTAGTGTCGGTAGGATCTTCGCCGATGAGATAGGAGCGCATGCTATGTATTCCCTCTTCAATGAGAGGGGCGATGACATAGGGAGGTGCGGCGGTCGCACCGATGCCGGTAATCCCTTCATCGGTCTCAATTTGAACGAGCGTGGGATGAGGCGTACTCATCCTTTTAGCTAATACACTGACCGCGGTAATTTTCACGCCCAGTGTATGCTCATTGTGGAATGTGAGCTTCCAGTAATTGTTTGAAATCTTCTTCCGTGCAGGGACGCGGATTGGTTTTATGGCAGTGATCGGCCATGCACATCGGAAGCATTTCCGGTATCTGATCGCTCCTGGCTCCGTATACTGATAGGTCTTCGGGTATTTTTAGCTTATGATTGAGATCGCGGACGTATGCTATAACGGCTTGTCCGCTCGCTTCATCAGTTTGTGAAAGGGGTTTCACTCCGAGAGCATCAGCCAATGCGAGGAAACGGCTGAGTGAATGGTTGAAGTTAAATTCGAGTGCCGCGGGCAATAATATTGCGTTGATTGTTCCATGATGTCCGCCGATGACCGAACCGATGGGGTGGGAGAGTGAATGGACTACACCGAGACCTTTACTGAATCCGATCCCCCCGATCATCGCCGCTATCATCATCTCTCCGCGAGCTTCGAGATCACTGCCGTTTTCATAGGCTCGAACAATACTATTTCTTGCCCTTCGAATGCCTTCGAGAACCATACCATCTACAAGCGGGTTGTATTTTGGCGACAGGTACTCTTCAATACAATGAGTCAATGCATCCATCCCCGTGCCCGCGGTGAGGAATGGAGGTAGGTTAACCGTCAGCTCGGGATCGCAAAGGGAAAATGAGGGGAAAAGATTCTCCCCTGCAATGGCGACTTTTGCACCCGAGGGCCGAACGATGATCAGCGCTCCACGTCCCACTTCACTGCCGGTACCAGCGGTCGTGGGAACAGCGGCCATGGGTGGCATGGGATTGACGAGCTTATCCCAACCGCCTGCCCCGATAGCATATTCCGCAAGCGGCAGGGGATGAGTTGATTTCACACGAATTCCTTTTGCCGCGTCGAGTGAACTTCCGCCGCCAAATCCTATAATACCATCACATTTTTCTTTTTCATAAATTTCTAATCCTTCGAGAACATTCTCTTCGGTTGGATTTTCATCACTGCCGTCAAAGATCGGACCATCCATTCCCTCATTTTTTAATTCCTGATGAACGGTGGAGGCCAAGCCGTTTTTTATTAGCCCGGCATCGGTAACGAAGAGAGGTCGACTTACCTTGAGTTTACTTAACTGGCTTTCAAGTTCACGAATGGAACCTCTACCAAAAATTACTTTATTTGGAAATACGAAGAGATCGGGTGCTATTTTTGACATTGGTTTCTGGGATTTTCTGGGTCATTTAAAGCGTTCGGGGGTGATTCACCCCCGAGTACGGCGAGAACATTTTCACAACATATATGGTGAGCTTTCAAGCGTGTTTCTCTTGCTCCGCCTCCGAGATGGGGGGTCAAAACTACGTTTTCCAATTTTATCAGTCCTGGGTGAACTTGGGGTTCGTCTTCAAATACGTCAATCGCTGCACCCCCTAAGTGTCCATTTTCCAGGGAATTTACCAATGCGCTTTCATCGACGACTGGACCTCGCGAGGTATTAATGAGATAAGCGCCTTTTTTCATTAATGTGAGGCGTTCTTCATTAATCAGTTTTTTTGTATTATGTGTAAGGGGTGTATGAAGAGTGACAAAATCTGATTCAGCGAGAAGGTCAGGCAGTGAACGGTATTCAGAATCATGGCTCTTATGTAAACGGTGATGGATGACTCGCATATTAAATGCCCGTGCCTGTTGGGCGACGACTTTCCCGATTCTTCCATAGCCAATGATTCCCAATGTTTTTCCGGAAAGAAGCATGCCGTTGTGATTTCCAGGAACCGCCATTTTCCAGTCCCCCCTGCGAACGTAACGATCAAATTCAGGCAGGCGTCGGGCCAGGCAGAGCAGTAAACCAAAGGTACATTCTGCAGTGGCGAGGGCGAATGGTTCGGCGGCATTAGTGGCCCATACCCCATGTTTCGCCATTAAATTCGTATTGAGATTATCGAATCCAGCCGCTGGATTAGCGACAATCTTCAGATTATGCGCGTTGTCCAAGATCTCTTGATCAACCTGCAATTCAATTTGATTGATGATGGCGTCTAATTTTGGAAGTAAACCGAGTACTTCTGTCCTTGGCATCAGACTGGTTTCAGTCCCGCCCACGATCAACTCGACGGTTTCCAGTATCGGCTCCAGATAATCCTTGGGAACGTCTTTAGTAATCAATACTTTAGGTTTGCTCATCAAATGTAATTATCTATCTGCGGTCACCACCGCAATCATGGGCTATAGCCGGCAAATCGACGAATTGATGCAGGAATCACTAGGACAACCGTAAAGCAAAATCCGTATTCCACAATAGCATCAAACGCGATCCCAACGACTGGGATTGATTCCCTCTGCTTCACTGGGCATGTCGGGCTGGATGTTGCCCGCTTCCGGTTTCCAGATGCGCGTATTCAAGTCGCCCATGTAGGTTTGAACATCTGGAGGCAATGTTGCGACTTTTTCAGGGTCTCTAGATTTTACCTCATTAATCGGACCGGCCCACGAGGGGCGGTAACTAATTATTAGCACTTCTCGCGGTCTCTCGCCGACGTTAGGAAAATTACCGTGAAAACAATACATATTAAAAATAATTGCAGTACCTGCCTTACAAGTAATCATGACTTGCTCAGGATGATCTTTGTAACGAAGGTAGGGGTTCGCCTGGTTATGAAAACTCAGGTGCGTGCGGGGGATTATACGGAAAGGAGATACCTCAGGGGTAAGATCGTCCAGGTAGTAGAGAACACGAACCATTTTGGGGCAGCTGAGGGCGTCACTGAATTCACTCGAGCCATAGTTCATCGCATCACAATGAAAATTAATTCCCGGGTGTCCCGGCTCGGACCGCGAATAGGTGTATTGCATCATGATGATCTCATCACCGCAAAGCGCCTTCAAGAAGTCAGTGGTTGGGGGATGAACAATGAGATCGGTAAATACACCACCCTTATATTCCAGGCCTTTTTTATCTAATACGCGCTGTTTCTCACTGTAATCAACTTGCCTCGTCTGAAGTTTAGCGGTTTCAACTTTCAGTTGTTTGACAAGCTCAGGACTGAGGATATCCGGCATAACAACATAACCTTCGACTTCGAGGTGTTTGATCCTTTCACCCAAAGTTAAATTCGCCCAATCGGTATCGGGAATAGTATGGTTCATGATTTGAGCTAATACTAAATTGTCGGCGTTTATGTCAAGCTCCAGCGCCCAGGTGTTATTACGATAAAGACTACGGCGGGACGGTAGCAGGGCTTTGCCACCTGGGTTTTTAATCACTCATACGGGAGAACTTCAGACTCGCAAGCTATACACTCACCGGGGAACGTTTATCCTGACCGGCTGTGCAAGTCTAAATTCGAGCAAAGTATTAGGTGATAATTGAACAGGTTTACCCGGAGTAATAAGCGCGACACCGGTTCCAATAGCGGCTCCTTTTAACGCACCCCGACCTCTATCATTTTTATCGAGAAGAGCGCCGAGAAGAGCGCCGGCGCCTACTGCGTGCAGGGTTCCTTTAGTAGCGTCTTTACCACGTTCAATATGATCCGTTGTAAAGATCGGATATAATTTTTCATTAATTTCCATCTCAGAGAGGCCCATATCAACTGAAGAAGTACCAGCTATCCTACCCGCTTGTTTGGACCGTTGTAATGTGCCGTATACAAGTGAACCCTCTTTTGCAACAAGGGTATCTCCGACATATAGATCCGCCGCTAATCGGGTTCTGAACTTTTGTCCTGCTTTGTCTGTCCTCGTGTCTATGCTGTCAACCAGGGTTACCAGAATGCTTGTCCCTGCAGGTATGGTTACACTCTTAACTTGTGTCACGCTGGACGAATAGGAAGCACTCGATTCATAAGAGGGACGTGAATTACTGGTGCTTCTTCCTGCTGAGGTATTCACGGAACCAGAAAATGTTAATGCCAGTGCTTCATCTTTAGGTATTACTTCTACCTTATCACCGGCTTGAAACCGTATGGATTGTTGTGTTCCTCCAAGGTAGGTGCCATTGAGCACTTTACCGTTTTTCAATTCAAGAACATCCGCTTGGGCTGAGAGCACGACAATAAAACAAGCGACTACGATTTCAATTAATTTAGTTTTCATAATATTATGAGGAGAGAGCCGGTTTACTTACAAAGGTAAACTAGTGTAATTTGAGTTGAATTTCAAGTGGATCGGAATAATTATATTTCCTTGATAGGCATACACTAAAATGTAACTTCTTCAGTGGTAATCGTAATTGATGCCCCGTCGGTGTTGATGAATGTTGCGTTCGCACTCTGAGTCGGCTGGGGCGTAAAATCAGACTTGAAATTATTCTGTGAGATCAATGTTTCAAAACCGGGTGTCGTCGACCCGCTTGAGGCGATGTCAATCGAGGCACCATTTGTTTGCAGGAGATCGCCTCCGGTAATTCTTAATCCTGGATTTCCCGCCGTCACCGTGAACGAACCCGATCCAAAGAGCAGGTGAGGAACCGCGTCTCCGCTCGCATCAATGTCACCCACGGTCAACCTTACCGCGATCGGTACGCCTTCAGCGACTATTCCGGTTCTTCCCGTAGTCGCGGAAAAAA
>Ga0114999_10004955_pt1 | contig 15870 bp, 14 predicted proteins | sample ArcticOcean_MG_C_3_FD_89820 | JGI IMG/M metagenome (GOLD analysis project Ga0114999, IMG submission 89820) | Marine microbial communities from western Arctic Ocean - ArcticOcean_MG_CB8_126 | ecosystem: Environmental > Aquatic > Marine > Oceanic | place: Arctic Ocean: Canada Basin | collected...
GAGTTTTCCGGCGTGCAGCTGGCTGCGCAGCTTCTCGCGGGTCTCGCGCCGTGACCGCATGTCGTCGTCGCGCTCCTCGGGCGTCTCGCCGGTTGGGGGCGTCGCCGGTAGCAGCAGGTCCAACAGCCGTTCCTCAGCCTGCGTCTGGGCCTTGGCGCCCACCAGCGTCGCGTGTTCCTGCCGGACGAGATCGATGGAGATATCGACAAGATCGCGAACCATCGACTCCACATCCCGCCCGACGTAGCCGACCTCGGTGAACTTGGTGGCTTCGACCTTGAGGAAAGGCGACCGTACCAGCTTCGATAGTCGCCGCGAGATCTCGGTCTTGCCCACGCCAGTGGGGCCGATCATCAGGATGTTCTTCGGCGCCACCTCGTCCACCAGGTCGTCAGGCAGCGCTAGCCGGCGGTGGCGGTTGCGGATCGCGATCGCCACCGCGCGCTTGGCCGCGCCCTGACCAACGATGAACTTGTCGAGCAATTCGACGAGCTCGCGCGGCGTCATGTTCTCGGGCTCTACGCCGGGCTTGTCGAGTCGTTCAGGTAGCGTGATGGCCATGATTCGGTGGGTCGGGGATGAGCGAGGGTCAGCCGGAGGGGAGCGTTTCGACCGAGATCTGGTCGTTCGTGTAGATATCGATCTCGCCGGCCATTCGCAGGGCCTCGCGGGCGATTGCCTCGGCGTCGAGTTCCGTATGGCGCAAGAGTACGCGGGCGGCGGACATCGCGACCGGTCCGCCGGAGCCAATCACTAGCACGCCGTCGTCGGGCTCGATCACGTCGCCGTTCCCCGAGACCAGGATCGAAGCCTCCTCGTTGGCGACGATGAGGAATGCCTCGAGGTGGCGCATGCTCTTGTCGGTGCGCCAATCAGACGCCAGCTCGACGGCCGCGCGGCGCAGGTTGCCGTTGTAGGTCTCGAGCTTGGCCTCGAAGCGAGTGAACAGCGCGAGGCCGTCGGCGGAAGAGCCGGCGAACCCCGCGAGCACGCGATCGCCGTACATGCGGCGCACCTTTCGCGCGCCGGCCTTCATGACCGTGTTTCCGAGGGTGACCTGTCCGTCGCCGGCGAGAGCGACCTGGTCGTCGCGTCGCACGCAGCAGACGGTGGTGCCGTGAAGTCGGCTTGGCATGGAGCGATTGTAACAAGGCCGGTGCTTGGCCATCGGTCCGGGCCGACGTAGCGTTGCCCTAATCGTCGTTGCGCCGGGCGCGCGGGTGCGAGGCGCGATAAACGTCCTGCAATCGGCGCGTGGACAGGTGCGTATAACGTTGCGTGGTAGCCAGGGATTCGTGCCCGAGAAGCTCCTGAATCGCCCGCAGGTCAGCGCCCGAGTTGAGCAGGTGGGTGGCGAACGAATGTCGCAGGGCGTGCGGTGTTACCCGCTTGGCGATGGGGCTTTCGCGTAGTCTGCGATCAAGAATTTGACGCAGCGCGTCGGTCGTCAGGCGATAGCCGGCGTCGCCGAGGAACAGCGCTAGGGTGGCGTCTTCCCGGGCCGGCCGGTCGCCCGCGCGACGGCGCGGCGTGTTGCCTTCCAGCCAGCGCGTTCGCACCTGGTCCCACGCGTCGAGCGCCTCTCTCGCCCGCCCGCCGAAGGGCACCACGCGTTCCTTGGAGCCCTTGCCAAGAACTTGCAGCGTGCCGTCGGAACGGAGCGCGTCGTGATCGAGGCCGACGATCTCGCTGGCCCGTAACCCGGTGGCGTAGAGCAACTCGAGGAGCGCGCGATCACGAACACCGACCGGTGTCGCGTCGACGAAGCCGAGCAATGCGTCCACGTCTGATTCGGTCAGAAAACGAGGAAGCCGCTGATCGGGTTTGGGATTGCGGACCTGCCGCGCGGGGTTGCGGTCAAGAATCCCTTCGCGGCAGAGGAACGTGCCGAACGATCGCACAGCAGCGAGCTTGCGACCGATGGTGACGGCCGACAGCTCGGCCTCGTGCATCCGGGCGCTCCAGGCTCGCACGGCACCTGTGGTGATCGACTCTGCGGCGATGGCCGGGGCGTCACCTGGAGGTCGGCTGCGGTTGCCGCGGTAGTCAGTCTCGTCGCCGTCGACGAAGGCCGCCAGGAAGGCGGCGAACTGGTTCAGGTCACTGCGGTAGGCGCGCAGGGTGTGCTCGGAGGCCTCTTCTTCGAGGCGCTTGGCCTCGAGGAAGTCAGCGCTGCCGAAAAGGCGTGCGCCCATCAGCGCGGAACCGCTAGTTGGTCGACTGCGTCTTCTGCTCTTCGAGCAGCTGGTCGATCAGGATCCGCAGCTGGTCGGTCTTGTTCGGAATCGCGCCAATCCACTTCTTGCGAATCTTCCAGTTGGAGTCGACCAGGTACGTCATCGGGAATCCGTAGATCGGACCCCACGAGGTTTCTACGTCGGAGTTTCCCATCACTATGGGGTACTCGAGCTTAAATTCCATCGTCCCGATGCGAATCGGTCGGGCGACCCAATCCTGGACCTGCTCAGTGGAACCGGACTGCAGCGTGATCCCCAGCATCTCAACGCCCTTGTCGACGTAGTCGGCGTGGAGCGAGTTGTAGTGCGGGATCTCGGTGAGACACGGTCCACACCAGGTCGCCCAGAAGTCAACGACCATGATCTTGCCGGCGTATTCCTCGGACGCGATCGCCGCGCCGTCCAGCGCATGGACCTCGAAAGGCGGAGCCTTGGCTTCGGGATCGAGCATCGTGGCGGCGCCGGCGTTGCCGCCTGGGATCGACTCGGAATGCGGAAAAACCACGTAGCCGAGCGAGAAGGCGACCGCGCCGATGACCAGAATGAGCAGGGCAGGGCGAAATTTACTTAGCATCTTGGCTCCCGTAGCGGCGCCCAGCGGCGCGTTGCGGGCCTCAGTTCGGGCAGGGTTCCGGGCGAAAGGTCACGACTATTGTAGCTCGCCGCGCACTGCCGGCGGAGCCTTTCGTGTCGTTGGTGGTTTGCCGCATTGCGGCGCCAGGTTTCGCGCTAAGGGGCTTTCTTGGCGGCCTTTTTCTTGGTCGCCTTCTTCTTCGCGGCCTTTTTCTTGGCGGTTTTCTTCTTCGCTGCCTTCTTCTTGGCTTTCTTTTTCTTGCGCGGCCCGGCGGCGCGGCGCTTCTCGAGCAAGTCGAGCGCTTCTTCGACGGTCAGTGCGGCCGGATCGCTGCCCTTCGGCAGCGAGGCGTTGGTCTCGCCGTCGGTGACATACGGCCCGTAGCGGCCGTCGAGCATCTTGATGTTGCCGCCGTCGAGTTGCTCAACCTTCTCGAAGACCCGCAGCTCTGTCGCCGTGCGCCGGAAGCCCTTCTTCTCCTGCGCCAGCAACTCGAGGCAGCGCGCCAGGCTCAGGGTCAGCAGATCGTCAGTGGCTGTGAGACTACGGGTGTCGTCGCCCCGCTTGATGTACGGGCCGTAGCGGCCGTTGGCGGCCGTGATGTCGTTGCCGTCAGCATCCTGGCCGATCACCTTGGGGAACTGGAGCAACTGCACGGCGAGATCGAGCGAGATCTCGCCCGGCGTCATCCCCTTGAGCAGCGACGCCATCTTGGGCTTCTTCTTCTTGTCTTCAGGGTCGGGATCGCCCAGTTGAACGTAGGGACCGTAGCGCCCCAACTTCATGTACACCGGCAAACCGGTCTCGGGATCCGCGCCCAGGGGCTCGTCGGCCTTCTCGGCATGGGCGATGAGTTCGGAAGCCGTCTCGACGGTCAACTCGTCGGGGCACGTACCGTCCGGAATATTGGCCGTCGACTCACCGTGCTGCAGGAACGGACCGTAGCGGCCAACGCGGATGATGATTTCGCGCCCCTGGTCGTCAACGCCGAGCGGCAAGCTGCAGACCTCACGGGCGTCGATCTCGTCAACCTTCGTGTCGAGCAGAGGCTTGAGCCCGGGCATGCCGTTGCCGAAATAGAATTCACGCAGATACGGCAACGTTTCCTTCTCGCCGCGCGAGATCCGGTCGAGGTTGTTCTCCATGCGGGCGGTGAAGTCGGTGTCAATCAGGTGCGTCAGGTGCCGTTCCATCAGATTTACGACGGCGAATGCGGTGAACGTCGGGACCAGCGCGTTGCCCTTACGGAACGTGTACTCGCGGCGCTCGATCGTATTGATGATCGAGGCGTACGTACTCGGTCGGCCGATCCCTGAATTTTCCAGCGCCCGGATCAGTCCGGCCTCGGTCAGGCGCCTCGGCGGCTTCGTACGGTGTTCTTCGGTGTCGATTTGCGGCACCACGGCCTCGCCCGTTGCCACTGCGGGCAGCAGCGGACCTTCCTTCGCGGCCTTGGTGTTCGGACGACCTTCTTCATAGGCGCGGAGGAAGCCGGGGAAGTCGACACGCCGGCCCGTAGCGCGGAACTCGGCGCGGGACCCAGCTCCGGTGTTCACGGCGGTGACGGCCATATCGTGCCCGTGCGCGTCGCGCATCTGGCAGGCCATCGTGCGCTTCCAGATCAGGTCATAGAGCTTGGCTTCGTCGGGGCCCGTCGCGCGCTTCACCTCGTCGACCGTCTTGATCTTGCTGCCTGCCGGTCGGATCGCTTCGTGCGCTTCCTGCGCGTTCTTCACCTTCGTCTGGTAGCTGCACGGCGCGTCCGGCAGAAACTCGGCGCCGTAGGTTGCCGAGATACTGGCGCGGGTCTGGCGGACGGCTTCCTTGGAGAGCGTTACGGCATCGGTACGCATGTAGGTGATGAGACCGTTCTCGTACAGCGCCTGGGCGGCCCGCATCGTTCGCCGTGCCTGAAAGCCAAGCTTACGGTTGGCCTCCTGCTGCAGGGTCGAGGTGGTGAACGGCGGCGACGGCTTGCGCGTGAAGGGCTTCTCCTCCACGGCGTCGACACGGAAGTCCTGCGGTGCCAACGACTTGGCTAGGGCGCCCGCCTCTTCGCCGGCCAGCAGCCGGATCGCGGGATCCTTGAGCTGCCCGCTGTCGGGATCGAAGCTGGCGCTTATCGCCAGCCGTTGGCCGTCGAGCGTATGCAGCTTGGCCTCGAAGGTGTCGCCCGCTTCGGTGGTGAACTGCGCGACGAGATCCCAGTATTCGGCGGCGACGAACCGAATGCGGGCGCGCTCGCGCTCCACGAGGATGCGCGTGGCGACGCTTTGTACCCGGCCGGCCGACAGGCCGGACGCGACCTTGCGCCACAGCACTGGCGAGACCAGGTAGCCGTAGAGACGGTCGATGATTCGCCGCGCTTCCTGCGCCTCGACGAGGTTGTAGTCGATCTCGCGCGTTTGCTCCAGCGACTCCAGAATCGCGGCGCGGGTGATCTCGTGGAAGACCATCCGCTTGACGGGAACCTTGGGCTTGAGGAGCTCCACGAGATGATGACTGATCGCCTCACCCTCGCGATCTCCATCAGTCGCGAGCAGGAGTTCGTCAGCGTTCTTGAGCGCGTCTTTGAGTTCCTTGAGCTTGGCCTTCTTCGCCGGCTGCACCACGTAGAGAGGCTTGAAGTCGTCGTCGACGTTGACGCCCAATCGCGCCCATTCCTCACCCTTGTGCGCCTTCGGGATCTCGGCGGCGTTCGATGGAAGGTCGCGGATGTGGCCGACGCTCGATTCCACGATGTAGTCATCGCCAAGGTACTGGGACAGAGTGCGAGCCTTGGTCGGGGACTCGACGATTACCAGGCGTTTTGGCATAAGAATTTCGTGGAGTTATGTTGAGCGGCGGCAGAGTCTAGCAGTAGCCAGACGCGACGTTCCTGTTCACGGCCCGCGGGTCGTCAACGTGCTTCGATTCGGTTGCCCGGCAGGAGAACGACGAGCTCACGAATCTCCAATCCGGTTGCGGCAACCAGAAGTACGTCGATCGGAAGGTCCAGCTTTAGCCCGAGTTCGTCAAGCTGCCGTGGTTCCGCCGGCCGCAACAACAGGAGCAGCGCGCGTTCGCTGGAGGATAGGCTGTCGAGATCCGGATTGCATGCAGGGACGCCGCTTTTGCGCAGCGCCGCCGGCTCCTTGAGGTGGCGGATCACGTCTTCAACGCCGGTACACGGGAAGGCGCCGTGGTTCATGAGCTGGTGGCAGCCGACGCTGGTTCTCGAGGTGATCGGCCCCGGTACGACGAGGACATCACGGTTGTAGGTCAGGGCGAGGTCCGCAGTAATTCGGGCACCGCTCTTCGCGGCCGCCTCGACGACCACGGTGATCTCCGACATTCCCGCGATGATCCGGTTGCGTTGCGGAAAATGCCACGGCGCCACGCGAGTCCCCGCGTCCAGCTCGGTCACGAGAGCACCGCAGCTAGCGATGCGCTCAGCGAGATGATGATGACGGCGCGGGTAAACAGGGTTCAGACCAGCAGGAAGCACCGCGACGGTGTGGCCGCCGACCGCGAGGGCACCTTCGTGGGCGGCCGCATCGATGCCGCGTGCCATGCCCGAGACAATACTTACCCCGCGACGCGCCAGCTCGGTGGCGATCTCGCGGCCGTACCGCGTGCAGGCGCGCGAGCCCACAATGGTGACGTGCGGGGCGTCAACGAGGTTCCCGCGGACATAGAGCTTTGCCGGGGAGTCCTGAATCTCGCGCAGGAGTCGCGGGTAGCGTCCATCGCCTCGACTCAGGCGCACCACGACGTTCGGATCCGGTCGTGCAGGGGTCGAACTGGGCGGCATTGGCTTCACGCCGTTCTCTAGACGGCCATGCCTGGGTGTCGTTCGGGCCATGCCGGCGGGCCGGCCCACGCTTGCAGCGCGGATGCCGCGATCTGTAGACTCGACCTCGTCGCTAACGCAGTGGCTGTCCACGGGTCCCCCAGGGCGGAGGTCGGATACGTCCGGCGCCGTCAGACGTCCTCTCGCCGTTCGGTGAGGTCGGAGGCTTATGTCTTCTGAACTCTCGCAGCTGCAGAACCGGTTTGCGACGGGAGGTCGTTCGGTGTCGAGGCTCGGTGTTGCGGCGGCGCTACTCGCCCTTGGCGTCGGTTGCGCCATGGCTCCCGTGGAGCGCGGCAAGAATCAGTCGCAGGAAGGCGTGTTCGCGGCTGACCAGGGTTTCTGGGAGGAAGCCGAGTTCCGTTGGCTGAAAGCGCTGGCGATTGCCGAGTTGAATGCCCGCGCGCTCAACAACCTGGCCGTTCAATACGAACGCGATGGGGAGTTTGAGACCGCCAAGCAGCACTACGACAAGGCGCTGGTCTCCGCTACGCCCGCCGAGCATTTCTATATTGATCGCAACAATCGGCAGTTCGCTCCCATCTGGGAACGAATCTCGAGTGGCGATATGGGCGATGGCGAACTCATCGACATGCCCATCGATCAGTTCCCCGAGGACCTGGCGGCCGCTGTTGGAGTGCTCGAGATCATCATCTCGGTCCCAGATCAGGGTCCGAATCTTGCGGGTTTCGATCGGTTGCTGGTCGGCAACTTCGTGCCCGCCGAGGACTCGGAGTCGAACATCAACGATTTCGCCGTGCGGTACTTCCGTCGGCGGATCACCCAGCGGACGTTCTTTGAAACCCAGGACCAGCTCGAGCAGCCGCTCGACCCGGGCCGTCGCGCGAATGCCTTCGACGACGCGGACTACTGGGTTGAGCGCGCCGCCGCCGCCGAAGCGGATCTCGTACTAACCGGAACGATTGGGCTCCGCACGGAGCAAGAGTCGCAGATGGTGCGCGAGCGAATCCGTTCCCCAGATGGGCAGATCCGCGAGGTCGCCCGATTCCAAGATGTCGTTACCTACACGGTCACGTTCGACGTAGTTGTGCTCCGCGGAGAAGATGGCGAGAAGTTGTTGGAGACCACCCTGGAAGCCGATGCCTCATACCCCGTTGAAGATGGGGCATCGAATCAGGAAGCGGTCTTCGAAACCTTGGAGCGGCTGCTGCCCCAGTTGCTCGAAACCATCACCCCCCGCCGCTCAGAGCAGAGTCGCTACTTGATCTACTGAGTCCAGGGAGTACCCACCACCCATGCGCACCCCAGCCTCTCGATCCCAGTACCTCACGTTCGCGCTGATGGCGATCGCGATCGCCATTCTCGGCGTCGCCCCGGAGGCGAGCGCGCAGTACAGCAACACGCCCTCCTCGACCAGCTTCGGACAGAACAAGGTCACCTACGAGTCGTTCGACTTCTGGAAGTACTCGGCGCCCCACTTCGACGTCTACTACTACCCCGAGGAAGAGCAGCACCTCGATGAGGTCGTTGCGTACGCCGAGGCCGCCTACGCACGGATCTCGGGGATGATGAACCATCAGCTCAGCGAGCGGATGCCGATCATCTTTTACCAGACGCATCAGGATTTTCAGCAGACTCACGTTCTGCCGTTCTTCCTCCCCGAGGGCGTCGCGGCCTTCGCGGAACCGACTCAGAACCGGCTGGTTCTGCCCGTCGACGACCCGCCAGATCAGCTGCAACTGCTGATGGTCCACGAGGTCACGCATCTCTTCGAGTTCGACTACTTCTTCGGCAACCGTCTCGGTAGCGCGCTGCGCGCGCAGCCTCCGGGCTGGGTCATGGAGGGGTTTGCCGAATACATGTCGGACAACCTCACGACCCTCGACGAGATGATGTTGCGGGATGTGGTACTCGCCGACGACATCCCGACCCTGATCCAGATGAGCTACGTGGATTCGTTCTTCAGTAGCTACGTGCTGGGCGAGGTGGTCTGGGCGTACATCGAAGAGGAGTACGGCCCCGAAGGCGTGCGGATCTTCCTTTCGGAGATTCGTCGCGACCTGGGTCAGGATATCGAGCGCGATCTCGAGCGCGCGTTCAACATCACACCGAACGAGTTCAATACAGACTTCCGCGAGTGGCTGCGCGAACGTTATCTGCCGAACGTTCTGGATCGAAGCGAGGCGCCTGACTTCGCCCGCGGCATCATGGCGAACATTCCTTTCGAGGAACGGATGCCCGTGTTCAGTCCGGTCGTTTCGCCGCGTGGCGACGAGTTTGCCGCGGTGGCGATCAACCCGAAGACCCTTCAGGTTGACGTCTACACCTTCGACTTCACGACGGGCGAGACCAAGCGCAATCTGACCGGCGGACTGCACGGCGACTTCGAGTACGTCATCGGGCAGGGGGTCACGGTGGGGTTCCAGGCCGGCAACGACCTGACCTACTCGCATGACGGAGAGCTCCTGGCCTTCTTCGGTCGAACACCGCCGACGCGCACGCTCTTCGTGGTCGAGACGGCAACCGGGAAGCTACGCACCAAGTTCAAAACCGAGCTCGATCAGGCCATGTCGCCGAACGTCGGACCCGACAATCGCATGGTGTTCGGTGCCCACGAGAACGGCGTCCGCGATATCTACCTATTCGATCCGGTGGCCGAGACCCTGATCAATCTGACGCAGGACGACTTTTACGACTACGCGCCGATCTGGTCCCCCGACGGCCAGAGCGTCATCTTTGCGTCCCATGTTCTGGGGCACAAGAAGCTGTTCCGGATTGATCTTTCCCGCCCGCAGCAGCGCGTTCAGCTGACCTTCGGCCTGTACGACGACACGCAGCCGTCGTTCTCTCCGGATGGTTCGAAGGTCTACTTCGTGTCCGATCGGACCGGCGAACACAATCTCTACTCGATGGAACTCGCTACCGAGACGGTCAGTCGCTACACGAACATTCTCCACGGCGCGTTCTTCCCGCACGAATCGGCGTTTACCGGGGAGTTGCTCTTCAGTAGCTACAGCGACGGCATGTACGACCTGTACTCGATGGACCTGCCGCAGCCGGTAGAGACGTTCGTGGCGTTCGATGAAGCTATCGAGGATGAGGAGATTGATCGCCTAGAAGCCGAGGCCACGGCGCTCGCCGACGTCGAGCTCACCGATCAGAACAAGACCCAGTCGGCCGGCGGTGGGTGGCATATCTCCGCGATCCAGGTCGCGGGCGGATACAGCGCCGGCTCGTTCGGCGGCACGGTCCTGGCCAGTACCTACATCGAGTTCCAGAACTTGATGGGGACCCAGCAGATCACAACCATCCTCGGCTCCGCCCAGAGCCAGCGGAACTACACCGCGGTCTATCGCAACCAGTCGAGCCGTTGGAACTGGGGCGCCCTGCTGACCTCGCAGCGCTCGTTCTTCTTCACGCAGACCTTGACTGGCGGTCTCGATCGCAACTCGGTATTCGCGCTCGATGGCGGTGAGGTCTTCGCCGACTACCCGTTCACGCGCGACTGGCGCGCCGAGGTCGCGCTGGGTTACTATCGTCGCGAATACGTACCCGCGGCGTTCTTATTGGAGAGTTCCGGCGGCGACCTGGTGCGATTCTCGGATCACTACTTCAGTGGTAACTACGGCAAGGTCGGCATCAAGCTCGTCGGCGACGAGGCCCGCTTCAAGGAGTACGGCCCGTACGCCGGACGGCGACTCAGTCTTGGCATCGAGGCGGCGCCACCCGGTACCGGATCGATTAACTTCTACGACGTCACCGTCGATTTCCGTCAGTACATCCAGGTCACCAAAGACAGTCAGCTGGCGCTGCGGCTGTGGGGTGCGGGGAGTTTCGGCGACCACTCGTCGGTGTTCTATATCGGCGGCCTCAACCAGCTGCGTGGCTACGATTATCTGCGGTTCAGCGGTAACCGAGCGACGCTGGCCAACATCGAGTATCGCTTCCCGCTGATCTTTGAGGCGCGTGCAGGCGACTTCGCGATCCGCAATATTCGCGGTCTGGTTTTCGCGGACGTCGGCGCAGCGTGGTTCAAGGGCGAGGACTTCAACTTCACGCTCGACGGCAGCCTAGACGATGCCGTCGGTTCGTTCGGTGCGGGCGTCGGAGTCAACCTCGTCGGTCTGCCACTATGGTTCTTCTGGGCCCAGCGGACCGACTTCATGTCGCTCGAGGGCAGCCCGCGTTTCCAGTTCTACATCGGGCCGTTGTTCTAACGGCGAGGGAAGTTCGTGGCGCGTTTTCGGATCGAAGGTTCGGACATCGACGTTGAGGCTCTGGAGGCTCGCGTCGAAGCGGCGATCGAGGCGAAGCGCGGCACGCGTTTCACCGATGCCGAGCTCGCGCGGCTGCGCGACGAGCCGCTGCAGCCGCGTCTCCGGCGAGAGGATCTGCCGCGCGGCCTGATGGGCGAACTGCACGAAGTGCGTGGGCGCCTGGCTACCGTCCCTCCGCCGCCACCCCCCGAAGCGACCGCGGCACCGCCGCGCGACCGGGAGGCCTCGGGCTCCCATCTGCCGGCACCGGACGTTGCGGCGGTATGGGCCTCGACCCGCGAGGGCGTGGCCGGCAAGTTGCTGGGCGTGATCCGTCGTTTTTCCCGACTCTTCCTGCGCACCGGCACGAACCTCGAGGCCGTGCTCGTTCAGCAGCAGGACTATGCCCGCGAGATGGTGGCGACGACCGAGCGCGACCTTGTCGGGCTGGAGCAGCGGCTCGAACACAGCTTCGATGCGCTCAAGGACAACCTCGACGGCCGGATCGATCGCACCGCAGACTGGGCGGGCGGACAGATGACCGAGGTTGCGGGAACTCTGGAGGAGCGGCACGAGCGGGCGCTGCACCTGGCGCACAACAGCGTCGTCGAGCTCACCAACGCGCGTCTCGACCTGCAGCAGATGCAGGCCCGGCTGAACGAGATGGCGCGCCGCATGACGGAGCTCGAACTCAGAGGTCGCACCCTGGAGGCGCTTACCCTGAACGCCAGCTCAGAGGCTGTCGACGACTAGCGTTGCTTGGGGATCTTGACGCTGCCGGATACGTCGCTGTGACGAATGCCCCCGGAGCCGTCGCTCTGGACGGTGAAATCGCCGCTGACCGAGGTCACCGAGATGCCGCCTAAGCCGTCGTCGTGGATCATTACGGAGCCGGTGGCGTCGTCGATGTCGATATTGCCAGAGCCGTCGTCCAGCCAGACTTCGCCGCCGATGCCATCCAGGTCGATATCACCTGAGCCGTCGTCGATCGAGACATCGCCGCTGATACGAGAAACGTCGACATCGTCGGAGCCGTCTTCGAGCCGGAGACTGCCGACGCCGCGCACAACCAGGTCGCCGCTACCGTCGTCCACCTCGACATTCATGCCCGCCGGAACGCGGATCTCGAGGTCGATATACGCGTAGCGGCCGCCGCCCCAGCTCCAGCCCGAGATGTCCGGAACGTCGGTTTCGATCTCGAGGCGATCGCCGCGCGGCGTGACGTTGACGTGCATGTTCGCCAGACGGTCGGCGTCGGAAGCGCATGCGCGGCCGGTGATAACGATCTCGCTACCGCTGCCCTCCACCAGGAGGGCGCCCGCCCCTGCGGTGACTACCGTGAGGTCAATGCTTTCGGCGCCGGACGCGAGGTCGATGTCGCGTGCGTGCTCGCAACGTTGCGCGAACGCCGGTTGGGCGTAGACGAGGCACAGGAGAAGAACGGTTCCGACAAGACCCTTACGCATGGCATACCTATGGAGTTGGTGGGTGACCCAATCTGTTAGACGATGCAGACCTGGTGAGGGTTTCAAAACAAATCGGGCGGTGAGTCCTCGTCGCGAGGCGGGGCGGGCTGCGAGCAATAGCGAATCGTGCCGGCGCTGTACGCGATGAAGACTGCGCAGCGCGCCAAAATCGGCGCCCCGATGATGATCGTGGGACTCGTCTGCATGCCCAGCGCTCGAAATACCGGGAGATCGCCCACAAGGGTTTGGAGGCCGGCGAACGATGTGGCGGCGATGGTGAGTTCTCCGAGCGAGCCGGCGTGAAATTCGAACTCCTCGTCGCCCAGTCCTGGAGCGTCGGTAGTGCCAGTGTCGGGCAGCGCCGCGACATCGGGGCACTGCCACCGGCCCGGTTGATGAGCATCTGGCGTGCGCCGGAGTCGAGCAGGGCCGACATGGGCACGTCGTTGACTGACACGCGATGACGGATCAGCCGCGCGCCGATCAGTTCAATGTCGAGCGCCGCGCCCATGGCCTCAATCGCCGCGGGGAAGCAATTGCAACAGGCCGTTGGGCACATCGATCAGTACATCGAAACTGCTGAGAATTTCGGCACCGAGGATGCCGTCGAAGGTTTCCCCGCCGGCCTCGAGCAAGGCCTCTGTGAGCGCAATGACCTGCCGGTTCGGGGCGCGGTAGCCACCCACCGTGAGGGCGTCGACCGTGACGATGCGGGCGGGAGCGCGACCGCTGGCGCCCTGAACCTGGATCGCCTGCCCCTCGTCACGGGCGAACTGCGCCGCCGTTGCCGCGGTGATGGACGTGCCGGTGGCGCCGGTATCGAGCACAAAACGCAGGGGTTCCGCCGCGTCGTTGAGATATACCGGGACGACGAGCCAACCCAGGTCGACCAGCGGCACGTTACCTTGGGCCAGGGCCGGCGTGGGTGCCAGCGCAGCGAGTGCCATCGCAAATGCGCCGAGAGCTCGCCGGTACATTGCGCAGTGGGCCATCAGCCGACTCAGGGGATGGAAAGTCTCGTGCAAATAATCCTGCCAACAGGATAGAGGAGGTGGCTTGCTCACGCCCGGCGCCTCCCCGTACAATATGCGACTGCGCTTCTAGTTCTCGGACAATCCGAAGAAGCGTATCCCGCGCACCCGCGCCAGGGCTGTGCGCGTGTATCCCGCCCCACATTGAACTGGAACGATCCATGTACGCCGTAATTGAGACCGGTGGTAAGCAGTACCGCGTCAGCGAAGGTCAGGTCGTGCGCGTGGAGAAGCTGGACGACGAAGTCGGCAGCAAGATCTCCATCGACGCCGCGCTCGTGTCCACCGATGACGCCGTCCACGTTGGCACACCGACCGTCGAGGGCGCGAAGGTGAACGCTACTGTGGTCGACATCGACCGTGGTGCGAAGGTCATCGCGTTCAAGAAGAAGCGTCGCAAGGGCTATCGCCGCCGTATCGGGCACCGTCAGACATTCACGGCGCTGCAGATCAACGAGATCGTGGCCCCCAAGAAGCGCGCGGCCAAGAAGAAGGCCGAGTCCGCGGAAGGCGAGGAGTAATTCCATGGCACATAAGAAAGGTCAGGGAAGTAGCCGGAACGGTCGTGACAGCAACGCACAGCGTCTCGGTGTGAAGGCCTACGGCGGCGAGTTCGTCACCGGCGGCTCGGTCATCCTGCGCCAGCGCGGCACCCGAATGAAGCCGGGCGACAACGTTGGCCTGGGCAAGGACGACACCCTGTTCGCAAAGATCGATGGGTTCGTTTCCTTCCGCGACCGGGGTCGCAAGGGCAAGTTCGTCTCGGTCCTGCCCGAGGCCTAAAGGCGCCCGCGCGCCTATGTAGGCGCAGACAGAATGTTCCGCGACACCGTTAGAATTCGTGTGCAGTCCGGCGACGGTGGCCGCGGTGCGGTTTCGTTCCGCCGCGAGAAGTTCGTGCCGTTCGGCGGTCCCGACGGTGGCGACGGCGGTGATGGTGGCACGGTGACAATCGTGTGCGACACCGGTATCAACCATCTGGGCGACTTTCGCGACAACCAGCTATTCAAGGCTGAACGCGGTCAACCGGGTGATGGCAACAAGCGGCACGGTCGCAACGGCGAAGACGCCGAGGTCGCTGTTCCCCCCGGTACGCTCGTGGTCGACGCTGATACCGACGAACAGGTCGCCGAGCTTGGCGAGCCGGGCCAGACCGTGAGGCTCGCCGCCGGCGGACGCGGTGGTCGCGGCAACGCCAGATTCGCCACCGCGACGCGCCAGGCGCCGCGGCACGCCCAGCCAGGGTTGCCCGGCGAGTCTTTTTCTCTGCGCCTGGAACTGAAACTCATCGCGGCGATTGGCCTCGTGGGCCGTCCGAACGCGGGCAAGACGACGTTGCTGCGGACACTGACGGGCTCGAAGGGGAAAGTGGCGCCGTACCCGTTCACCACGATCAGCCCGAACCTGGGCGTGCTCGATCTCGGCGGCTACGACCGTGCCGTTGTCGCCGATGTGCCCGGCCTCATCGAGGGCGCGCATCGGGGTGAAGGTCTCGGCCTGCGATTCCTCCGCCACATCGAGCGCACGCAGGCGCTGGTCGTGATGGTCGATACGGCGACCGTAGAGGGTGAGCCGATCGATCACTATCGCGAGGTCTGTTACGAACTCGAGGCGTACAACGCGGACCTGTTGGCCCGTCCGCGAATTCTCGTCGCCAACAAGATTGACCTAGCCCCTTCCGCCGAACGGCTCCAGGCGCTGCGCAGTACAGCCGCCGAGGAGAACATCGAGTACGCCGAGGTCTCCGCCAGCGACGACACGGGTTTGGGCGGGGTCATCGATTGGATCCGGGCACAATGCATTGATACCGCAGGGGTATCCTAGGGGCGCCCACTGGGCGTCGACATACGAAGAATGACGGAGGTCAGTCAGTGGCAGCGAAGCGGGTAGGGGTTTTTGGCGGTACGTTCGATCCGCCGCACCTGGGTCATCTGCTGTTGGCGGAGACGATCCGCGAGCAGTTCGGTCTCGACGAGGTGCTGTTTGTGCCGTGCAACCAGCCGCCGCACAAGGACCGCGATGACCTGACCGCGCCGACTCACCGCTACGCGATGGTCGTTGCGGCGACACTGCACAATCCGGCGTTCACACCGGTGGCGGTGGAAGTCAATCGGCCGGGCAAGAGCTACTCAATCGCCACCGTGACTGCCCTCGCGGCCGATTACGGCCCCGATGTTGAACTGTTCTTCGTCGCAGGGCTCGACTCGATGCTCGACATCAAGAGCTGGCATCGGCCTGAGGAATTGCTCGATAGCTGCAATTTCGTAGTGGTTTCCAGGCCTGGAAACAGTTTCGAGAAGCTGCGCGAGGTTCTTCCCGAGCGCTGCCACGAGCGGATCGTCGATGTCAGTGTCGGTCGGGATCCGGTAGCGGACGGCGCCGGCCTGCGGATCTACCAGTCGGAAGCGGTCTACCTGGCCCTGTCGTCGACGGAGTTGCGCGAGCGTGTTCGCACCGACCGGGGCGTGCGCTACCGCGTTACGCCCGAGGTCGAGCGCTATATCCAGAGCCAC
>Ga0114999_10004968_pt1 | contig 15844 bp, 11 predicted proteins | sample ArcticOcean_MG_C_3_FD_89820 | JGI IMG/M metagenome (GOLD analysis project Ga0114999, IMG submission 89820) | Marine microbial communities from western Arctic Ocean - ArcticOcean_MG_CB8_126 | ecosystem: Environmental > Aquatic > Marine > Oceanic | place: Arctic Ocean: Canada Basin | collected...
GAGGACCGAATTAGGCACGACACCTCTGGGGTCGGCAGTATGGAGCAACTCTCTTGAGGTAGCACGCCTGCTGATCGAAAAGGGTGCAAATACAGCAGGTATTGATCTGAGCTGGATGAATTGATTGCCACCCGCAGCAACCAACCTCAGAACAGGGGTGAAACAGGTCACTTCCTAGCAGGACAAAGCGGGAACCCCGGCGGGCGTCCCGTGGGCTTCCACAACTACATCCAAGAACGTACCGCAGACGGTAGTGAGCTGACCGACTTCGTTCTCAGCGTGTTCCGTGACGAGAACGCCACCAACAAAGAGCGTATGGACGCTGCTACATGGAGGGGCTTCGGGAAGCCGACAGTGAATGCAGCTGCACAGGCTCCAGGCATCGGCGATTTCACCATCATCATTGGTGACCATGACATCATGGGTAACCCGATCAACGATCTGTCCAGAGATTGATGCTGGTTACAGTGAAGTTACAGTAACGGACTACTAGAAACTATCTGGGACGGTCTGGTGCAGGTTTGAACGGCTTCCAGTACGAATTGAACTCAGGAAATGGTCTATCTGGTAACGTCTGAAATGGGGAGTATCTAACTTACAAGCAGGGGGTCGAGGGTTCGAGTCCCCCATCGCCCACCAAACTTCTTTAGTGGCCAGGATACAGCGATCGCGAGTCCGGTTTCGGGCTTGGTTTGGTTGGGCTGGCTGACCTGGGTAACAGATTACTCAAAGTCAGGTTGAACACGGTAAACGTTATATAGGGGAGATGTCAGTGACTTTTACGGCTGATTCAAAAACTCTAGCTAATGAACTGATCGAGAACGTCGGCAAGGTCATCATCGGCAAAAGTGATGTCGTCGAGTTGGTTCTCGTAGCGCTCTTCAGCAACGGTCATGTCTTGATAGAAGACGTTCCGGGTGTTGGAAAGACGATGCTTGTCAGGTCGGTCGCTACATCGACTGGCTGTGATTACCGCCGAATGCAGTTCACTCCCGATCTGCTGCCAAGTGACGTGACCGGCGCATCGGTTTTCAATCAAAAGACCGGCAATTTCGAGTTCAGACCTGGTCCGATCATGGCTCAGATAGTTCTCGCCGATGAGATCAACCGTGCAACGCCCAAGACCCAGTCTGCGCTGTTGGAGGCGATGGGAGAACAGCAGGTTACGGTTGAGGGCACGACCCGTCATCTGCCCAGCCCGTTCATGGTGCTGGCAACTCAGAATCCTATCGAGTACGAAGGCACTTTCCCACTGCCTGAAGCACAGCTTGATCGATTCTTTATGCGGATTTCTCTCGGCTACCCGGATTCCGCGCAGGAAGTGGCGATCATGGACGATCGCGAGCACGTCGATCCGATTAACGAGCTGGCAGCGGTTTGCACGCCTGATGACATAGTCAAGTTGCAAAAGGAGGCGGACGACATTTACATCGACACTCTCGTCAAGCAATACATAGTCGATATCGCGGATGCAACTCGGCAACATCCTGAAGCGGCGCTGGGAGTTTCACCCCGGGCTTCAATAAATTTGATGAAGGGTGGGAAGGCGTTTGCCATGTTGAAAGAGCGCGACTACGTTGTGCCCGACGATATCAAGACTCTTGCGACCCCGATGCTCGCCCACCGTGTACTGCTGACACCTTCGGCCAGGATGAGAGAAGTCACACAGGAAACTGTGATTGCTGACGCCCTGAGTCAGGTCCCGGTGCCTGGGGCTAGCGTACGCAGAACTTGATTCACTAACTTAAGACTCCGTTTACACCCGTTGCGCACGGGTGTCTTGAGCCAAGCATCGGAACTTATGCTCCGTTTATCCAAGTCAACCAATAATCGGACTGAGGATTCTTTCACTTCCAGCTATGGGCGTGGGCGTGGGAGTGGGCGCGTTATTCGCGGTATGAAGCGGCACCCGATTCTTTACGGAATTCTGGCTCTGATGGCGATCGAGTTTATGACTGGTATGGCGACAGGCTTTGACTTGTCGGTCAGGCTCTACTATTCGCTGGGAGTGCTGCTGGTTGTGGGCTGGATATGGGCGAAGAGCAGTTCCGAGCAGATGACTGCTGAGGTTAAGAGGTCGAAAGGTCCTCACACTGTTGGCGACACGATTTCTGAGATGGTAATAATCCGGAGCACCGGACGAATGCCGAAGGCGTGGGTAGAGGTCGAGGATCGTACTGATCTACCCGGTGTTCGGTTCAAACGCATTGCGAGTCTCGGGTTGTTGGTGGCGTTCGACAGGTTCGAGATGTCGGGTGTTGTAACTCGAAGGGGTGAGTACACGATTGGCCCGCTGCTTGCTCGAACGTCTGATCCGTTTAGGCTGTTCCCGCAGGAGATAGAGTTCGGCGGCCAGAGCACGGTGTTGATATACCCGAAGATTATCGATATTCCCGATTTTGCCTCGCCATCCGTTCATCTGGTTGGCGATAACTCACGGCGTCATCGAACCCGTGTACTCAGCACCGATGTTTCATCTGTTCGCGAGTACGAACCGGGGGATGCGCTTGGAAAGATCCACTGGCTTTCGACCGCACGAACTGGTGATTTGATGGTTAAGCAGTTCGACCAGGGATCGTCGAGCGATATGTGGGTATTGTTCGATCAGCACATCGATTCAGTGGCTTCGATTGGTGAAGATTCAACTGACGAGACCGGGGCTAGTATTGCTGCTTCGGTTATCTATAGGTACACCCGCGGGTTCCTTCCCGTTGGGTATGTGGGTTATGGCAGCAAGTCGCTTATCGCACCGCCAAACCAGTCGATATATCAGCGTGAGCAGATCATGCGGCACATAGCATCGAGCAAGCCCACTGGTGATGTGACGATGCTGGAAACCCTTTCTGAGTTGGAGCGTGATTTTGGGCAAAACACTTCGCTGGTTGTGATTACCGCTGCGCTGGACGGGGCGTGGGTAGATGCACTTGGAGGCCTTTCGAGACGAAGGGTGCGGGTGAGCACTGTGTTGATAGACAGGGCCTCGTACGGCGGGGAGTCGAATAATGATGCACTGGTACATCTGACTAATATTGGTGTGTCGACTTACCCGTTGACCCGCGGGGATTCGATTTCTGATGCGCTGCTGAATCCGATTGGCGGAGATCGAGGTATTTTTCGAGCGCCCGTTGGTTTACTGAAACAGGATGAGTCTCCTGAAACTCCGGCTAATGGTCAGAGTGTATTCAAGCGTGCGGGATCAGAGGTTGCGAGGAACACGGAACCTCCGCAGGCCGGTGATCATTGAGCACAGGCACCGATGTTTTAGGCAACTCTGCGGGTGTAGCTCCGACCGGGGCGACCGGTAAATCTGTCGGGAATTTCGAATCGACTGGGAACGCCCTACTCAGATTCGCCCCGGTACACGATTGGGTCAGCCTGGTAATTCTTGCGTGGATGATGGGCAACGTTGGGTGGTCGGTTCAGTTGGCGGGCTGGGGCGACCTTCCGTCGATAATCCCGACGTTGCTAATGGGGATGTTGGCGGCATTCATCGTTCCGAAGTTGAACCTCAAGTGGTATCTGGTGGTCGTGTATGCGATCGGTCTGGGTGCAATTGTTGTTTTGTGGCAGGGATCTGCGCAGGCAACTGGTGGTCAGCCGTTTGCGAGGGGTGCGGATAGCGTTTCTAGATTCATCGAATGGATCAATGTTGCTCGCAACGGTGGGATCAGCACCGACACTGTGCCGTTTGCTCTAATGTTCATCACGGCGTCGTGGGTTTCTGCTTACGTTGTGACAGCCCTGACGTTCAAATTCAAATCGCCCTGGTTGCCGACGGTACTGCTTTCGATGGTGATTCTGACGAACCTGAGTTACCGGCACGGCGAGCATGAACACACGTTCTTCCTGTTCTTAATTGGTGGCGTGTCGTTGTTTGCGCACCTAACAACTATCCGCAGGATCGAGCGATGGAAGGCTGAAGGGGTTAGCTACTCAAAAAATCTGGCCTGGTCCACGGTTCAGGACGGAATATTACTTGCGATACCGATCGTAGTGATTGGTGCGTTGCTTCCTGTTTGGGAGCCGCGATCTGATCAGCTTAAAGAAACGTGGGAGTGGTTCAGATCCCCGTTTGTTGCACTTCAGGAACCGGCGAACAGGTTGTTGGCGGGGGTTGATGGTCCGGGTAGCAAGGGGTTGTTTGCCATGCCCTCTAAAACTATGGCGTTTGGGGGGTCGGTCAACCTGACCGAGGATCCTCTGTTGTGGGTGTCTTCAAAGTATGTTGTGCCGCATGCAGGTCGTATTTACCAGCACTACACATCTCAAGGCTGGTTAAACGACGCGGCGACCGACGTTCGTGTACCGGCGCGTTCGGCGTTGACCTCTGCTCCGGAGGAGTTGGCACGAGAGCGAGTTTCACAGGGTTACTTTCCACTAGTCGATACAAGAACGGTGGTTCCTGCCGGTAGTGTTTTCTCGGTTGACCGAAATGCGATTGTTCAGATACTCGATCCAATGGTGTGGCGTGTACCGCTTTCGGGTTCGGCTGAGCCGTTGATTTCTATGCCGCCAGATATCAGAGAAGTTGGGTTTGCCGTTCGATCGGCGGTGAACGATCTGGTTCCGGTCGAGAGGATCCGCACGCGATTTTCCAATCGGCGGCGGCTTGTAAATCCGGATATCGCTAACGAGATCGTCGAGAAATTGAAAACGATCACTGAGGTTAGGGTCGATCCGAATATCTCCAGAACAGTTGTCGACGAGACCGGGGTGGAGCGGACGTTGGAGACTGTGCTACAGCCGTTTTCGGGTGCGTCTGAGTCGATAGATTGGGATGTGATTGAGACCAGGCTCATTGTCGATGAGGATTCAGGTTTGGTTACTCACCTCGTGATCGAACGTCAGACTCCAATCGAGCAGATTAGTGTTTTGCTTGCGAATGAAGTGAAAGAAAACGAGGAGTTCTCGATACAAATTTTCGTTTCTACGGCTACTGACGAGCAGCTAAACGACGCAGGGGTTGATTACCCGACCTGGGTGACTGATCGTTACCTTCAGCTCCCAACATCCCTTCCGGCCGAGGTCTGGCGTCTGGCCGCGGAAATCGTGTCGGACGCTGGGGCTGTAACGCCTTTCGAAAAAGCCGAGGCGGTGAAGGAATTTTTGAGAAGCCAAGAATATTCGCTGGAAATATCGGGACCGGAGCACGGTACGGATGGTATCTACTACTTCCTGTTCCAGACGCAGGATGAGCCGTGTGCGAGAGTGGACGAAGATTGTCATGTTGAGAAGATAAAGGGCTATAGCCAGTACTTCGGATCTTCCGGTGCAGTGTTGTTAAGGGCGGTTGGTGTGCCGGCTCGATTCATCGCGGGTTGGGCGCCTGGTGAGTACTTTCCTGAGGCCGAAAAGTTCCTGATTCGCGATTCTGACCGGCATGGTTGGACACAGGTTTACTTCCCGAAGTACGGCTGGATTGATTACGAAGTCACCCCGGGTTCGGCATCTCCCGGTCGCGGTCAGTTGCCGTTTGTTATTGGCGACGATATCGGTGCGCCGACAGGATCGCTTGGGACGGCTGAGGACAATCTGGCTTACATGGACGATCTGGATGAGATCGAGCGAAACGCTGCGCTGCAGCGTGCGCTAGGTTTATCTGGTTTCGATGATGACTCGGGACCTGATCTGAATATTCCTTGGCAGGCTGCAGCTTGGACCGGTGGTGTAGTTGCAATTATCGTGGTCGTGGCGTCAGCATGGTGGATCAGCCTGAGAGGGATGGATGCGCCGACAAAGGCGTACGCACGTATGAACAGGATTGCGGTTTTGATGGGCATGCGGCGGCACCCGAACGAAACCGTGATGGAGTTCGCTGCAATTCTTGGCGTTCGAACGGCTGGTGCACGGGAGCATGCGTCGTTGATTGCGATCGAGTACCAGAAGCAGGTGTATTCGAATTCGATGGGATTGCGAGATGAAGACGGTGAGTTGCCGAAACGGCTCGAGAGGGCGTGGCGCGGCGTGGCGCGGGCCCTTTTGACTCGAAGGCTGAGGCAGATGATCGGGTTAAGCGGGGATTCAGCAGCGGGTCGGGGGAATCTAGATTGACAATGACTGATTCGAATGAACAGCTTACATACGATGTTTTTGATACCGACATGGGGTGGGTGGTGATAGTCGGTAGTGATCACGGGATAGTTCGTGCGAGCTTTCCAGAGTCTTCACCGGAGACTGCGCTTGATTTTGTACAGCCCGAGGTTAATGAGGCCGTTCATTCGCCGGAAGATCATGTCGAGACTCGTAAGCTTCTGATCGACTATTGCGCTGGTGAGCCGGTCGACCTGTTGTTGATTCCGATCGATACCAGGAAAGTGACTCCGTTTTTCAGGGACGCCTGGGAGGCTTGCCGGTCTATTCCCGCTGGTGAAACCCGCAGCTACGCATGGTTGGCTGAACAGGCGGGGAACGTGAGGGCTGCGCGTGGTGCGGGTCAGGCGATGGCGCGTAACAAGCTGGCGCTGCTGGTGCCGTGCCACCGTGTGGTGAGTGCTAGCGGGGGCCTTGGTGGTTTTGGTGGCGCGGGATTACCGCTGAAGTCTCGACTGCTGAATATGGACTCCAACCGGTAGGCAGTTACTCGGCTTCATCTTGGAAATCGGTTTCGAGTGGGTGTTCGTCTGTTACCGAAACGAATGAGTCGAGCATCGATTGGGCGCTCTCGACATCTGATGCTCTGACCATGATCCTGACCGGGAAGACCGAGACTCCCATGAACCCGACGGCGTCTCCGGGTTGGAGCCTGCAATCTATGCCGGCTGATCTGATGAGGCCGCACCACGATTCAGCGATCAGTTGATCGGGCGCTGTGGCTAATACTTCCCAGTTCATGCACCACTCCAGTGACCGGTTCGTCTGGTCAGGTGATAGTCGAGTGAACCGAACCGTTGCCGAGCAACTCGTGAAGCCGCTTGGTCAGCTGAGTTCCTGATTGAACTCTGAAAGGCATATCGAGTCGAACGATTTTCTTACCGGCCTCTATTTCCAGAACTGCAGAGTCTGAACCGGGGAACTCCACGAACAATCGCATGATGTCTTCCAGTCGATATCGATCGACTGCCACATCACCAGTTTCTTTGACACGTACAAGTACGGGGCCGCCGCCAAAATCATTTTGTGTTTTTTCGGATACCTTTACGGTTGACGTTACGGATTCGGTTGACAGTGGAGTTTCCTTGTTGGTCGGTTCGTTCTTGGACACAACGGGTGTGTCGTATGAGTTGCCGGGTTGTTCGTTTACTTGTTTTGCTACCGGTGCAGGTCGGGTATTTGTCTGGATATTTTGCACAGGGTCGTTCAGCACCGGTCGTGGTTCGCTTGCTTCGTTGAAGCCAGATCGTATGACCGGAGCAGGTTCGTTTTTGCTCGCTTCAGCCTCTGATTCAGCCTGGCCTTCGGCCTTTAGTTGATATTCGCTTGCTGTTTCGACGGAGATAGATACTCGCCCGAATCTTTCACGTACTTCGCCTGTTACCGAAACGAAATTACCGTTCTCCCACAGGCCGGGGGTTGCTTCGAGGATGTTGGGCCAGACGACCATCTCGATGTCGCCGTCGAGCAATTTCAGGTTGAGTGCGAGGAACTTGTCGCCTCGTTTGGTGGTCAGCTCTCTCACGCTATTTACCTGGCCGAGTGCTGCACGTTTTTGACCCGATATTTCGACTGTGATGTCGGATGCGAAAACGATAATGTTTTCGGGTTGCTGCCGCATCTCTTTTGTGAACGGACTCTGGGTCAGTTCGACGCCGAGAAGATCCCGTTCCCAGATGACTCGTTCCTGATCGGTCGTATCGTCGGCGGTGGCGATTTCGATCTCGACCATCGGAGCTGGAACGGAATCACCGAGCATGTCGAACATTGACGTTTGACCAGATTCACGCAGCTTGGTCTGTCGTTGGACGGCCGCGATTATCCGGTCGATAGATTCGAGTAGGTTTCCTCGTCCACTGAATTCGTCGAACCCGCCAACTCTGATCAGGCTTTCAAGAGTCCGGCGATTGAGAGACTTTGAATCGACGCGTCGGCATAAATCTTCGATGTCTTTGAACAGACCACCGGCTTCGCGTACCTCGACGATCGGATCTATTGTGCCTGCACCGACATTTTTGACGGCCGCCATCCCGAAGCGGATACCATCTTTGCCATTGGCATCTCGCTCGATGGTAAAACCGGATCTGGAGTAGTTGATACTGGGTGGTTTTACGGTGATATCGAGCCGGGTAGCTTCCCGAATTGCTTCGCCGACTTTTTCAGGGTTGCCAGACGCTGAGTTGAGTACAGCCGCGATGTATTCAGTTGGGTGGTTGGCCTTGAAGTAGGCCGTCCAGTAAGCAATGTAGGCATATGAAACGGCGTGGGCTTTGTTGAAACCGTATCCAGCGAACGGTGCCATCAGATCGAATACCGTGTTTGCCTGTTCTTCCGTGTAGCCCTTTTTCAGTGCCCCGGAGTTGAATTTTTCATGTTCGGCTTCCATTACCGATGGGATTTTCTTACCCATCGCCTTACGGAGAATGTCTGCTTCACCGAGTGTGTAACCACCGAAAGCCTGGGCGATGAGCATGACCTGATCTTGATACACAAGAACGCCGTAGGTTGGTTCGAGGAGTTCTCGAAGGTCTTCGTGCGGGTAAGAAATTTCGGCCCGGCCGTGCTTGGCTTCGATGAAGGTGCCGATGTGTTCCATGGGACCAGGGCGGTACAGGGCGATCATCGCTGCGAGGTCGTTGATCGTGGTGGGTTTGAGCAGCTTGATGTTCTTGCGCATCCCATCTGACTCGAGCTGGAACACGCCGAGCGTGTCGCCTTTGCCCAGAATATCGAATGCTTTTGGATCGTCGATTGGAACGTCGTATACGCCCATGTACTCGCCGGTCGTTTCGGCGATCAGCTTCACGCACTGGTCGAGTATCGACAGGTTTGCCAAACCCAGGAAGTCCATCTTTAGCAGGCCAACATCGGCAACCGGGTGCATTGAATACTGTGTTGTTGGGCTGGCGTTTCCGTCGCCGCTGCTTGATCGCTGGAGGGGAACGTACTCGGTCAGCGGTTTTTCGGAGATAACCACTGCTGCGGCGTGTGTACTAGCGTGACGGACAGATCCTTCGACCCGAAGCGCCATTTCGATCAGTTCCTGGGCGTCTCTGTTGCGACTGATTTCCGAGCGCATTTCAGCAGATTCGTTGATGGCATCCTTCAACTTGATGTTGAGAGTGAGCGGAACCATCTTTGCGAGTTTGTCGCTGAGATCGAGAGGAAGTGCCAGTGCGCGTGCCGTGTCGCGAATGGCTGCCTTGGCACCGAGTGTTCCAAACGTGACAATTTGCGCTACGTGTTCGGGGCCGTAGTGGTCGACACAGTATTTGATAACTTCTGCACGCCGATCATCGGCAAAGTCCATATCAATATCTGGCATCTCTTGACGTTCGATGTTCAGGAACCGCTCGAAGAAGAGGTCTGCTTCCACTGGGTCGATCTGGGTGACTTCCAGGCAGTAAAGAACGAGGCTGGCTGCAGCTGAGCCACGAACTGCAGAGAGGATTCCGCGTTCGTTTACGAAGTTGAAGATGTCCCAGCAGACAAGGAAGTAGTCCGAGAATCTTGTATCTTCAATGATCCCCAGCTCATATTCGAGTCGCTCTTTTACTTCATCAGTGGGATTTTCGAAACGTTTTTTCATTCCCTCGTAGCAGAGTTCCCGTAGGTACTCCATTGAGGGTTTGTTTTTGGGCGTGGCGTAGCGTGGGACGAGGGTTTTACCGAATTCAAGATTGAGATCGACTGATTCGACGATTTTCACCGTGTTTGCCAGCGCCTCTGGGAGGTGTGACCATTCAGCCTGCATCTCGGCTGAACTGCGCAGGTAGTAGGTGGTGTCTTCCATGTGAAGACGCTTGGGGTCTTTCACATTCGAGTTGGTCTGGATGCAGGTGAGAATATCCTGTGCGACCGAGTCTTCACGTCTCACGTAGTGCGAGTCGTTGGTGACGACCATGGAGAGGCCGGTCTGGTTGCTGATCTGGATGATGGCTTCGTTGATCTCGGCCTGATCGGGCACGTGCTCGTGCATCATCATTTCGAGGTAGTAGCGGTCCTGGAAGACGTTTCCGTACCACTCGAGTGTTTCATGGGCCGCGTCCATGTCGCCATTTTTTATGTAGCGAGCCAGTTCACCTGATGGGCATCCGGAGAGGACTATGAGCCCTTCCGAGTATTTTTCCAGAAGCTCTCGATCCATCCTCGGTCGGTAGTAGAAGCCTTCGAGGTGGGAGGCGGTGACCAGTTTGAGAAGGTTCTGGTAGCCGGTTCTGTTTTGTGCCAGAACGGTCATGTGGAACGGTGACCGTTTCTGTGGGTTTCTCTCGTCGCGCGGACCGTCGGCTACGTAGCCTTCGACACCGATGATTGGCGTGATGCCAGCCTTCGTGGCTTTCTGGTAAAACTCGATCGCACCGTGAAGGTTGCCGTGATCGGTCAGGGCTATTGCGGGCTGTTCCAGCTCCACCGCTCTGTTCACCATGTCGCCCAGCCTGCTGAACCCGTCGAGCATTGAATACTCGGAGTGGTTGTGTAGGTGGACGAACGGGTCGGTCACAGGCAAATATTTCTTGGAAAATGGTGATGGAAATGAGTGGTCAACGGAGCATAGCGTTCCATCAACATTGAGTCGACCCCGTTAAGAGAATCACGACCCCAAGATAGCCTATTTCGTTGGGAATCTTGTTACGTAATGTCAGCGAAATTTACACGGTGCATTGGAACAGATTGCCCATATTGAGCGTTATACATACAAGTGAGCATTGGAACGGCGGGTGATAAAGTCGATTCCAGTTGATCTTCGCACGAAGTCGTCTTGTTACGACAGCGTAACGTGGGCAGGCAACCTTAGGAGACGAATATGGCTTCAAAAAATTTCGGCGCAGGCCAGAAAATACTCGTTGTTGACGACGAACACATGTCCGATCTGATGCGGTCCGTTCTGCGTCGTCTTGAGACTGAGGGATTTAAGCCTATTGTTGTTGCGCCGGAGGGCGAGCACATTACCGGTGACGATTACGAGACGCAGGCGCTGTTCGCTATGGAGACTGAGCGACCCGCGGCAGTTCTGCTTGATGTTCGATTTGGTGAGTACGATTCGGATCGATTCAAAGGATTGTCGATACTCAAGAAGATTGTTGATCGGGATGGCAGCATGCCGATATTGATGTTTACTCAGTACACGCAGGGTCCGTACAGGGACACTGCTGTTTCGGCCAGTTTGAGCGTGAGCTCTTCGGTGGATTTCATCGATAAGCTGGCAAGCCCCGAGGAAGTCGTGCTGCGACTGCGGCGGCTGATCGGTAGCGCTCCTGAGACGATCAAGATCGGCTCGTTGTTTGAGATTGATGCAGCGAATTCTGCCGTGTACGCAATCGAAAACGGCAGGCGCGACATGATCCGTGAAATACAGGGCATGAAGCTCGAAATATTGAATGAGCTGTCTTCTGCAATGTACCGTTCTGAGGGCGAGCTCGTGCCATTTTCTCGACTCGAACGTTTTTCAGATGGTGAGGACTCCCGGGCGTCATTGCGAGTGAGAATTCGTGAGCTCAAGGTTTCGCTTGGCAGGGCAGTTTCAAGGGATTTCGGTGCCACCGAGTTGATTATAAATGTTCGAAACCGCGGATATCGATTGGTGCCGCCGGTAGATTAGTTCGGTCTTTGAAACAGAACTGGTACCCAGAACTGGAACACGTCGATTGAATGATCAGGCTCTCAAATTACTGAAGATTGCTGGATTTGCACTGGCCGCAACGGGTCTTGTGTTCGTTTTGCTGTCGCCGGTAATCGGTGAGTCGATTACGCCGGGATCACTCTGGTGGATCGAGCCGGTTGCGTATGTTGGCGTCGGTGTGTTCATTCTGGGCGCTTTGATAATGATGGCAGCGCTGCAGTTGGCTTCGAAACGCAAATCTGAGTCAAACGATGATCGCTCATGGAGCCAGGTGACTCAGGATTACTTCGATACTTTCGCTCATGACATGGGGCGTCCGCTCAGGAGGATTTTGGGCAAGCAACGCGAAGCAAGGGCGTTGTTGAACGAGACTGGTGAAGTGACTCAGCACATGGTGGTTGAATTGCTGGATGAGATTGAAAACCAGGCTCCGAACTTCAGGCTGATGATCGAGAACGTGCGGGTGTTGGTTGATCTTGAGGATGAAACTGCGGCACCTGCGGTTGAACCGGTCGATGCCGCAGCGATTGTTCGCAATGTGTCGGATCGATACACACCAATTGCGAGGGAGCGCGGGCTGGAGCTTGTGTGGTGGTGCGAGCCAAGCGAGTTTGGTCTGGTTTACGGAGATGGATCGGCTCTCGATCACGTGATTACGAACCTTGTCGACAATGCAGCGAAGTTTGCCGCGGGGCATATCGAGATTCGGCTTACCCGCTCCGATTCTTCGTATCTCGTTCGGGTTTGGGATGACGGTAACGGAATTGCCGAATCACATCTTGCCCATGTATTTGATCGGGGATGGACACCTGAGCTTTCGGCGAGGAGCGAGAAACAGAGTTCCGGGCTCGGACTGTATATAGCGAATTCATTGTCCGAGCGCTGCGGTGGTGAACTATTCGTCGAGTCGAAGCAGCCGAACGGAGCGAGCCCGGACGATCACCACACGACGTTTACTCTTTCGCTACCTCTCGACAATCGACCAGCAGTAGCAGAATGATGATGGGCGAAGCTCTGCTGATATCTCTGAGGGGACTGTTGGTGTCGAGGCCAGCACTGTTCGCGCTTGGGATAGTTCTTGTTACGGCAATGGGGTGTGTTGAGAGTCGTGACAGGTATACGCCCGTGCCTTCCCCGCCTACATCAACGTCGGTGCCGAGTCCAACACCGAGTCCAACACCCAGTCCAACACCCAGTCCAACACCCAGTCCAACACCCAGTCCAACACCGCCCCCTACATCGACCGCGGTACCACCGACTCCAGTCCCTACTGTAATACCGTCTGCTACATCGACCCCGGTGCCGTCGACTCCGTTGCCTACTGAGACACCATCTCCTACAGTCATCCCGCCTACGCCAACCGTGGCTCCAATTACGACAAGTACCGGGACATTTAATCTCTCACTCGAATTTGAGGGCATAGGAGATGAAAGCATTGTTCGAAGCGACACTGTGTTGCTTCGTGGCATCACTTCTGCCGATGCGATTGTGAGTGTGAACGGTGTGATTTTAGAGATTCAACCGGATGGAACTTTTGAGTTGACGCTCGCACTGGATCCGGGGCCGAACATTGTGGATGTCGTGGCCAGTGATCTCGATGGCAGTTCGATCAACTCGTCCCTGGCAATAGTTTCGATTCCGCCGGAGGACGCAGCATGAACGTCCTGAAGAACTGGTTGCATGCTTTTATGAATAGACGTAGTAACACAGGCGTAACTAGGTCTCCGGGAGTATTTAACAGTTGGGGTCAATCTCAACCCCCCTCACTCACTCTCAGTATGATGACGCTATCTGAAACCACATTTACCCGAAAGCGTCGCCCTCAGTTGGCGGCCATTATTGTGTTCGCCTCGCTTTTAGCGACGATCATGTTTAGTGGCGGCGTGGCCAGTGCTGAAACTGCTCTTGTAGAACCAAGGAATATCGAAGCCATCTTCGGAACCGCGGTTGAAATTCGCGCTCCATTTTCGATTGTTGTTGCATCGACCAGTGGGCTTGTAACCCTTAATTTTGATTCCGACTCGGAACTGAAAATCGGTTCTAACGTGGGTGTTGTGGCCGATGTGGTCGAGGGTGATCGGGTGATCTCGACAGCCGCTCGCAATTCTGCTGGTGAACTGGTTGCATTAAAGACGATTATTCGAGTGGCGAATTCTCAGCCGATAACTAAACACATTGTTGGGGTCGTTACGAATGTGACGGATGAAGAATTATCGATCCAGACCCGTAATGGCGATGTTGTGAACGTGTTGATACCCGCCGGTATCGACGCGCTGGCCGTTGGTGATGGAATAACGATGGTTGCCCGTCTGGATCGGTCAAGTGGCGTACTGACTGCTGTTGGATTTGAACTGGCGCGTGCGACGGTCGAGAGAATCCAAAAAGCCCGTGATCAGGCTGCAAACCAGGCTGAACTGGCACGTCTATCTCGGATAGCGACGGATGCCCGCAGCAAGCACCTGTCGGCTCTAGACGATGCCAGTCGTGCGTTGAAACGTGTGATCGATTCGGGTCGAGTCGACAAGGCCACGCTTGATAAAGCTACCGAACAGTTCAACGAGATTCAGCGGCGCTTCAGTGAACTGAGAGGCATTTACGAATCCGCAGCACGCGAACGTAACGAGTCGCGACCTCTGCTGAAAATATCTGGAGTACTTGTTGATGAGATCAGTTCATCGACGTTCACGGTAGTGCCGAAGGGTGAGCAAGATGCTGACCCGTTCTCGGTAGAGTTCGTGTTTGATCCGGATTCGACCGAGGTCGAGTTGCCTCGTGATTTACTGCGTGAAATATCGACGAATGCTAAGAATCCGCAGATGTTAAGCGATGTCAGGGATTTGATAATTCCGGGCAGTGAACTCGATGTGATGTATTCGGTTGATGAGGATGTACGGAATGCCGTTCTTATTAGGGTGCGGTTGCCAAGACTGGTTGCAGAGTTGGAGACGGTGCTAGAGCACGAGTCGAAGCGGGCATTCCATGGTGTGATCACTCTGGTTGAGATAGACGATTCTCTTGAGGACGCGCTGGGAATTGTGATTGCTGCAAACGAAAAGCAGGCGATCAAGGTTGCAGCGAAGGTGACTGATGAAACGGAAGTGACGCTCGATGGTGAGTCGTCTGACATCTCGTCGCTCAGGGCCGGGCAGGCGGTTGATATTCAGTTTGAGTCTTCAGAGGTAGGTTCGATCTTAGACATCACTGGATCGGATGTAACTCTGCGTGCGCTGGCAATTCGGGCTCGATCCTCGGTGCCGTTACAAGAAGATCATATTTCTGGAATTGTTGAGCGCATTGAAATCAATGTTCCTGCAATAACTATTCGACCGACAGATGGCCCGTTCGTTCGTCTTATGGTTGGAGATGATGTACCGATCATCCGGGGTGGTAAGCGTGTTGAGTTCGAAGAGATCGAAGTGGGAGATCTGGTGATCGACGCTGTGCGTGTGAACGGCAATTCGCGTTCGCTGACGAGGTTGGTTGTCGTTGCGCAGTCGAATGTGAAGTTCAGAGGAACGGTTACAGGTATCGGACGTGAGCCGAACAGATTGCTCGTGACGGTTGAGAACGGGCAGTCGTTGAATGTTCTGGCCACGAGTGAGGCGGTAATCATTGTTGACGGACGCCGGGTTGCGTTCGGGGCCGTCAAGACAGGCATGAGAATTATCAACGGCGTTTACACGGTGACGGGTCGCGGTGGTGCCTTCTACAACGTTGCGACGATCATTTCTATTGAGTCGCCAAAAGTTGTCAGAGCCACTGGCATTATTACGTTCGTGAACGCTGCTGACGGAGAGCTGACAATACTCTCTGGAAAGTCCACGAACACACGCCGAATTGAATTGAAGCTTCCGGAAACGCCGTTAGGCGAGAATTTGCTAAAAGACGGTCTTCCGATCGAATCTTTGAGCGAGGTCGGGCGTGGAGATAGAGTGGACATAGTTTTCTATGTTCTTGAATCGGGAGTCATAGAAAAACTTTCCGTGGTTTCGGATAACTTCATCCAGACTCGCGGAACTTTGCTTCGAGTGTCGAGTAACCACCGGATCGCTATGGTGGAGCTTGCCAACGGCAGGGTGTTTGATTTGTGGGTTGGTGCAGGTTCGGAAATGCGCCTTCATGGCCGGCGAA
>Ga0114999_10004973_pt1 | contig 15836 bp, 11 predicted proteins | sample ArcticOcean_MG_C_3_FD_89820 | JGI IMG/M metagenome (GOLD analysis project Ga0114999, IMG submission 89820) | Marine microbial communities from western Arctic Ocean - ArcticOcean_MG_CB8_126 | ecosystem: Environmental > Aquatic > Marine > Oceanic | place: Arctic Ocean: Canada Basin | collected...
AGGCAGTGGCGTCAGCTAGACAGTAAGCAGTGGCGTCAGCTAGACAGTAAGCAGACGCGGCGGCACGCCAGTAATATTGAAGTCGACAAGGCACACTACAAACTGCGGAAAGGATAGCGATGAGCAGGAAGTACTTTGGCACGGACGGAATCCGTGGACGGGTTGGCCAGTCCCATATCAATCCAGAGTTTTGTCTACGCCTAGGCTGGGCCGTTGGCACGGTGTTTGCGCAGCGCGTTAAACAAGACAAAGCACATGTGATCATCGGCAAAGACACCCGCATCTCGGGCTACATGCTTGAGTCGGTGCTCGAATCCGGGCTGTCATCGGCCGGGGTGGATGTCTCTCTGATTGGCCCAATGCCCACGCCAGCGGTTGCATACCTGACTCGTACCCTGCATGCAGACGCCGGCATCGTCATCTCGGCGTCACACAATCCTTACTATGACAATGGCATCAAATTCTTCGACGGTTCTGGCGCGAAGTTGGCCGATGAGGTCGAACTCGCGATCGAGGCGCAATTAGACACCGATATTGCGTGTGTTGACTCTGATCAACTGGGGCGTGCTTCACGCATTTCCGATGCGGCTGGCCGCTACATCGAGTTTTGCAAAGCCACTGTGGACAGGGGTTTCAGCCTTCGTGGATTAAGCGTCGTGATCGACTGCGCCCATGGGGCGACGTATCACGTGGCCCCACGGGTGTTCGAAGAGTTGGGCGCGAAGGTGATCACCCTGGGTGCTGATCCAAATGGCTTCAATATTAACGATGCCTGCGGCTCGACCTATCCGGCGAATGTGCAGGCCAAAGTGGTAGAGGTGGGTGCGGATCTCGGCATTGCGTTCGATGGCGATGGTGATCGCGTTGTGATGGTGGATCGTCAAGGGCGCGTCATCGATGGTGACGAGTTGATCTATGTGATCGCCAAATACCGACAACAACGAGGCGCGCTTGAAGGTGGGGTAGTGGGAACTGTAATGAGCAATTTTGGGTTGGAAAAAGGCTTGCAAGAACTCGGCATTCCATTTTGCAGGGCCCAGGTCGGTGATCGCAACGTCATGGAGTTATTGAAGGACAAACAGTGGCAGCTCGGCGGCGAGTCATCCGGGCACATCCTCACCCTGGATCTAACAACCACAGGCGATGCCATCGTTGCGGCATTGCAGGTGCTTGTTCCAATGATGGACCACAACAAAAATCTCGACGAACTACTGGACGGCATCCAGAAGCTGCCGCAAGTCATAGTCAATGTTGATGTTGAGGACCCAGCGGCCGCGGCAGCGGGCGATGCGCTACAGTCGGCCATTGCGCAGCAGGAGCAGTGTTTGGCTGGGCGTGGGCGCATTTTAGTGCGCGCGTCAGGCACCGAATCGCTATTGCGTGTGATGGTCGAAGGCGACGACGAAACCGAAGTCACCAAAATAGCCAATGAACTCGCGGGAGTCGCCGCCGCTGGCACCTGAAAATCGGCCAAATCAATTTTCCCAATTCTTCCAACCGAGCTTGGCAAAGACAAAACCAGCGTTTACCATTGCGCGCCCGTGATCTGGTCTAAATAGATGGTGCTGGTCTAACTGCCCGTGCGTATCCCTCTAGTTGCAGCCAATTGGAAGATGCATGGCACTGTGGCGAGCGTGGCTTCGTACTTGGCCGATTTGCAGGTCACGGCTGGGGTTGAAGTCGTTGTTTTTCCGCCGGCGGTCTATCTAGCAGAGTTTGCTGCGCGGCAGACTGGCATTAGTTGTGGCAGCCAGAACATCGGCGAGTTTGACGACGGCGCCCACACCGGCGAACTTGCGGCAAGCATGATTAGGGATGTGGGCGGGCTGTGGACCCTGGCGGGTCACTCAGAGCGTCGCCACGAACAAAGGGAGAGCAGTGAACTCGTCGCGCGTAAGGTTGCAGCGGCGCTGGAGGTCGGTTTGAGGCCGATGCTATGTGTCGGCGAGACGCTTGCCGAGCGCGAAGCCGGACGCGAGCAAGAGGTCGTCGCCCAACAGTTGGACGCGATCTCAGCTTTAGGAGGATCAGACGCACAGGATGATCTGATGCACCGCTTAATGACGCAGGGGGCTGTGGGCTACGAACCGGTTTGGGCGATTGGTACCGGCCAAACAGCCACGCCAAGTCAAGCGCAGGACATGCACGCATTCATCCGCGGGCACCTGGCGCAAACGGACGCAACGGCTGCGGTGACGGTGCGTATCGTGTATGGCGGAAGTGTCAAACCGGACAATGCGGCTGAGCTCTTTGCGCGAGACGACATTGACGGTGGTTTGGTGGGTGGTGCGTCGTTGGACGCGACGCAGTTTTCGCAGATCATTAGCGCTGCGGGCGTTTAGAGGCTGTTGTAAACACCCTCTTGAGCTGAAATAGCCGAAATGCCGAGGAAGAGAAGTTGAGGAATAGGACAAAGGCGACCAGATGTCGACAGTAGAAACAGTATTGCTAGCGCTCCTTGTGCTCGATGCGATCACGCTGACCGTGCTTGTGTTGTTGCAGCAAGGCAAGGGTGCCGATGTCGGTGCGGCGTTCGGGAGTGGTTCATCCAACACCGTGTTTGGCGCCGGCGGCGGAGCGTCATTCATGACGAAAGCAACTGCTTGGCTTGCCATCGTCTTCTTCGTGATCGCGTTTAGCTTGGCATACATTGCAAAAGAAAAGGCTGGCACCGTGGGCGAGGCAGGGATGCCGCTGGTTCAAGATAGCGATGATCCGGGCGATTCGAATTCGCCCGTGCCAATCCTCGGAGACGCTGATAGTCCGCCTACCGGTGATGTGCCGGTGTCTGAAGAAACTGAGCCGACACCAAGCGATGACGACATCCCCGACCTCTAACGGTGCAGCAAGAGTGATCAAGATTTAAGCCGAAGTGGTGAAATTGGTAGACACGCTACCTTGAGGGGGTAGTGAGCTTATGCTCGTGCGAGTTCGAGTCTCGCCTTCGGCACCAACATTGTACGTATTAGATTACGCTTTATCGGATTAGACAGATTCCCACTGGACCGAGCCGATTCGAAGCGAGTTGACGCGATCGCAAAATCCTTTGTTTATGCAGCTTGCAGGGGGCAAAGGCGATCCCTATACTTCGCCACCTTGTTGATGCGGGGTGGAGCAGTCTGGTAGCTCGTCGGGCTCATAACCCGAAGGTCGTGGGTTCAAATCCTGCCCCCGCTACCAAAAGATGGAAGGCCCGAAAAGGGCCTTTTTACTACGCGTTTCGGCGCCTAGCGGCGTCGTAACCGCGAACATTTTGCTGGCTCACTCGGTAGTAGTGTGAGTCAGATGGACGAAGTGGATATTGGGTAACGCCCGTGGGTTCGAATGGTCGAACCGCACGTAAGAAGAGTTAAGACATAACTCATTTGTTCGCGGGCGTTTACGCCCTTTTTTTTGCCCAATTGATGGGTGACATGGTAAGGAAGATAAAGGAGCATCGCGTAACTCATTGAATAAAAAAGAGTTACAGGTTGAAGAGCTAATAACGCCAACAGTGGAATCTTTGGGTTGCGCGTTGTGGGGTGTTGAGTTTTCGAGCCAAGGCCGACATTCGAAACTGCGTATTTTTATCGACCGCGATGGCGGCGTATCAGTCGATGATTGCGCCGCGATCAGTCGGCACGCCAGTGACTTGTTGGACGTCGAAGAGTTCAACAACAATGCATACACGCTCGAGGTGTCGTCACCTGGGATGGACCGGATCTTGTTTCGCGAAACGCAGTATCGCGCCAGCATTGGCGATCGGGTGGAGGTTCGTTTGAACTTCCCATTCGAAGGCCGCAAGAATTTTGTTGGCGTGCTGTCCGGCGTAGAAGATGGCACAGCCATAGTACGTGTAGCCGGTGAAAGTAAAGTTGGTGGTGAAAGTGTAGATGAAGATGAGGAATATCTGCTGCCATTGGAAAATATCCAGCGGGCACGCGTTGTGCCCCAATTTGAATGAGATCGTGCGTCGAGCACGTCGCAGTTCGATAAACGGTTGCGACTCTTAATGAGGATGTATGAGTAAAGAAATACTCTTAGTAGTCGAGTCAGTTTCGCTCGAGAAAGGCGTGCCGAAAGACGTGATCTTCGAGGCGATAGAAAGTGCGCTCGCGCTCGCTACCAAAAAACGCTATAGCGAAGACGCAGACTTCCGCGTGGCGATCGATCGAGAGACCGGCGATTACGACACATTCCGCACTTGGACGGTGGTGGATTTTGATGCGCTCAACGAAGAGCAAGACGAAGAGGACGAACCGGAGGAAATCGAACCGAACCCGGACGCCATGTACAGCGTTGAGCAAGCCCGTGAAATCAAACCGGATGCCGAGTTGGGTGATGTCCTCGAAGAGCCGGTCGATTCAGTAGAGTTTGGCCGGATCGCGGCACAGACTGCAAAACAGGTCATCGTGCAGAAGGTACGCGATGCAGAACGAGCGATGGTTGTCGAAGCTTATCTGCCGCGTCTGCGTGAATTGGTTAGCGGTACCGTCAAGAAACTCGGGCGCGACGCCGTTATCGTGGATCTAGGCAACAATGCCGAGGGAATACTCACGCGCGAGCACTTGATCCCGCGTGAGACGTTTAGGGTGGGTGACCGTTTACGTGCCCTATTGGTCGACATCAAGCCCGAAAATCGCGGACCGCAGCTAATATTGACTCGGACGTCGCCGCAGATGTTGATTGAACTATTCAAGGTGGAAGTACCCGAAATATCGGAAGACGTGATCGAGATCCGTGCGGCAGCGCGAGATCCTGGGTCACGGGCGAAAATCGCAGTAAAGACCAACGACGGGCGCATCGACCCGGTGGGTGCTTGTGTTGGTATGCGCGGCTCACGCGTGCAAGCCGTATCGGGCGAGTTGGCCCAAGAACGCATCGATATTGTGCCATGGGATGACAATCCGGCGCAGCTCACGATCAATGCGATGGCACCGGCTGAAGTCGCATCGATCGTTTTGGACGAAGAAACCCACGCCATGGATATCGCGGTAACCGAAGAGAATCTCGCGCAAGCGATTGGGCGGGGTGGCCAGAATGTCCGATTAGCAAGCGACTTGTGCGGATGGTCGCTCAACATCATGACGGAAGAAGAAGCTGCACAGAAACTAGAAACCGAGGCCGGCAAGTTTATCGAGGACTTCAAAGAGGCGTTGTCGGTTGACGATGATGTTGCTGCAGTGTTGGTCGAGGAAGGGTTTACGACTTTGGAAGAAATCGCCTACGTTCCGGTTGAAGAAATCCTCGCGGTTGAAGGGTTCGATGAAGAAATGGTCGAAGAACTACGCAATCGCGCGAAAGATGCCTTGTTGACCAAAGCGATCGCGACCGAAGCAGCGCTGGGTGATGTGACACCTGCCGATGATCTGCTCAACATGGAAGGGATGGATCGCCAACTGGCGTTTACGCTTGCGAGCAACGAAGTGATCTGCATGGAAGATTTAGCGGAGCTCGCCATTCCTGAACTATTGGATATCGCGCCTGAATTGTCCGAAGAAGTTGCCGCCGTGTTGATTCTCAAGGCGCGGGAACCTTGGTTTGCGGATGAGGAAGCAGCGGATGACGCAACGGACAAGGATGGGTCGGACTCTTGAGGCCCAAGCACGAGCATAAAGAGGTGAACAGGCTGTCTAAGGATCGCTTAGACAGCAGGAGCAATTGATGGCAGACGTAACAGTAATACAACTCGCAGAAACGGTAAAAGTGCCGGTCGATCGCCTGTTGAAACAGCTGAGCGAAGCGGGTTTGCCGCAGGCGACGCAAGAAGAAGTTGTGACTGAACAGCAGAAGCAGGTCTTCTTGGAATACCTGAAGCGCAGCCACGGCAATTCTGACGAACCCACAAAAAAGATCACGCTCAAGCGAAAAAGCACCGGCACGGTGAAAGCGGGACAAGGTCGCGCGGGGAGCCGCAGCGTGCCTATAGAGGTGAGGCGCAAGCGTACGTATGAAAAACGTGCTCCGGTCGAGCCGGAAGCCCCTGCGCCCGCACCAGTAGTAGCTGACGCTGGTCCGTCGGCGAGTGAATTGGAAGCACGCCGAATTCGTGAAGAAGAAGCCGCGCGCAAAACTGCCGAAGAACAAGACCGGCAAAAACAAGAAGATCGCAAAGCTGAAGCGCAGGGCAAAGTCGAAGCAGAGGAAGCGCGCAAGAAGGAAGAAGCACAGCGAACGCAAGGTGAACAAACCCAGGCTCAGCCGGGGGCCAATAAGACCGAAGAGAAAAAGCCGCCCGTGCAAGCCAGTGCTGCAGACATACAAGCCAAGGAGCAGGCAGCCGAGAAAGGCGGCAAGCACCGCAAAGGCCGCGATAAAGACAAGGCCGGAAGTGATTTTGGTGGCGGCAAAGGACGTCGACGTGAACTGTCACTCAAATCCGAACGGCGGACCAAACGCAAGCAAGTGCACCGTTCGCAACCATTGCATGTGGATCAGCAAGGCGGGGAATTCAAACCAACGGATTTCATCGAGCATGACGTTGAAATGGGCGAATTCATCACGGTCGGCGAATTGGCCCAGGCTATGGCAATCAAAGTCAGCGAAGTCATCAAAACGCTCATGGGCTTGGGCATGATGGCAACGATCAATCAGGCGCTAGACCAAGACACGGCGTCACTCGTTGTCGAAGAAATGGGGCACTCGATCAAGTTCAAGAGCGCAGATGAGCTCGAAGAACAGCATGTTGCGAGCCTACGGGTCGAGGGTGACGCAACCACGCGGGCACCGGTCGTGACGGTTATGGGTCATGTCGATCACGGCAAGACGTCATTGCTCGACTACATCCGCAAAACTCGGGTAACCAGCGGCGAAGCGGGCGGCATTACTCAGCATATTGGCGCGTATAGCGTGGCGACCAAAAACGGCGATGTTACGTTCATCGATACGCCAGGCCATGCGGCGTTCACATCGATGCGAGCCCGCGGCGCGAGAGCAACGGATATCGTGATTCTCGTGGTTGCGGGTGACGATGGCGTTATGCCTCAAACTGAAGAAGCGATTCAGCATGCCAAGGCTGCCGAAGTACCGATCATTGTCGCGATCAACAAGATGGACTTGGAAGGTGCTGATCCGGAACGCGTGACTAACGAACTACTTGCCAAAGAGGTCGTTCCCGAAGAATTGGGAGGCGACACTCAGTTTATCAAGGTGTCAGCCGAAACCGGTGAAGGCATCGACGCATTGCTCGAATCAATTACCTTGCAAGCAGAGATCTTGGAACTGCGGGCAATTGCTGAAGCCCCTGCGCAAGGCGTGGTCATCGAATCTCGTCTCGACCGGGGACGCGGTCCGGTTGCAACCATATTGATCCAGAATGGTTCGCTGAAGCAGGGCGATATCGTGATCGCCGGTGAGTCCTATGGGCGGGTGCGGGCGATGTTGGATGACCAAGGCAAACCGATTGAGGTTGCCGGGCCGGCGCAACCAGTTGAAGTGCTGGGTTTGAACGGTACCCCCGAAGCAGGTGACGACTTTTCGGTCGGGGCGGATGAGAAAAGCGCCAGAGAATTGGCCGAATTCCGTGCCGATAGGTCGCAAGAGCGCAAACAGGCCGTCCAACAAGCGGCCAAATTGGACAATATGTTCGCCACCATGACAGAGGGCGAAAAACGCGTTCTGAAGCTGGTTATCAAGGCCGATGTGCGCGGTAGTCTCGAGGCGATCGTGCAAGCGCTGGCGGACCTGGGCAACGACGAAGTCTCGGCCCAAGTACTGGGTTCCGGCGTAGGAGGAATATCAGGGTCCGACGCGACGATGGCGGTGACGTATGACGCAACCGTCTTCGGTTTTAATGTGCGCGCAGATAAAGCAGCCAAGACGTTGCTCGAAAAAGAAGGCATAGATCTGCGCTACTACAGCGTGATCTACGAACTCATCGACGATGTGAAAGCGGTATTGTCGGGCATGTTGCCGCCCGAGGTGCGTGAAGAAATTATAGGTACGGCTGAAGTTCGCGATGTGTTCCGCTCGCCGCGCTTTGGTCAAGTTGCCGGGTGTATGGTGACGGATGGTTCCGTATTCCGTAACAAGCCCATTCGCGTATTGCGCGATAATGTCGTCATCTACGAAGGCGAATTGGAGTCATTGCGGCGCTTCAAGGACGATGTGAATGAAGTGCGCAACGGCACCGAGTGCGGTATCGGCGTGCGTAATTACAACGATGTAAAAGCCGGCGACATGATCGAAGTTTATGACACCAAAGAGGTGGCTAGAGCGCTCTGATTTGCCAAGCCCCCTAACGCACCCATGTCTAGAGACCTTAAAGTTGCTGATTTCGTTCGCGATGAGCTTGCGCGCATTTTACAGTTCGAAATGCGTGATCCACGTGTCGGACAGTTTGTTAGCGTGAACGATGTAAGGGTGAGCAAGGACCTGTCGTATGCCGAGATTTATGTCTCGTCCCTGGAGACTGAGACGCTAGAAGCGCAAAGCGAGCTAATCGAAGTGTTGAATGGCGCGGCCGGTTATTTTCGTTCGCAGCTCGCCAAGCGGCACAAAATGCGCACGACCCCCAAACCTCGCTTCCATTACGACGCACTCATTGAGGAAGGTCCCGCGATGGAGCGCTTGATCGATACGGCGATTGCTCAAGAACAGGCGCAAGGAATTGCTGAGGTGCGAGGAGTCGCTGAAGAACGGGCAAACGACAGCGAGGACCAAGCTCTTCTAGGTCCTGACCGAGGTTGCCATGAGTCAGTCTGACCCGGGAGACAATAGTCGAGACAAAGGTCGAGGTGGAAGGGGCCGCGGCAACGGGCGCCGCGGGCGCCGTAGCGGCCGCGCCGTCGATGGCATATTGGTGTTGGATAAGCCGCCGGGTTTTACATCTAACGATGCGGTGCAGAAAGTAAAAAGTTTGTTCGGCGCACAAAAGGTGGGTCACACGGGCAGTCTCGATCCATTGGCGACCGGGGTCTTGCCGTTGTGTTTCGGCGAAGCGACCAAATTCTCGCAATTTCTTTTATCGTCAGATAAGCGCTATTGGGCAAGACTTCAGCTTGGTGTGGCCACCGTTACCGGCGACGCCGAGGGAGACGTGCGCGAAGAACGCGATGCCAGTGGCGTGACAACCGCAGAAATTGAACGCGAACTAGATGCGTTTCGCGGCAGCATCAAGCAGGTGCCTTCAATGTATTCCGCGTTGAAGCACAATGGCCAACCGCTTTATAAGCTGGCGCGCCAGGGCATAGAAGTAGAACGTGAAGCCCGCTGCATTACGCTTTACGAAAACAATCTCATGCGACACGACGGCGATGTGCTTGAGTTAGAAATGCATTGCAGCAAAGGCACCTACGTAAGAACCATTGCAGAAGATCTGGGTGATGCGTTAGGCTGCGGCGCGCACGTTACGGCGCTCCGGCGGCTGTCTGCCGGACCGTTTGATGAGGGGCATCAGGTTACGCTCGATGAACTCATCGCTGCGCGTGGAGAAGACGAAGCGGACAAGACGTCGCTCGACCGCTTTCTAAAACCGATTTCCAGTGCCGTTGGCCATTGGCCAGAAGTGAGGTTGTCGGAATCGACAGCGTACTACTTACGCCAAGGTCAGCCGGTTTTGGTTGCACATTCACCGACTAGTGGGTGGGTACGGTTGAGTGATAACACCGATGGAGATCGAACTCGATTTATCGGTGTCGGAGAAGTGTTAGACGATGGGCGCATTGCGCCGCGTCGTTTGGTGGTGACACCATAAAACTAAAACGATCGACGATCGTTTCCAACGAGTTCATCGACTGCAAATATGCGCGGTTGATGGGCAAAACTTACACAACGCATATTGGAGAATGACATGGCATTAAGCGCCACTAGGAAAGCCGAGATCGTCAAAGAGCATCAACTCGAAGATGGCGACACCGGTAGCCCGGAAGTGCAGGTCGCTTTGTTGACCCACAACATTAATACGTTGCAGGGACACTTTGGCGAGCACAAAAAGGACCATCACTCCCGCAGGGGACTGATTCGGATGGTCAACCAACGTCGTAAATTGCTGGACTATCTACGCGGTAAGGACACGATACGATATACGAACCTCATTAAACGCCTCGAGCTGCGCCGATAAAGATTGGCAGCAATACGCGTGAGGTTGGAAGTTAGAGATGAACGAAAATGTATTTAATTAGAGAAGCAAGTAAGAAGGACGGAGAAAAAATTTGAACCCCATTACTAAAGAATTTCAACTTGGCGATGAACTGGTCCGCATAGAGACGGGCAAAATTGCCAAACAAGCGACTGGATCGGTTGTTGTCACCATTGGCAACACGGTAGTTTTGACCACGGTAGTCGGCGCGAAGAGCGCGAGATCTGGGCAAGACTTCTTTCCACTTACAGTCAATTATCAAGAGAAGACCTATGCAGCTGGCAAGATTCCAGGTGGGTTTTTCCGCCGCGAAGGTCGGCCAAACGAAAAAGAAACGCTCACCTGCCGGTTGATTGACCGACCCATCAGGCCTTTGTTTCCCAAAGGCTTTATGAACGAAGTCCAGGTTATACCGACGGTTATATCGGCGGACAACGATCATGATCCGGATATAGCGGCGTTGATTGGAACGTCCGCTGCGTTGAGTTTGTCGGGTATTCCGTTCGCGGGCCCCATTGGTGCGGCTCGCGTCGGCTTTATCGACGGCGACTATGTGCTGAATCCTGGTTACGAAGGATTGAAGACCTCGCAGCTCAACATGGTGGTCGCTGGGACCGAGTCTGCTGTCCTCATGGTCGAGTCCGAAGCGAAGGAACTCAACGAAGATGAGATGTTGGGTGCCGTTCTATTCGCCCATCAAGAAATGCAGTCCATTATCCAGGCCGTGAAAGAATTGGCCGCCGAAGCTGCCAAACCGGCTTGGGATTGGCAAGCCGAACCCACTGACGAAGCGCTCTTAGGCAAAGTCAGTGACTCGGTTAAATCCGATCTGGGGGCAGCCTATAAAGTCAGTGACAAAATGCAGCGGCAGACTGCGGTTAACGATTTACGCGAGAAGGTGGTTGAGGAACTTTCGGGAGGTGACGCGCCTCAGTATGACCGAGACCATGTGTCAGACATCTTTGGCAAGGTCGAAAAAGACCTCGTTCGCCAGCGTGTGCTGAACGGTGAGCCCCGCATTGACGGTCGTGACCTAAAAACCGTACGCGCCATTGGTGTGGAAGTCGGTCTTCTACCCAAGACTCACGGCTCGGCCCTGTTTACCAGGGGCGAAACCCAAGCGATCGTGGTTGCGACGTTGGGCACGCTACGTGATGCGGCATTGGTCGATGCATTGGAAGGCACTTTCAAAGACACCTTCATGCTGCATTATAACTTCCCGCCGTACAGCGTTGGCGAAGCTGGCTTCATGTCCGGCCCCAAGCGCCGTGAAATTGGCCACGGCCGCCTCGCGCGAAGGGGGGTTGCAGCGACATTGCCCAACGATGAAGACTTCCCCTATACGATTCGTGTGGTCTCTGAGATCACAGAGTCAAACGGTTCGAGTTCGATGGCGAGTGTGTGTGGTACGTCACTCGCGTTGATGGACGCCGGCGTTCCGGTCACAGCACCGGTTGCGGGCGTGGCGATGGGCCTTGTTAAGGAAGGCAACAAGTACGCCGTGCTGACCGACATCCTTGGCGATGAAGATCATTTGGGTGACATGGACTTCAAGGTCGCCGGGACCGCGAAGGGCATCACTGCGTTACAGATGGACATAAAGATTGATGGCATTACCGAAGAGATCATGGAAGCGGCCCTTCTGCAGGCAAATGAAGCGCGCCACTTCATCTTGGGTGAAATGAATAAAGTCATCGACGCCCCGCGTCCGGAGTTGTCCGAAAACGCGCCCGCGATGACGACCATAAAGGTCCATCCGGACAAGATCCGCGACATCATCGGTAAAGGCGGCGCGACGATTCGCGGTATTGTCGATGAAACCGGTGCCGAAGTGGATATCGATGACGATGGGCTAGTACGTATTTATGCGGCGAACTCAGATGCCATGAATGCCGCGGTGGATCGTGTCAACGAAATTACCGCAGAGGCGGAAGTGGGCAGGATTTATCACGGTAAAGTCGCGAGCATCGTCGATTTCGGCGCGTTCGTGAACATCTTGCCGGGCAAAGACGGCCTGCTGCACATTTCGCAGATTGCGCAAGAACGGGTTGAGAAGGTCACCGACTATTTGTCAGAAGGCGAAGAAGTCGATGTGGTTGTACTTGATGTTGACCAGCGCGGTCGTATCAAGCTCTCGATCAAAGAGTTGCCGAACTATCAAGACGGCGATGATGCTGAGCAAGGCGACACCGCGGAGCCGGAAGAAGCGGCCAGCGGCGAAGCGTAGCTAGCAGAGTAACGGGGCCGGAGTTTCTCCGACCCCGTTACTCTTCCCGGCTACTAACGAGTTCCTCGACCACGCTCGGATCTGCCAGGGTCGATATGTCACCGAGATCGTCGACTTGGTTGGCAGCGATTTTGCGTAGGATCCTGCGCATGATTTTGCCGGAGCGTGTCTTCGGTAATCCAGGTGCCCATTGGATAGCGTCGGGCTTCGCAATCGGGCCTATTTCGGTTCGCACGGAGTCAATGAGCTCCGCGATCAGTTCGTTCCGGTCGCGGTTGTCCCCGGCCATCAATGTAACGTATGCGTAGATTCCCTCACCCTTTATGTCGTGAGGAAAGCCGACTACGGCCGCTTCTGCGACCGAGGGATGCAGCACAAGCGCACTTTCGATCTCAGCGGTGCCGATGCGGTGGCCCGATACGTTCATCACGTCGTCCACTCGGCCGGTAATCCAATAATAGCCGTCCGCATCCCTGCGTGCGCCGTCACCCGTGAAGTAGAAGCCGTCATATGTTGAGTAGTAGGTGTCGATCACGCGCTGGTGGTCGCCATAGATGGTGCGAATCTGGCCAGGCCAGGATCCTGTAATCACGAGGTCACCGGAGGCTTCGGTACTCTCGATTACCTGTCCTTCGGCATCAACCAAGGCAGGTTTGACACCGAAAAATGGCAGCGTTGCTGACCCGGGCTTCAAGTCAGTGGCGCCTGGTAGCGGTGTGATCATGATTCCACCAGTCTCGGTTTGCCACCATGTATCGACGATCGGGCAGCGGCCGTCGCCGATGACGCGGTGGTACCACTCCCATGCCTCAGGATTGATCGGCTCGCCAACGGTGCCCAACAGATGCAGTGAACTGCGCTTGGTTTTGCTGACGAATTCGTCGCCCTGCCCCATGAGTTGACGCAAGGCCGTGGGGGCGGTGTAGAACGTGTTGACGCTGTGTTTGTCGATGACCTGCCAGAACCTCGATGCGTCGGGGTAAGTAGGGATACCTTCAAACATCAAGGTTGTAGCGCCATTTGCAAGGGGTCCATAGACGATATACGAGTGGCCGGTAACCCATCCGACGTCTGCCGTACACCAATAGACGTCGCCATCGTGGTAATCGAACACGTACTTGTGGGTGATGGCGGCATGCAACAGATAGCCGGCAGTGGAATGCTGAACACCTTTTGGTTTACCGGTCGATCCGGACGTATAGAGAATGAAGAGCGGATCTTCCGCATCCATAATCTCCGGCTCTGCCGTCGTCGCCTGATCGGCGACCAGGTCGTCGTAGTATATGTCGCGGCCTTCTTGCCAAGGCACCGTCGCGCCTGTGCGCTTAACGGTGACTACCGTGTGCACGTTGGGACACGCAGTTAGGGCTTGATCGGTATTGGCTTTGAGTGGCACGGTTTTACCACCACGCACGCCTTCATCGGCTGTGATAACGCATCGGCAATCGGAATCGAGGATTCGGTCTTGTAGCGACTGCGGCGAAAACCCACCGAACACCACACTGTGGATGGCGCCGATGCGCGCGCAGGCGAGCATCGCGTAGGCAGCTTCGACAACCATGGGCATGTAGATACAGACTCTGTCACCCTTGGCTATGCCGCGTGCACGTAGACCGTTGGCCAACTTACAGACCTCATCGGATAGCTGTTGATAGCTGATGTGAGCGTCGACATCTGGATCATCGCTCTCCCAGATGATCGCAGTTTGCTCGGCGCGATCTGCTAGATGCCGGTCAATACAGTTCTCGGTGACATTGAGTTTAGCGCCGCCGAACCAGCTGATGTCACCGCTTTGCATATGCGCGATCGAAACGGTTTGCCATTTGGCGTGCCAATCGAGGAATTTGTCGGCTTGTTCAGCCCAAAAACTCTGCGGATCTTCGATAGACCGGGCGTACATGGCTGTGTATTGGTCGTTGTTGATGAAGCAACGGTCTGCAATGAATTCGGGGACAGGATAAACCTGGCTCATGAAATGCCTCCCTTGGGTTGTCCGCTTTTGCCGACTTTATTGGCGGCTTTATTATCCGGATTTGTCGTCCAGCTGTATCGTCATAGGCGCCCACTCGGGCGGGTGCGTCGGCTTATTTTTTCTTCAGGTAGTCGATTAGTTGTCGTGTCGCCGTGTCTTGCGTCACGCCGGCCTCTTCGCCGCTGCCGGCCAGCTCCGCGTAGATAGGCAGTGCAAGTTCCTTTCCCAATTCGACACCCCATTGGTCGAATGAGTTTATGTCCCAGATCGCGCCTTGGCAAAAAACCTTGTGCTCGTAAACGGCCAAGAGGGCGCCCAGTTGGCGAGGACCGAGTGCATCGAGAACGACCGATGTGGTTGGGTGGTTGCCGACGACACTGCGATGGTTATCGGTGGCCGATTCCGGTTTGAAACCCACGGCCATTGCTTGGCTTTGGCCTAGGGCATTTGCCACCAACCAATTGTGGTGTTCCTCGATTGCGCCTTCGTCATTGGCGACAACAATGAAATCCGCCGTGTAGGATCGGGTGCCTTGGTGCAAGAGCTGGTGGTACGCATGCTGGCCGTTGCTACCGACACCACCCCACAGAATGGGCATCGTATCGCAGTCGAGGCTTTCCCCGTGGCGGTTGACAGATTTGCCGTTGCTCTCCATCTCGAGCTGTTGCAGGTAGTCAGGCAAGAGGCGCAAGCGTTCGTCATAGGCAAGAATTGCATGGCTTGCGGCGCCGAGAAAGTTGTAGTTCCAGGTGGCTAACAAAGCGCTGAGAAGCGGTACGTTTGCAGCCGAAGGCGCATTCAAGAAATGTTCATCGACCGTGCGCGCACCGTCGAGGAAGGCTTGGTATTTGTCAGCACCCAACGTGATGAGAATAGGTAAACCGACGGCTGACCAAAGCGAATACCGGCCACCGATCCAATCCCACATAGGCAATAGGTTCGCCGGGTCAAGACCGAACTTGCGTGCAGCCTCGATATTGCTGGTAACGGCAATGAAGTGGGCATCAATCGGCGCATTCGTGCGCTCTACGAACCACGTGCGCGCGCTTTGCGCATTCAAGCGGGTTTCCAACGTTGTGAACGATTTGGACACGACAACGAATAGCGTGGTTTCGGGATTCAGATGAGCAAGCGTCGTCATCAGATCGTTGGAGTCGATATTGGCCACAAAGTGCACGTTGATGGGCGATGTGTGTTCATGGCGCAATGCCGAGACCACCAATTCTGGTCCCAGGTGAGAGCCGCCAATTCCAATATGGACGATGTCGGTGATTGGCTTACCGGAGCATCCGCGCCACTCGCCGGAGCGTAGAAGAGCGGCAATTTCATGCATGCGTTTTTGCGTCTGCGTGACCGCCTCGCTGAGGTTCGGATCAATACCCGGCGCGCCAGCGCGCAACGCCGGGTGTAAGACCTGTCGATTCTCGCTCAGGTTGATGCGATCGCCGGCAAAAAGCTGCTTGCGAAGTGCGAGCACGCCGGCTTCGTCGGCGAGTTTGAGCAAATTGTCGATGACCTCTGAATCGACTCGTTGTTTGCTGAAGTCGAAAAGAATGCCGGAAAGGTGTATGCGGTGCGCA